>ENA-OQDT01000282-OQDT01000282.1-human-gut-metagenome-genome-assembly--contig:-NODE-282-length-33576-cov-4.047954_pt1 | contig 33576 bp, 32 predicted proteins | sample MGYA00242786_ERZ504617 | MGnify/ENA primary metagenome ERZ504617 (study PRJEB26092, sample SAMD00036337) | human gut metagenome | host: Homo sapiens | study: EMG produced TPA metagenomics assembly of...
GGAATGATTTTTCAAACAGACTCAAATGCAGCGAAATCACTGTAACCCTTACTCTGACAGCGGCTGTACGGAAATTGCTTCGTCCATCATTTCTTTGTAATCATCCTCTGTCATTTTATCCAGTACGCTGTTCAGGGCATCCAGAAGCTCTGTATTGCCTTTCTGTACGGAAATACCAATGTTGATATCCTCATCTGATACCTCAAAATCTCCGTCTGTGCCAGAGAAATCAAGAAGTTTGAAATCCGGGTAAGCTACGCAGGCAGCCATTCCGGTAGGCATATCAGTTACAACAGCGTCACATTTTCCAGATTCCAGGGCAACCAGCATGGCAGGCGCACTTTCCTGTGCAGGAAGAATGTTTGCGTCCTCAATCTGCGGCAGGCAGGAATCATACCAGATAGTGTTCTGCTGGGAAGTACAGGTAACGCCCTTCAGATCTGCCACACTTTTTGCATCTGCATAATCGCCGTCGCTTTTTACCAGGGTAATAATGGATGCATAGTAGTATGGCTCTGTGAAATCTACCATCTGCTGACGTTCGGATGTAATGGACTGACCTGCGATTACGCAGTCAACTTTTCCAGACTGGACAGCCGGTACCAGGGAATCCCAGTCCAGTTTCACGATTTCCAGATCGTATCCCAGCTCGTCACAGATTTTTTTCGCCATCATAACGTCGTATCCATATGCGTAATCAGAGCTTCCGGAAATGGGAACAGCTCCATTGGAATCATCTGGCTGTGTCCAGTTGTATGGTGCATAGCTGCACTCCATTGCTACCTTTAATGTTTTCTTCTCTTCTGCCTGTACCATTGTAAGTCCAAGTCCCGGCATTGCTGTCACGGTAACAGCTGCTGCCATAAGACCACTTGTCATTTTTCTCCATAAATAGCTCTTCTTCATTTTTCTTTCCTCCTCTTTGTAAAAAAGCTCATTAATCACAGCACCACCGATATTTTATCGGTGTGTTTCCTCATTTCGAGGTTGTTTCCCCATTTCCGGGTAAAAAAAATGCAATGGCGGCGTTATCACACTAACGCGCCATTGCGTTGTAGTTCATATTACTCTTGTTTGTGGGAGAAGTCAAGAGGGGGGAGTTGCAGAATTCATGGTTTTTCTCCATATTTCTCTGGCTCACAGATTCTTTTCATCCTTGCAACGCACATATTTTTTTTCAACCGTTAAACCAGAAATATCTGCAATTTTCCTCAATCGTATACTTGCCCACTTGCAACATTTTGACGGCTGTAGCCATTTGATTTTCCAGTCTTCCAAGCTCAAGTCCTTGCTCAATCAGTTTATCCGACTCTAATTCCAGCACTTTTCCGCCCATAATTTCACCAATTCCTTTCTTTCAGCCTAATCACCCGGAACACCTGCTCTACAGCACTTTCCATATTTTTCTGTGCAGTCTGCGGATCCATGGCTTCTTCCAGAGTGGTCACCTGACGGAGGATTGGGAAAAAAGCGTCGATTCCAGCTTCATTACAAGAGGCAGCATCTTCAGTGACCGAGCCAGAAAAGGCAAGCACTGGCTTTCCATATTTCTTTGCAAGTCTGGCAATTCCGATGGGCGCTTTTCCCATAACGGTCTGGCCATCCAGACGACCTTCACCAGTGATTACGATGTCTGCATTTTTTATCTGATTTTCTATGCCGATTTCTTCCAGGACAATGCTTATACCTGGTTCCAGTTTTCCATGAAGAAAAGTACGGAAGGCAAAGCCAAGGCCTCCGGCTGCTCCGCAGCCTGGGTAGTTTGGATCATAATTAAATTTTCCCAATTGGGTTTTGGAATCTGCAAAATATTCTTCTGTTATCTTTGCATAGTTTTCCATCCACCCGTCCATCAGCTCCACCATCTCCGGTGTTGCGCCTTTCTGGGGGCCGAAGATATAGCTGCAGCCTTTTTCCCCATATAAAGGGTTGTCCACGTCACAGGCAATGCGGAAGCTGCATTCTTTTAATTCCGGAAGCAAATTTTTGCAACTGATGGAGGCAAGCTTTTCCACACCTTCTGCTCCAAATGGCACCTGTTTTCCACTTTTATCCAGAAGCTCTCCTCCCAAAGCCTGAAGCATACCGATTCCACCATCATTCGTTGCACTGCCTCCGATTCCGATGATAAAATTTCGGCAGCCTTTGGAAATGGCGTCTTTTATGACCTCTCCAACACCATAGGTTGTAGTGTTTATAGGATTCAGAAGTTCAGGTGGAACCAAAGTGATCCCGGCTGCACCAGCCATTTCTATAATGGCAGTCTTTCCGCACTTTTTCTCATTCTTGTAGCCACGTTTACTTTCTATTATAGAAGTATTTTCTACTACGGAAGCATTCTCTGAAACAGCCATCATCTCTTTTCCCACAAAATCAATTCTACCTGAACCGCCTATATTACGTTTCTCCCAAATTGCATATTCGCAGACAACCGGGGCTCCAAGTGGTCCAGTAACTGTCACATTCTCCAGGCTTCCCCCAAGTCCCTGGGCCAGTGCCCGCACTGTCCCTTCCCCGCCATCTGCCAGCGGATAAACCTTGGTCTTGGCTTCCGAATATACTTTCCGAATGCCTGCTGCGGCAGCTTCACCCGCTTCTATAGAACTCATGCTCCCTTTGAATGAATCAATTGCAATTACTACTTTCATGTTCTTTTCTCCTGTTTTTTACGCCCTAACCTTCTATATTCTCACTCCACAAGTCCTCTCCGATTGCAGTACTTTCATTTTGTATCGTAATTTTATAATTGGAATCAACCTGAATATCATATCCATACAGGCTTTCTTTTCCCACTTCTGCGTCTTTTTGATCTGCATAATAGGAAAAACCTACACGATAGATTATCTGGGTGTAGATCAATCTGAACATAACTATATCCCCGTATCCAGTCTTCTTCAAGATTTTTTTTCATTGAGCAACAGCTGTGTTGCGTACTGTTCTGCCATCATCCCCCTTGCTGGTTCCCATGGCATTTTCTATGGACCTGGCAGCAAAGCCATGTAAAGTCCACGCCGTTATCAAAATCTCCAGAACCACCACAACAGCAATAAGTACCGGGTTCTTTTTTTCCTTGCACATTCTCTTTACTGCAAATCCAAATGCGTATATCACACTCGCCAGATTCACCAGACATGTGATGAGACTTGCTTCCTGTCTATGTTGTTCCCAGAATCCGTCAGGAACCAGGAAAGAACATATTGTGAAAAATATGCCGGTCAGAGTGATTGTAAAAAATCCATAAATTCTTTTGCTTTCCTTATCTTCCCGATTCACCCACAGATAATATCCACTCACAGCAGCTCCCGCGCCAAGAAGCCCGGCAAATAACGCACCGCCAAGGTTTGCATGACCAGAGAATTTAAACACAGCCACAATGAGCAGAATTACCGGTATCGCAAGATAGCCTGCGATTTTATCCCGATGCTGTTGCTGTTTTCGTATTTCTTCCATTGATTGCATCATCTCAGTCACCTCTGCAGACGTGTATTTTTTCTCTGCTTTCTCTCTCTTTTCTGCCATCCCGTTTTTTTCTGCTGCTTCATTCATTTCTACTGTCCCATCTTTTTCTGCTGCCTCATCTTTTTTCACGTTAGCCCCTTCGATTGTCTGCATTTCTGATCGCATCAGCTCCAAAAGTGATACATCCAGTGCCTCAGCCAATGGTTCCATTGTATTAATATCCGGAAATCCAAGTCCCCGCTCCCAACGGCTGACCGCCTTATCCGTCACTCCGACTTTTCCGGCAAGATCGGCCTGTGTCATATGATGCTCTTTTCTCTTCCCGAAATAAATGCCCCAAACCTTTTTGCGTCCACTATATGATATCCTCCATAATTCTTTTGCGTTACTCTCTTATATACACTAAAATGTGGATTTTCGTCAATCGACGATTTGTTTACCTGGAAAAAAACGAAAAATTTTCTATAACTCTCTTGTATGTATTGACATTTTGATATCTAAATGATATCATATTTATATCTTGCAAAAGATAAGTTTTCATTATCAGGAGGATTGCTATGAAAAGAAAAAGTTTTGGACAACAAGAAAAATGGTATGGGAATGATGGTGCTGTTTATTCTGCTCTATGCCGTGGCCGCAGCCGCTGTAATATTCGGCGCAGCCTTCGAACAGATTCCCCTTATGGTCATCGGTATCATCTGGGCTTCACTTGGATGGATCCCGTTCCTTGGCCTTAAAGTGCTGAAGCCGCAGGAAGCCCTTGTACTCACCTTATTCGGCAAATATGTGGGAACTTTAAAGAATGACGGTTTCTATTGGGTAAATCCTTTTTGTACAGCTGTAAACCCGGCTGCAAAGACGAGACTGAACCAGAGCGGTGACGTAGATGGAGGAAATGCCGCCAAATCCGTTCTCACAACTGGCCACCGGAACTTCCGCTTCCACAAACAGTACATATGTAAACAAAAAGATTTCCCTGAAGATCATGACCTTAAATAACAACCGTCAGAAGATCAACGACTGCCTGGGAAATCCGGTAGAAATCGGAATTGCCGTTATGTGGCGTGTAACAGATACTGCGAAAGCTGTTTTCAACGTAGATAACTATAAGGAATATCTTTCCTTGCAGTGTGACAGCGCGCTACGAAATATCGTGAGAATTTACCCTTATGACGTAGCACCCAATGTAGATACCACTGGGGATGGTGTAGCAGATGAGGGAAGTCTTCGCGGTTCCAGTGAAATCGTAGCCGGACGCATCCGTGATGAAATCCAGCAGAAAGTAGCAGATGCCGGTCTGGAAATTATTGAAGCCCGCATCACCTACCTTGCTTATGCACCTGAGATTGCAGCGGTTATGCTGCAGAGACAGCAGGCTTCCGCTATCATCGATGCAAGAAAGATGATCGTAGACGGTGCTGTTGGTATGGTAGAAATGGCATTAGAGCGATTGAATGAAAATAATGTGGTAGAACTTGACGAGGAGCGGAAGGCTGCCATGGTTTCCAATCTTCTTGTAGTACTTTGCGGTAACCACGATGCTCAGCCGATCGTGAATTCCGGCAGTCTTTACTAATGGCCGATATCAAAGATACCCGGCCCAAGAAACAGATTCCGCTCAGGCTTTCCGCCAAGCTTTATGACCAGATCGCAGCCTGGGCGGAGGATGATTTCCGCTCCGTAAATGGGCAGATTGAGTATCTGCTCACAGAATGCGTCCGACAGCGTAAGAAGAATGGGAAATATGTTTCCGACACCATGGATGAGCCGCCGGAACTGGATATCTCATGATTTCCAACATGAAAAGCCCTTCTACTTGCCAAACCCACTATCGACAATTATAAAACAATACAAATTTTTCACATTTTAAACAAATCAGGGAGTACAGATGTTATAACAACAGTGCTGTACTCCCCGCTTTTATCTATTCGTGCACAGAGGGTAATGACTTTCTGAATGCTCTGAACACCAATTCTGTTTTGTATGGTATTTAACGCTTATAATTATAATTGTTAAGCTTATTTTCTTCGTTCTTTGTGTTAATTTATCTTTTGTATTTTAGTATTTCTATAATTCTATAAAATGATATATTACTTGCAATTTGCTTTCTCTATATGTATTTTTCTGTTTCGTTTTTCTATTTTGTTTTTCTATTACGTTTTTCTGATGCATTTTATATTTCATTTTTTCTGAGAGTATTTCTACAGCCATTCTTATGTATGAATGGTTCTGTCAATCACATACACAGCCTCTGCTTTATCGCGGTGATGTCTTTCTCATGTTTGTTCACGTAAAATAAAAGTCTTTCCTGCGTTTCCCATCTCTTTTGTTGTTCTTCCAGCTTTTGTAAAAGATTGGAATGATTCTCTGCTACAACCTGAAGCTTCCAGTCTGTAGTGTTCTCCACATGAAGCCAGAGTTCTTTTACACTTCTTTGCAATTCTGATACTGATGCATCCAATTCACATACATGCTTGTCTACGCTGCGCAAGTTCGCTTCCAGATTCTCAAAGCGCCTCTTGGTTTTCGCTTTCGAAGTTGTCAACGCGAGTTTCTAAGCTGTCAAAGCGGCTTTCCAAATTATCGAAGCGGCTTTCCAACTTGTCGAAGCGGCTTTCCAAATTATCGAAACGGCTTTCCAAATTCCCAATCCGTGTCTCAATGGGCACCAGCAATCCTGCAATCGCCTGTAGATCTTCTTTCGTCAACATTTCTTTCACCTCCCGTATATTTAAGATAAAAAACGTATATCAGCAAAATAATGTAAAAAGCAATACTTGAAGTACATTTTGTTCTGTGCTATAATCACGCCACGCATGATTTGCAGCAACACATTTCAGAACAGGAAAAAATGTCCACTGTCTGGGAATCCCCAAGGCAACGGACTTTAAAGCTTCTACTCACCTAATCTATATTTTCTATTACTTTCATATTCTTACCAACTGTGGAAATTTCACCAACACCCCATCTTTTTCATTCCCAAGGTGCCTTTACGACTTCCTTCGCTTCAAACAGGTGCTTCATCCAGTCACCGGCAAGCTGAATCCAGCTCTCACATTCTGCCTGGATTCCATAGCCATTGGGGCATGCTGTTTCTGCAGTGGCAAGTCCCAGACCATGACTGCCCACTGGATAAATATGCAATTCTGCCGGAATATCCAGAGCGTGAAGTGCCTGGAAAAACAGCAGGGAGTTCTCTACCGGTACAGTATCATCCGGTGCTGTATGCCACAGGAAAGTCGACGGGGTATCCTTCGTAACATTATATTCCAGGGACAGGAATCTGCGTTTCTCTTCATCTGCATAATCCTCTCCCAGAACGCTTTCAAAAGAACCCTTATGTGCTTTCTCGCCAGAAGTGATTACCGGATAGCTGAGCATAAGCCCATTGGGGCGAAACTTTTCGGAGTCCATGCCCAAAGCTTCTGCAACAAAGGGCTTGTTCCAGAATACACCAAGGCTTGCCGCCAGATGTCCACCAGCAGAAGAACCCTGGACTACGATCTTCTCTGTATCAATATGCCATTTTTCTGCATTTTCACGGAGCATTGCAACTGCTGTAGCCAGCTGAAGAAGCGCCTCCGGGAAACGTGCCGGAGCAACGCTGTAGCGCAAAATCGCAGCATGATAGCCCATTGCCATAAATCTGACAGCAAGAGCTTCTGCCTCTCTGTCAGAAGTCATCTGATAGCCGCCGCCAGGACAGATCAGCACAACCGATCTCTTTCTCTCCGGCTCGATCTCCGGGGAATTATCCAGGAAATATGTAAATAAATTTGCTTTAAACTCAGAATCTTTCAATTGGATTTCTATTTTTTCGTGAATCATTTCGCGAGCCTCCTGTTGTATATATTTCGTTCATTTTATGATACCAGTGTCAAAAGGTCAAAAAGCTGTTCGTGCTTGCACGATAAGGCTTTTGAACTTGGGACACGCCAAATATGAGAAAGTAGCGATTTACGCAGTAAATCAGCGGATTTCGAATATTTGGAGGATTGCGGGAGCAGCGTAGCTGCGTAGCAATCCGGATATCAAATGAGTGTCAAAAGACCTTTTGACACTCATATCATTTTATAATGTCAGGAATAACCAGCTTATCCCCTAAAGCATGTTTGGAAAAAAGCTTTCTGTAAGACGTGCGTCACAATTTTGGCGTGCAGTTTGCAATAATGCTTTTTCAAACAGGCTCTAATGCCATAATAATTTTCTTCCTATAAGAAATCAATACCTAAATAAAATTGACACCTGCTATTTCAAACACGCTCTAGTTCCCCATCTTCGTCCTGTCATACATCTCCCTGAACTCCGTAGGCGTACAATTATTCATCAGCTTAAACATCCTAAGAAACGCCGACAGACTGGAAAAGCCTGACTTAAATGCCACCTCCGTCACACTCACTCCCGGATCCTGCAGCAACGTTTTTGCAAATTCAATTCTCTTCTGATTCAAATACTTATAAAAAGTAGAATCTGTATACTGCTTAAACAACCTGGAAAAATGATACTTACTGAATCCTGCCTGGGAAGCCACTCCCTCCAGGCTCAAATCTTCCGCAAAATGATTGTTAATATAATCTGTAACCAGGATAAACTTCTCCACATATTCCTTCTGCCTGCTGTTTGCTCCGTTTTCTTTCTGCTGTCCCGCTACAGTATGTGCATTTACACGCTGTCTTCCAACGCATGTAAGAATCTCAAGGAATTTCGAAATAATCATAGTTTCCAGATAGGGAGACTCACCGAAATATTCCTCTTTGATTTCCAGCATAAGCGTTTTTACTTTTTCATAAATCTGCGGATACCCCTCCGGTGTAATCAAAGTAGCCGGGGTTATAATCATAGTAAGCAAGTTCAGCTCCTTGGTAGAAATATTGTTCAGACACGGCTGAAAAATAATCCGCTCTCCGCTTTCCGGAGCAAAAAGCTCATGAAGCATACACGGACCGATAATCAGCACATCCCCCTCACGCAGATTGTATTCCTTTCCACCGCACAGTGCCTTATAGCCATTTACGATTGGCATAAGTACCTCGAAGGAGGTATGCCAGTGCGGTGGGTAATTCTCGTATTCATCATTATAATAGAGACAAACCTGCTCATCCTCCCGGAAATCTACTGTTTCATGTATTCCACTAAGCTTATGTATCATTTCCCCATGCTCCTTCCCTGTATATTCTTATTATAATGCTCCTGAGTTTCACCCTTTTACCAGAGCATGTTTGAATTTTCCCAACATATATCATTTTCCGACGGTCAGTATCAAATATTGTCATTTAGTTCTCAAATATTGCGTTTTTCAATATGTTTGTATTGTATCAAATGTTGCTTTTTTTATCAATATATAGCCAAATTTATATTTTAAATCTAAATAAGTATCGTTTATCTTTGTCTATATTGCATAATTTTCTATGTTTTAAATTATATACTTTGACATGTACTTGTTTTTGTACAATTTTAGATAGCAATAATTGATAGTAAACAAACAAGAATTAGAAAGAAAACCCAGGCATACTCTGCTATAGTAAGAATTACCAAATACGAGATCTAAATTTTTAAAAGGAGGTTCAATATGAACAAGAAACGAGCACTTTCAATATTAATGGCTGCAGCAATGGCAGCTGGAACACTGGTTACATCTGTACCGGTTTATGCTGATGATGTTGAAGAAATCACATGGATGTTCTGGGATGACCTGGAAGCTACGGAAGATCTTATTTCCAAGGGTTACAAAGAAGTCATTGATCGTTTCAACGAAGAGTACGATGGCAAATATCACGTAACTCCGATCACCACCAACCTGGAAGAGTACGATGGCAAGCTGAACGCACTGATCGCAGCCGGACAGACACCGGATGTTTACATCTGCAACCCTGGTCCAAACATGGACGTATATGTAAATGCAGGTGCAGCAGCTGACCTTACCGATATCCTTGAGAATCAGGAAGCTGACTGGTACGCATCCTTTACAGATGGTATTTTCGAAAGAATGACTTATGACGGAAAGATCATGGCAGTTCCTACCAACTTCGCAGCAGCCTGCGTTTACTATAACACCGAGATGTTCGCAGATGCTGGCGTAGAAGTTCCTACCACATACGACGAACTGATCGCTGCATGCCAGAAGCTTCAGGATGCCGGCTACACACCAATCTCCTGCTCCGCTGGTACCGCATGGTGCTTATCCATGATCGCCGGTTATCTGTGTGACCGTCAGGGCGTTGACCTTGCAGCTATCGCAGACCATACCGCTAACTGGACCGATGAGAACTGCATTGAAGCAGGCACCAAGTTAAAAGACCTTTCCCAGTATTTCCAGGCTACAGCAGCCGGAGATTCCAATGACCAGGCTACAGCAGCTTTCTATAACGGCGAAGCAGCTATGCTGGTTCAGGGTTCCTGGGCAATCGCACAGATCAACGGCAACAATCCAGACTTCGAGTCCAAATGTGGTGTCTTCCAGTTCCCTGGAATCGACGGTGCTAACGACCCGAACCGTATGATTGTTAAAACTGATAACCTTCTGATGAGCTCCACAACAGAGCATCAGGACGCAGCTATCGCTCTTATGAAGATGTTCACAGACGAAACAGCTCAGAAATACACAGCAGAAGTCGGCGGCAAGTTCCCAATCATCAAAGACCTTGATATCGACTATGACAAAGCTCCTGCACAGCTGAAATACGTTCAGGATATCATGGCAAAGGCAACTGGTACATTCGGATTCTACAATGAGTCCCTTGCATCTGTAGAAGCTGGTGACTGCTTCGATAACGCAATGGTTGATATCTTCCTTGGCAACCAGACACCTGAAGAAGCATTCCAGACCGTACAGACATTCTATGAGGAGAACGTTTGGGAATAAATCCTCCCTTATAAAAATAAGTTATAAACCCAGGCACATGGCTGCCGCGGAACGGACTAAGGCATGTTCCGCGGCAGTCTTTTTACTAAAAAGGTTATCGCCAGTCAGCGAGCCCACCAAAATCAATACGATACTCATGCAGACAACGGCTTATTCTTTGCTATCATTCGGTTTTCTTTAGTAGTAAAACCGCACACATTTGACGGAAGGAGATATTATGGATAAAATTCTGCGCGACAAAAAAGCCATTTTCGTATTTATCGCCCCGGCGCTGATCATGTTCCTTCTGGTCCTGATCATCCCGACGATACAAATGGTTTACTACTCACTCTGCGATTACGCAGCACTTACACCCCCTGAATTTGTGGGATTAAAAAACTATAAGAAACTGTTTTTCGGTGACGCCACATTCCGTATTGCCCTGAAAAACTCCATCTTTTTCATGATCTTTTCAGCAGTCACACAGCAGATCTTCGGTCTTTTACTTGCTGTTATGCTCACCAACATCCCGAAAGGCCGCAACATTTTCAAGAACATTTATTATCTTCCATGCGTACTTTCCTCAGCAGCACTTGGACTTCTCTGGTCTTTCCTTTTCAATCCGAGAATCGGTATCAACAATCTTCTTGCCAAATTCGGCATTGAAGGACCTCTGTGGCTGATGGACTCTACCGGATTTATTGTACTTCCCATGTGGGTTATCGCATTTGTTGCCCTGTGGCAGTACCTTGGTCAGAACATGATGCTTTATATGGCACAGATCACCGGAATTTCCCGTGACATTTATGAAGCTTCCTATATAGACGGTGCGTCAAAGGTAAAAGCATTCCGCTACATTACCCTTCCGCTGATCAAACCAATGATGATTACTTCCCTTTCCCTGAACTGTATCGGTTCCCTGAAATTCTTCGACCTGGTTTACAACATGACCCAGGGTGGTCCGAACCACAGAACAGAAGTCCTTGCAACTGAGCTTTACGCAGAAGGTTTCAACTATTTCAAATATGGCTACGCCAGCGCCATTTCCGTGGTGCTCCTGGTGCTCTGCCTGCTGGTAACTCTTCTGGTAAAGAAAGTCATCAAAGTCGAAACTTACGAGTCATAAGGAGGTGGGAAAATGAGCAACGTAAAAGTAAAAGCTACAAAAAAGCCGGTAAAACCGGTAATCGTAGTGGTTTATATCCTGCTGGTGATCCTGGCAGTTGTTTATCTGGCACCACTTCTGTGGATGTTATCCGTATCTTTGAAAGATAACGCTGGCGTTATGTCAGCACCATTTTCCCTGCCGGATGTGTTCCATTTCGAAAACTATCAGCAGGCCTGGCAGATGGGAAAACTTGGTACTGCGCTGGTAAACTCTGTTCTGGTCTGCGGTGTCACGCTGATCATCAGCCTGTTCTTCGGCGCTATGGCCGCTTTCGCCATCGCCAGAATGCGCTGGAAATTATCAGAATTTATGCACACCTTCTTCCTCATCGGAATGATGGTTCCAGTACATTGTGTTCTGATTCCTCTTTTTGTAAGATTTGCAAAGCTTGGCCTTACCAACTCACAGGGCGGACTGATGATTCCTTACATCACTTTTTCCCTGCCAATGACCATTTTCCTGCTTACCGGATTTTTCCGCTCCATGCCCGGGGAAATGTTTGAGGCGGCTGCCATTGACGGCTGCGGAATCTATGGCTGCTTTTTCCGGATCGCACTGCCACTTTGCAGAACCGGTTTCTTCGTATCCGGACTGATGACCTTCATCAACAACTGGAACGAGCTGCTTCTCGCCATGGTATTTATTTCCGATCCTATGAAAAAGACACTGCCGGTTACACTAACCTATTTCGTTGGGCCTTACGCAACCAACTATGTGCAGATGTTTGCTGCGATCATTATCGCAATCGCACCTACAGTCGTTGTTTACTCCCTGTTCAGTAACCAGATCGTAGAAGGTCTTACCACAGGTGCAGTCAAGGGATGATACATAACATTGAAACCTTTTCATTTACTAAACTTTGTGACCTGTATTTATGCAGGTCACAGAGTTTATATACCCCGATTTAACATTGTGTTTTATAGTCACCATGAATTTATGACAACAACAGGAGAAACATTATGAACAGAGAAGAGGCTAGAAAAAAAGCGACCGAACTGGTCAATCAGATGACTTTGGAGGAAAAAGCAAGCCAGCTGCGTTATGACGCTCCGGCGATCAAGCGACTGGGCATCCCGGCTTACAACTGGTGGAACGAAGCTCTCCACGGAGTCGCACGCGCCGGCCAGGCAACTGTTTTCCCACAGGCAATCGGCCTTGGAGCTACTTTTGACACAGAGCTTCTAGAGGAAATCGCAGATGTGACTGCCACTGAAGGCCGCGCCAAATACAATGCTTATTCCCAGGAAGAGGACCGTGATATTTACAAAGGGCTTACTTTCTGGTCCCCAAACGTCAAATATTTTTCGCGATCCCAGATGGGGACGAGGACATGAAACCTATGGTGAAGATCCTTATCTTACCAAAGAGCTGGGTGTTTCCTTTGTAAAAGGACTCCAGGGTGATGGAGAAGTTATAAAAGCCGCTGCCTGCGCGAAACACTTTGCAGTCCACTCAGGACCGGAAGCGATCCGCCATGAATTTGACGCCATTGCTACCCCGAAGGATATGGAAGAAACCTACCTGCCGGCTTTTGAAGCCTTGGCAAAAGAAGCAGACGTGGAAGGCTTCATGGGTGCTTACAACCGCACTAACGGCGAACCTTGCTGCGGAAGTCCTACTCTTCAGAAAAAGCTGCGCGGTGACTGGGGCTTCCAGGGATATTTCGTTTCCGACTGCTGGGCGATCAAAGACTTCCATGAGCACCACATGGTAACCAGCACACCCGCTGAATCGGCTGCTCTTGCCTTAAACAACGGCTGCGATCTGAACTGTGGAAACACTTATCTTCATATTTTGAAAGCTTATGAAAAAGGGCTGATTTCAGAAGAAACTATCACAGAATCTGCGATCCGTCTTTTCACAACCAGATATATGCTGGGATTATTTGAAGAAACAGAATATGACAAGATTCCATATTCAGAGGTAGAATCCCCGGAGCATCTGGCACTTTCCAGAAAAGCCGCCGAAGAAAGCTTCGTGCTTCTGAAAAACAACGGAATCCTGCCATTACAGAAAGAGAAGATCAAAACCATTGGAATCGTGGGACCAAATGCAGACAGCCGCGCGGCACTGGTAGGAAACTATCACGGTACCGCATCCCGTTATTGTACCATTCAGGAAGGCATTCAGGATTATCTTAGCGCTGCCGGAAGCGATGTCCGGGTGCTTGCTTCCGTGGGCTGTGATCTTTTCCGCGACCGTACTGAGCATCTGGCACTTACCCAGGACCGACTGGCCGAGGCCAAGATTGTTGCCGCAAACAGTGATGTGGTAATCCTCTGTGTAGGACTTGATGAAACGCTGGAGGGTGAAGAAGGAGATACCGGAAACAGCTACGCTTCCGGTGACAAAGAAACCTTGCAGCTTCCACAGGTTCAGCTGGATCTGATGGAAGCCATGGCACAGTCAGGCAAACCGGTTGTTCTGTGCTTAATGGCCGGAAGTGACATTGATCTTTCTTATGCAGAAGAACATTTCGATGCAGTGATGGTTCTGTGGTACCCAGGTGCCGAAGGTGGAAAAGCCGCCGCAAGAATACTGTTCGGAGATGTCTCCCCATCCGGCAAACTGCCAGTGACCTTCTACAATACCCTGGAAGAACTTCCGGATTTCACCGACTACGCCATGAAGGGACGCACCTACCGCTATATGGAAAATAAGGCGCAGTTCCCATTTGGATATGGATTGACTTATGGGAAGGTAGTAGTGACAGATGCAGTTGTCAGTGAAAACAGCGCAGCCGACACAAATGGTACAAGTGTTTCTGGCAAGGCAGGTTTCGAAAGCGGCACTAATACCACAGCAGCACCAGTTACAATCCAGGCCACTGTCACCAACCAGGGCGCAATTGATACCCGGGATGTGGTTCAGGTTTACATAAAGAATGCAGATTCTTCTCTGGCCGTTCCAAACCCGGAGCTTGCTGCTTTCACTCCTGTTTTCCTGAAAGCAGGCGAAACAAAAACCGTCACACTTTCCATTGCTCCAAAGGCCTTCACCGTAGTAGATGAAACTGGAGCAAGAACAGAGGACGGCAGCCACTTCCATATTTACGTTGGCTGTACACAGCCGGACAAGAGAAGTATGGAACTTGCAGGTGTGAAACCAGTGGAAATTGAATATAGTAAATAATCTTTATAAGGCGAACTACTATCTTAGTTGTTCGTCTTATATTTTTCCTCCTTTAAAAGCATCGAATATTAAGTAACCGCCATTCATACCTATCTCAAGGTACAAACAGCGGTCACGCAATTCATCTCAGTTTTCACTCAATATTTTCCTGTCCATAATAAGCATTTGCACCATGTTTTCTATAGTAATGCTTATCCTGAAGCTCCTGCGGAGCAGGTTTCACATTCGGATTGATCAGCTCGCAGCGGGAAGCCATCTTGGCAACCTCTTCCAGAACTACTGCATTATGCACTGCCTCGTGCGCATCCTTGCCCCATGTGAAAGGACCATGATTCTTGCAAAGAACAGCCGGAACAGCCTCATAATCTCTCTTCTTGAAATAGTCGGCAATGAGAATACCAGTATTCTTCTCATAAGCTTCCGCAATCTCACTCTTATCCAGATTACGGACGCATGGAACCTCACCGTAAATATAATCAGCATGAGTGGTTCCATAGCATGGAATTGCGCGGCCGGCCTGTGCCCAGCTGGTAGCCCAGGAGGAATGAGTATGTACGATTCCACCGATCTTCGGGAAAGCATTGTACAGAACTACATGGGTCGGAGTATCAGATGATGGGTTATATTTACCTTCTACTTTATTACCTTCCAGGTCTACAACTACCATATCTTCCGGTGTCAGTTTCTCATATTCCACACCACTTGGCTTGATTACGAAAAGACCTTTTTCACGATCAATTCCACTTACATTTCCCCAGGTAAAAGTAACCAGGCCGTATTTCGGCAGGTCCATATTTGCTTTGTAAACTTCTTCTTTTAATTTTTCAAGCATAGCTGTATCCTCCTTTTTATACATGCAAATATCTTATATTTTTCATAAAAACTTGTATCTTATAGTTTTCATAAAATTTCATCACTCATAAAGCGGAATCTCATAGCCCCAGGATTTCCTGATTCCATCCATGATCTCCATCACACGCACAGTCTCATCATGAGGCATTTCCGGGCATTCCTTTTCGCCCTGTGCGATTGCTCTGGCGCAGGCCTCAACCTCATACTCATAGCCTGTGATCTGTGCCGGAGGCAAATAAGCTGCAACCTCCTTATGCTCCTTGTCAAACACTGTGATTTTCTCCGGATTATTAATATTCTGCACCTGAATATAACCTTTGGTTCCAAAAATACTTCCCATTCTGTCAGAAATTTCACGGGCACCACACTGCAAGGTAGCCATGCGGTCGCCTTCAAATACCATAGCAATCGTATCCAGCATATCCACACCTTCACGGAAAATAGCAGTTGCCTGTACATCCTTCAACTTATCCCCAAGAACCATGCTTGCGAAATTAATGGTATAAACACCAACATCCAGAAGCGCACCGCCTGCCAGCTCCGGCTTACGGATACGTTCCACCTCACTGATGGCATAGTTCAGATTGGCTGTAACAGCTGTCACCTCACCGATCACACCGCTTGAAATAATATCATCGATCATCTTTCTGGATGGCATATATCTGGTCCAGATTGCCTCTGTGATCAGCAGGTTTTTCTCTTTCGCCAGGGCAAAAAAGCTTTCTTGCCTGGTCTGCATTTACAGTAAACGCCTTTTCACAAAGCACATTTTTTTCCTGCCTCCAGGCACATCTTTGCATGAAGATAATGATGGGAATGAGGGGTTGCAATATAAACCAGATCCACCTGCGGGTCTGCAAGCATTTCCTCATAAGAGCCATAAGCCTTGGAAAAACCGTATTTCTCGGCAAAAGCCTGCGCCCGTTCAAAGCTTCTGGCTGCCACTGCGTAATTCTCCACATCCTTCATTCCAGCTACTGTTTTCGCCATCTGAACTGCAATTCCTCCAGCTCCAAGTATTCCAATTTTCATTTATGTAAACCGCCTTTCTAATAAAATTTCCTGTTTCGCCATTCTCAACTGACCTCCCTGTATGGAGATATCTCTAAAGCGATACAGTTATTTCGCTCACATGATATTCATATAGTCTCATCTCATGCAGACATAAACTCTACAATCGCATAAGGTTCGCCATTCTCCGCGGAAAGCGCAACCGTAACCTTTCCCATTTCCAGCTTCACTGCCGGATAAAAAACGTCTCCAAGCAGTGCCTGCTTCTTATATTCTGCCCTCATCTGGCGGATTTCAAAGCCTTCTGGCAGATAGTCTGCCCCCATGCGGATATACTGACAATTATTAACATGGTGATGGGTGTCCAGATGATGTTTCTGTATTGCAAAAGACTCCTGAGCTTCCATCCCTTCCGGAAGGGCAATCTTACGTGGCGCATAATCCATCTCCAGCTTTTCATCCAGTTCGTATCCTCTGGTGTCTTCGTCTGTAAGTCTGGCCGGCAGACCAGTCTTTGTGTCAATATTGGTCCAGATACTGTTTGCATAGGATAAAAGCTCTCCATCTTCTGTTTTCAGAGTGAAGTTACGCATTCCAAGAAAGCCTTTGAAGCCATATGGCGCCGTTGATGCCACAATCGTCTCTCCCAATCCCGGATATCGGTTCACCACAATCTGCCAGGATGACAACACCCAGGCTCTCTGGCGTTCCTCCAGCGCCTCCATTCCCTGCCCTATATTCTCAGATTGAAAGGTGCAGCAATCCTGATAATAATTCTGAATTCCAGGAAGAGTCAGGCAACCATCTTCGCCTATTTCACTGTATCTGACACGGCCTTTAAAACTGTAACTCATGTTATGTCAATCTCCATTCTAGAGCCTGTTTGAAAAATCATTCCCGCAATCTGCACGCCCCACTTTGTGGGAGATTTTGCAGAAAGCCTTTTTCAAACACGCTCTAATTTCTTGTCCGCAAATTTTACTTCATTATATAACAAATCCAGCAATAAAGATATGAAAATGTAGATTTTTTTTGTAAAAATCCCCTTGATTCTGCACCCTTTACCATGTACAATAAAGGTATAAATAAAAACAGCAAACGCTTATATATGTCCATAATCTGGTTGGACGTTTCTACCAACTACCCTAATAGTTGTCTATAAGCTGCATGCGAAGAGGTATGCAGGTATGGCATTTTCCGGGTGGTTTTTTTATTGCTGAATCAGCCCGAAATCACATTTTGCATGTTTCCGGCAGTACGTTCTCAGCCGCAAACTATCCCGGAGTTTTACTTTGCCTCGCCTCTGGCAGAAAGGATGGTCTGATATGAAAAAAGATTTGTTTGCTTTGAAAGGTACAATTTGTTACAGCAAGAATCAGAAAGAACTTGTTTTTGCAGAAAACTCTTATGCTGTCTGTGAAAACGGGCTCTGTGCCGGTGTTTTTTTCCAGCTTCCAGAGAAATATAAAGATATTCCTGTAAAAGACATGGGTGATCGACTGATCATCCCAGGATTCACTGACCTTCATCTGCACGCTCCCCAGTACGCTTACCGCGGAACCGGCATGGATCTGGAGCTGCTGGACTGGCTGAACACCATCACTTTCCCACAGGAAGCCAAGTACGCTGACCTGTCCTATGCGAAAAAGGCTTACTCCATTTTCGTGGATGACTTAAAGCACAGCTTCACCACCAGAGCCTGCATTTTCGCCACCTTGCACCGTCCGGCAACGGAGCTTCTCATGGACATGCTGGAGGAAAGCGGCCTGACAACTATGGTTGGAAAAGTAAATATGGATCGCAATGGAGCACCGGAGCTTCAGGAGAAAAGCGCACAGGCTTCTGCACAGGATACACGCCAGTGGCTGGAAGAGATCAAGGGACGTTACGACCACACCTACCCGATCCTAACCCCACGTTTTACCCCATCCTGTACGGATGAGCTGATGACCGAGCTGGGAAAAATCCAGCGGGAATACCACATTCCAATTCAGTCTCATCTGTCTGAAAATTTCGGGGAAATTGCATGGGTAAAGGAGCTTTGTCCCACAAGCAGATTTTATGGGGATGCGTATGATATGTTTGGATTGTTTGGAACGAAACCTGCAGCAAATGAAGAAGTCTCCAATCCTGCTTCTGCAAGCAGCAATACATGCCCTACTATCATGGCCCACTGTGTTCATTCCACAGATGAGGAAATCCAGATGATCAAAGACCAGGGTGTTTACATCGCCCATTGCCCGGAATCCAACACCGACATTGCTTCCGGAATCGCTCCCATCCGCCGTTATCTTGACATGGGACTTCACGTAGGTCTTGGAACTGATGTTGCCGGTGGATTTTCCCTTTCCATGTTCCGCGCAATTGCCGATGCCATCCAGGTTTCCAAGCTCCGCTGGCGCCTGATGGACCAGACCCAGGCCCCGGTTACTCTGGAAGAAGCTTTTTACATGGCCACGATCGGTGGTGGCTCCTTCTTCGGAAAAGTCGGCAGCTTCGAAAAAGGCTATGAATTCGACGCCATGATTCTGGACGACAGCAATATCCGTCATCCCCAGGAAATCTCCACCCGTGACAGACTGGAAAGGCTTGTTTATCTGTCCGACGACCGCAATTTGGTTGGGAAATATGTACAGGGACGGAAAGTAATTTAAATTTCAGATTTTCAAAATTACGCTTTGATATTTTCTTAAATAATGGTAATCTAGAGCGTATTTGAAAAAGGCTTTCTGCAAGATGTGCGTCACAATTTGTGGGAGATTTCGCTCGGATGAGGGCGCCGTAGCGGGCTACGGCAACCGAATTCGGGTGAAATCTCCCGCAAAGTGGGGCGTACAGATTGCGGGAATAATTTTTCAAACACGCTCTAGTCAATATGGCGGTTACTTAATATTCGCTGTCCCCAGATACTCCCGTATCCGCGCCTCATTCATATTCTCCCCGATCACGATCACGACTTCCTGGCCTGCGGAAATGGGCCTTAGGGAAAATTCTTTACGGGTGGCGTTTAATTCCAGCCAGTTATTGTCGGCGGACACTTTCTGAGCGGAGCCCGAATTCATTTTTTCGTTTTCGGTTACCGCGGCAGCATTTTCTTCTAATTTCACAAAGCCCTTAATTCGGAAAACATCCCCACATTCCGGATCATCCAGAATCTGATGCGCTGCTTTCTCCAACTGTGTCTCGGAAATCTTCAGCTCCATAAAATACAATGACTGGAACCCTTCTTTCTCATCAAAACACTGTTTCTCGAAATCTTCCATCACATACCCGCTGTTGAAAATCTTCTGAAAATCCTCATCTGTAAACTTTTCCCAATTCTTATTCAGTATCTCATTTTTCGTAAAACGTCGTTTGCATTTCACGCTTTCCAGTGCGCGATTCAGATGTTTCACAGTTCCACTAATCTCTTCCTCAGATGCCTCCTGGCTCTTGCTCAGAACAATACAACCTGCATCAGCCGCCTCTGAAGCCAGAATATACTCTGCCTGTGGCTGCAGCTTCTCCTCCAGTCTGGCATCCAGAATGGTAATCACATTTCCAATCTGATACCACTTATCCAACGGCTCTTCATAAAGGGCATCGAAAAACTCATCCACATCAAAAATCCCGGAAGGCTCAATGAGAACTCTGTCATATCCGCACATTCCCATTGCGATCAGCTTGGTCTTGAAACGTCTTCTGTGGCAGTCCGCATCACATCCACCTGAAACCATTTCCAGCTCGCAGTTCTCACCTTCCAGATCATGAAGCAGCATCATGTCCACATTCACTGCACCAAAATCATTCTCCAGAATTCCAATATTCTGCCCCTGACTCATCAGCCATGCAGCATATTTCTTTATGAAAGTCGTTTTTCCTGAGCCAAGAAAGCCTGTAATTAAATCAACTTTAACCATTTTTTAATCTTCAACCTCACTTTTCAATATAAAGCTGGCCTGGAACCTGTTGCCGACCGCTTCGAAGCGACTGGCTCCGCCATGTTTTTCGCAAAGTTTTTTCATGGAAAGAATGCCGATTCCTTCCTGTTTGTTTTGCCGTTTTTTTTGAGTAAATTTTCCCATTTTCCTGGAATAATATTCCATCAAAAGAATTGTCTACCGTAATCAGAAGCATGTCGTGTTTCTTCTCCGTAGCAACTTCAATAAAGCGTTTTCCCTCATACTGACCGGCGGCAGTCACCGCATTATCCAGGGCATTGCCCAGAATTGTACAAAAATCAGTATCCGGAATAGCAATATCTTTCAGATAGCAGCATACGGAAAACTCGATATTTTTCGCCCTGGCAATACAGCCGTAATGATAAAGGACGCCGTCTGCCGCGGCGTTTCCTGTATATGGAATTGTTACTTTTCCCATCTCTTCCAGTTCCAGATCATCACAATATCCCCGCAAGCCCTCCATATCATTTTTATCAAGAAAACCTTTAATAGCTGCTACCTGATGACGAAAATTATGGCGTGCTTCACGTTCTGCCAGAACCTGCTCCGTGAGCGCATGATAGTAGCCTTTCTGCTGATCGATCTGCCGGTTCAGTTCTTTTTCATTCAGAAAATGCTGCTGATCATAAGACACCGCAAAGCAAATAAGCAATGTGGCGACGCCGATCAGACATTTACTCAACATTTGGGGAAAAGTGGTAGTGTAGACATCCACTCCTTCTGAAAAAATACTGGAAAAAAACATGGCAATAGGAATGAACCATAAGGTCTCCCAATAATTTTGGCATTCAATTTCAAGGAATGGTGTTACTGTATAACGGAGCAGGCTGCTAAGCAGCGGATATAGAAGCGCATACACTACAATTGCAATTGCGCTGGTTTCTGCAATTCCAATCGCATTTCCCTGCATTCCCAAAAGTGAACTGACATAAGCTCCGATTGACAGTGCAATCATGACAATATCTGCCACAATTCCAAATACAAACAAATGCACCTTGGTGTATCCAGGGACAAGCCAGATATTTACAGCAGCCATTACAATACAGAAAGCAATCAGATTTATCTTATAAAACGGCACGTCAATTTCCCGGTAATTTCCCACCCACATGCAGATTCCGAAGTCCACAGCCAGACCAATTGCATAGATTACAGTCAGTCTGATCCTGTCTTTATCTGAGATTTTTTCGTGAAACGGAACAATTCGCAGGATCAGAGTGGGGACATGAGCCAGGATACAGAGAAAACTTACAATTGCGATTATAATTGTATTTTCCATATATTTTTACCTCGTTTTAAAGTCCCCCGAGAGGCGGTCTGCCTCTCCGTTTTTCTTTTCCAGCCTCTTTAATTCCGGCAATATAGTCAGCAGCATTGTAACGAAACAAAGGCTTCCGCCAATTACATTAGATACCGGCTCTGCCAGGAATACTCCGTGAGTTCCCATTTTAAACACGTAGGGAAGCAGGTATGTCAACGGAACTACAATAAAAACTTTTCTCAAAAGCGAGAAGAAAATGGCCTGTTTTTTCTTATTTAAAGACTTGAAAACAGTCTGTCCAATGTACTGCAGATCCATAAAAATAAAGGCTGCAAAGTAGGTTTTCAGTGCCGGAACTGCATCCTTTATCAAGAGCTTATCGGAGCTGAAAATGGCAATCAGATAATCCGGAACAAAGATAATCACGTTCCACATTACTGCTGTATAAACCAGAACCATTACTGCCAGAGTGACCATTGCCTTGCGGACAAGCTTCGGTCTTTTTGCCCCATAATTATAGCTCAGAATAGGTGATGTTCCTTCATTTATAGCATAAATCGGCGTCTCTACCATCTGACGGACACTGGATACGATAGTCATAACAGATATGTAAACATCCCCTCCGGTGACCCCCAGAACATTGTTGCAGCAGATGGTTACCAGGCTGTTTGTCAGCTGCATAATGAAGCCTGCAGTACCAAGACTGACAATGTTTTTTGCATTCTCTTTGCAGCTTTTCAGCTCTGTTTTTTTCAAAAGCCGAGCTTTCATTTCCGCTCTTTTTTTCAAGAAAAAAGTAGTACATAAGCAGCTGATAGGAACTGGGAAAGAACAGTCGCAATGGCAGCTCCTTTGATTCCGAAACCAAGCACAAAAATGAATAATGGATCCAGGATCAGATTGGCGACTGCACCAATTGCTACAGAAAGCATGCCAGTTGTCGCGTATCCCTGTGCATTGATAAATGGGTTCATTCCTGTGGCGATCATGGATGGAACCGTTCCGATCAGGTAGATCATCATGTAGGGATATGCATAAACCAAAGCATCCTCAGATGCTCCAAAAAGTACCAGCAGAGGTCTTGCAAAAAGCATACCTGTTATCATCAGAATGATCCCGCTTCCGCACACCATAGTAAAGGAAGTATTCATCACCTCCTGCGCTTTCTGGTTGTCTTTCTTGCCCCTGTTTATGGAAAAAACAGGCGCGCCACCACTGCCGAACAGATTGGCGAAGGCAGTGATAATCACGATTAGCGGGAAACATAAGCCGACTGCGCCAAGCGCCGTAGTTCCCACTTCAGGGATTCTGGCGATATAGATTCTGTCTACAATATTATATAAAAGACTGAGTATCTGCGCCACCAGCATGGGGATTGCAGCGCTGAAAATGTTTCTGGTTACCGTGCCATTTTCAAAATCAATTCGTTTCATTTTGTTTCACAACTTTCTTTTTAATTCATATTTTTATAATACTCTTGTTCTGTCAGTACAAATCGTTCCATTTCTTATGGAAATCTGGTAATCTCCGACATCCAGACAGTCCCCATTTTGGAAGGTTGTTTTTATGCAGAATGGGTTACTGCTGCGTAGGGCATCCTGGCCGGAAAGTGTCTTCTAACTCCAGTTTTCCGGTGCCTTTAAGTGTAAAAACTCCTGTCTCATGATATAATTTCTCCTGAAATTGTTTGAACTTTATAGGTTTATTTTGCACATTACGTGGAAAAATGTCAAGAGAAAAGGGACTATAACAGATGAATGTCACTTCATACGCAGCACGCATCTATTACAGTCCCTTATATATTCTCTTGTTACATTAATTTGATCCGCCTATTGCTTTTTCGATGTTTGAAGATCCAGCTTCTACAACTTCCATACCCGATTTATCCCCTTTAAAGCCACTATAAATACGTGAGTAAAACTGCTCCTTTGCAAACCCGACTTCTATAACAATCCAATCCCAGCCTTTCTCCTTATCGTTTCTGCTTTTAATTTTCAGAGTATCACAATTTAAACCGGCCTCCTTTAATACGGCTTCAACACCAGTATTATACGACTTCCAATTATTGCTTTTTACACCGTTTACTGTAACTCCGGAATTTGCTCCACAATAGATACTTTTTCCTTTTAACATATCTGAAGTATATGCGTCTGGCAGTTCACTTGTGCTACGACATATCACAACCCAGACACCACAGCCTGAATTTTCTTGTCCTACAGCTTTCTTTGGAATATCCATTCGTCCTTCATTATATGCATTCGTCAATGCCGACTTAATAATTCGCGCATTTTGCATATCCACTGCCCTGCGTGCTTTTTCCAGCTGTCCATTAAAAATCGGGATTGAAACAGCAACCAATACCGCAATAATTGCAACTACAATCAATAGTTCCGCTAGTGTAAAACCGTTTTTGCTTCGGTATTTCATACAAGACCTCCCCATAACGCAAACAAATATTACATCTTCTTTATTACAATCTTTTTGCTTATGCCTCGTTTTACCAAAACCGTTTTGTAGCTCTTTGCCTTTTTCCTGGGGACGTAGACTTTCATCCTGGATGGAGTGCCTTTGAAGGCATTGGAGCCTACGTATTTGGCTTTCAGGCGGGAGGTGTAGATTCTCATTTCGTTTAACTTCTTGCAACCATAAAAGCTTTGTTTTCCGATAGCTTTTACTGAGCCGCCGATTTGTACGTAAGAGAGTTTCATGCACTTATAAAAGGCATAGCTTTTAATCTGGATTACATTGTTTCCTATGATAGCCTTTTTCAGGTATTTATTGCCCTTGAATGCTTTGGAGGCTATTGAGGTTACTTTGTAATTCGCGCCCTTTAGGTTTACGCTGTCTGGAATTGTAACAGTGCTTACCTTTTTCTTTATCGGTTTTATATATTCTACCGTGTCGGTGGCGGTAACTTTATAATATCCGTTTGTCGCCGGATGTTTCACTGTTGTGCCCACTTTATATCCAGTCGGCGCAGGTGTGTTTGTCGGCGTTGCTGTTGGCACCGGCGTGTTCGTCGGCACTGGCGTATTCGTCGGTACTGGCGTATTCGTCGGCACTGGCGTGTTTGTCGGCACTGGCGTATTCGTCGGTACCGGCGTGTTCGTCGGCGTTGCCGTTGGTACCGGTGTGTTTGTCGGTACTGGCGTATTCGTCGGCGTTGCCGTTGGCACCGGCGTATTCGTCGGTAAAACAACCAACTTCGGAATTCCTCTTCGCGTTTGCTCTGGCACACAGTACAAGTATATGTCTTAATTCCTGTACTCGAAATGGTAGCCTCTTTCGTTATAACTCCGGCATCCCAGGTATGCGTATGCTCAGTTTCCCCCGGAACCACCCTGCGTTTCATCGTAAAAACAACTGTAACCGTATATGTTATCTTCGTTACGCCATCTGGCGCTGTCAGAACATACTGTACCGGATTTGTAAAATCATGAGATCTGCCACTGGTAAACTCATCTGCTACCGCTGTTCCTGTACCAGAACCATAATCAATATTCGGTGCCAGTCTGGTAACATCAGTTCCTTTTGGCAACCGCAGCGTAATCTTACGGTTCTCATTATCAATTTTCCCAACAACATCCTCTTTTAACTGGGAATTAAACGCCTTGTTAAGTACAAAACTATAAAATCTTGCCTCATTAGAAGCCGTCACTATAATTTTTATTGTGACTGGCAAAATTGTCTTTGTTCCTGTATCCACAATTTTATACTGTGACTCATAAATTCCCACTGGTGCAGTGACAGTTCCGGAAAAAGTAAAATATTTACTTCCATAAGAGCCTCCGCCAGGAACCGCAAAGACAGTTAAACCAGCCGGTAAATTCTCAGAAACAACCTGAGTTTCATACTTACCACTTCCACCAGTAACAAAGCCTGAATATATCCACTGCTCTTTTCCAGTTCCTGTAACTGCGTACAGCTCAGTATCTGTAATCGCCAATGGTTCTGTTACGCTCATTGTTCCGAGCACAGCGATCACGGCACCATATTCTCCCGGCAGCTTATCAGACGCATAAGCAATAAGATCTTTTCCATTATCTGATGACTCTATTATTCTGCCATTATCAACAATTGCCGATGAACCGCTTCCACTTCCAAGCGCCAAATGTATTCCATAAGTATTCAGATCAGCCCCTGTAATAACCGGCGATACTTTTCCATTGCTATATGTAATCTGAAGCTTCACTCCAGTCAGATTGAGTTTATCTCCAGCTACATAATTCAGTTTATCAGGAGCTGCAAGCATAGTCAAAGCTGCTGGTGCATTCGCTGCAACCGTAATCGCCCACGGTATTTTTGCTCCGAAGTAATCAAAAGTAACCTGAGTATCCGAGGTTTTCAGTGGGCCTGTTTTGTCATAGGTAAATCCACTGTAAATATAAGCTGCACGGCCACCAATCGTTGCATACATACTGGCTCTGGATGGATTGAATACATCTCCTTCCACATAAGATTTCTTCGGCTGTCCTGATATTACAATGCTGCTGATATCACTGGTTTTCGGCGCAACAACTTCCATTGAATAGGCAACCTGTTTTCCCTTATATTCTACATAAACATGAGTAGTTCCTTCAGCAGAACTGTCAAATCCGCTTATCATATCGGCTGTAATTTCAGAATAAGTTGTACCATTTATCAAAAGCCTGCCCCAATACCACGGTTTTTCTCCCACGTAGCAGGAAGTCCAGTTGTTTTTTACCTCCAATGAAGTAATCTCCGGATTCTCCACCCGCTCTGGCAAACCTTCCTCTGAAATCTTCCAGTCAGTTCCAAACTCCCAACCCACGTAAGATTTGGGATCTTTCATCTGTGCCTCTGTGAGAAGTCCACCTGTTCCAATGGAAGCAGCAGTTCCGCCCACCAAAATTCCCCTCTCCACTCTTTCCATAACAGTTCAGCACATGTCCGCTTAAACCGTAAGAAGAGCTGAGTACATTATCAGCAGCAGTTCCACACATCTGTCCTACACGGTTGTTTGCTGCAGTTACTGTGATTTTTCCTGCATGGAGGCATTCTTTGAGCACACCGCCCATGCCTCCAAACTTCTGGATTTCTCCCGCAATTCCGCCAACATAGACCGGATATTCGTTTCCGTTTGTCTGGGTAACACGAATCGTACCGGTGCTGACACACTTGCTTATAGTACCTATATTCAGACCTGCAATTCCACCTACCCAGCTTTTCATAGGAGCCATTGTCAAATTAACATTCAGCTTTGATGTGCAGCCAAAAATAATTCCGGCAAGTGCATTTTCACCTGCAATTCCGCCAAATTCCGGATATACAACAACTCCGTTTCCGCCCATATATCCGCTGATTGTTCCTGTCACCATACAGTCTTCAATATTTCCTTCATTGTACTGTGTGATGACTCCCTGCACGTTCTGCATATCATCATCAAAATCTGCAGCTACGCGCAGATTCCTGATTTTCCCCTGATTCATGGCTATCAAAGGCTTTTTCAATCCATAGATCGTATGTCCGTTTCCATCCAGCGTTCCACCAAAATAAGAGATGGTAAAATTAATTCTTCCCTGTGTCTGAATATCTGAGGTCAGCTGATAATATGCACCCTGATTTTCCTCGATCAAATTCAGATCATCCAGAGAATCAATCTGATAAGGACTGCTGCTTGTACCATTTCCGCCAGCCGGTTTCACAGATGAAGTCCGGTTTCCTATTACACGATAAACAATTCCGCTTTCCCCATCAGATGGGACTGTAAATTTTCCATCCTTCAGTTTCACAAGGATCGCGGAAGCTGCCGGAATGGAATATTTTGAGCCACTGTCTCCGGAAAATACCGGAAATGCAGATGCCTTTTTTGCAGCTATCCGATCACCTGGAAAACTGTATACACCAGAAGCTTCTCCTGCTGCCACAGCTGTATAAAAATCTGAAAGAAGTGTTTTAAACGGAATTCCTGTTACCTTCTCCAGATAAGCTTCACAGGTAAGGGAGGAAGCATCTACTGTATAAAATCTCGGCAACACAGCCATAGGCTCATAGCTTCCTGCCATACGGTCAATTACGTATCTGACAAACAGGTATGGCATTCCATAGTCCTGGGCAATATCATCGCGATAACTCTTATACATCAAGGAAGAGCCGTTACGAATAGCGGTACTTCCTGCAATTCCGTTCATCCAGCCATTTGTGTCCGTACCGCCCCACAGATAATCCATGACCGTTACTGCAAGACCTTCGTTTATCCACATATATTTCTCGGAGGCATTGAATTTTGTTTTCAGCCAGAATACTGCGTGCTGTCCCTCGTGAACCAGCAGACCGTTTCTTCTGGTCATTTCACCGGAGACATAGGATGCTGCCGCCGGAGTGTTGATATGGATTGCTGTAATTCCCTCATCATACTGAAACTGACCACTTGCGCCGCTTAAGGTTTCCAGCACAATAGAGAGCTTGCCGGATCCATCTTCCCAGGGAAGATCGCCTCCTGCCAGTGTTTTCAGGATTTGATAGGGCTGTCTGTCATAAATGCTCGCCATGTCTGATGCTATGAGAGATGTTTTTCCAGCGGCATCATAATCCGCTTTCATATTTTTGTCCATCCAGATATAGCAATGTTCACCAATCCCAATACATATATAGGTCTTGCCGCTGCCATTGCTTCTGTAAATATATTTCTCTTCTCCTATTGCATAAGTGGTAGTCGCTGCCTGGACGGATATACCATCGTCAGTCTCATCTGCTGATGTAATGGACGAAATAGCGCTTTTTTCCTTCAACGCAGTGACTGAGCTGGTGCTCCCTGCATTCAGCCCGGCCAGGCTTTGAGCTGCGGGAAGCTCACTTCCACTTGAAACTGACGCAGTACTTCCACTGTCATCAAAGATCAGTGTGCCTGTACTCCTCGAATCAGATGTATCCGTATTAATAATCACTGCATACTCCCCAGTAAGTGTTTCCCCTGCCTTTCCTTCTGTCACTGCAGCTAAAACGTTTACACTGCCAAATATTCCCAGAAACAGAAGACAGATTCCCACCCACAGACCAATGGATTTTCTTTTTTTCATACACTCCTCCTGTAAAAAATTTCCTTTCCTACAGTTTACCATTTTTACATTCTGTACACTATGTTTTTTTCTGCACTTTTCTGATTAATTTCAACAAAAAATGGGGCGAATGTATCGTTTCCGCTGATACATCGCCCCATTTATTTTCTTATTAAATTACTCTTCCTCAAACTCCAGATCCTTACGGCTCATCTCCTCAATCAGCTCTCTCTTCACCTCAAAAAGCTTCGGAGAAAGATCCACATAAACCTTCTGTGGGTTGGAGAATCGTCTGGACTCGTCCCAGAGAGTGCTCTGTTCTTTCTGGCAGATTGCGCGAAGTTCCATTACTGAAGGAGACGTATAAACGCGTTTTCCCTCCTTAATAACCGGAACCAGAAGCTCACGAACCTCGTAAGTACCACCCAGAATCTTAGTTTTTTTCCAGGTGTCAACCGGGTCAAATACTACCATAGTTTCATCTGGGTTCAGCTTCTCGTCAGCAAGACAGATCAAATCAGCTTTAATCTTTCCTGTGGACTTGCTGTAAATACGATATACTGTCTTGTTTCCAGGGTTTGTTACCTTAGCGGTGTTCTCAGAAAGCTTGATCTTCGGAACAAATTCACCTGTCTCAGGATTTTTCACTGCTGCCAGCTTGTATACACCACCAAATGCCGGATTATCATTGGAAGTAATCAGACGTGTTCCAACGCCCCAGGAATTGATCTTGGCATCCTGGGCTTTCAGGCTCTCAATCAGATATTCGTCAAGGTCACTGGATGCAGAAATGGTCGCATCATCAAAACCAGCTGCCGATAACATTTTATATGCCTCTTTGGAAAGGTAAGCAAGGTCACCGCTGTCGATACGGATACCATATTTTTTCAGCTGGATTCCCTCCTCCCGCATTTCCTCAAATACACGGATTGCATTGGGAACACCGGATTTCAGCACGTCGTAAGTGTCTACCAGAAGGATACATGCATCCGGGTACATTCTTGCGTATGTCTTGAATGCAGTGTACTCATCCGGGAAGCTCATGATCCAGGAATGTGCATGGGTTCCAAGCACTGGCACGTCAAACATCTGACCAGTAAGCACGCAGGAGGTTCCGACACAACCACCGATCACAGCTGCACGGGCTCCAAAAATACCGGCATCCGGTCCCTGGGCACGGCGAAGACCGAACTCCATGATTCCGTCACCTTTCGCCGCATAGCAGACACGTGCTGCCTTAGTAGCAATCAGGCTCTGATGGTTCATAATGTTCAAAATCGCAGTTTCCACAAGCTGAGCTTCCATAATCGGTGCTACCACTTTCACCATTGGCTCTCTTGGGAAAATAACAGTGCCTTCCGGGATGGCATAAATATCGCCGGTAAAATGGAAGGAGCGAAGATATTCCAGAAAATCCTCCTCAAAAATGGAAAGACCGCGAAGATATTCGATATCTGCGTCTGTAAATCTCAGATTCTCAATATATTCAATTACCTGCTCCAGTCCTGCACAGATAGCAAAACCGCCTCCGCATGGGTTATCACGGTAAAACATGTCGAATACGACAGTCTGGTCAGTTGGGTTCTTAAAATACCCCTGCATCATGGTAAGTTCATAGAGATCCGTGAGCAGAGTCAGGTTATTTGCTCTCATGTTTATTCTCCTTATTAATGAGGCCAGTCTGAGAACCAATTACCTGAATAATTTTTAAACAGGCTCCAGACAGGCTGTTTAATTATAAAAATTTTATACGGTAACCATAGACTCACAGGAACAAAGCGAAGTAATTTCTTATAAAGTAAAAAAGTTTCTGGCACTACTACCTTAGAGTGTGTCGAAAAAAACTCCAAAAGCTTCCCGCCAGCGACCTATGCGATTCCGTATATTTTGCTTGATTATAACACATTCATCTCAAAATGCACAGGAAAAAGAAAAGCGAAATCTTAATTTTTCCCCGAAAAATCAAGGCTTCACAGAAATTGAATAAATTTTTAAAAAATTTGAAAAAGGGGTTGACTTTTATATATGCATTGATATATAATACAACATGTCGCAAGCGAGAAACGACTTGCTAAGACACATAGGGCTATCGCCAAATGGTAAGGCAACGGACTCTGACTCCGTCATTTCAAGGTTCGAATCCTTGTAGCCCTGCTAAGTGGAGCACCTCAGATGAGGTGCTTTTTTCGTATTATGAAATTTCCGGAAGCCGCGTATTTACTGGCTTTGCAGGACTTTTAAAATTTTTTCTGAAACGCTTTTTCGTGGCTCTGAAAGGCGATTTTTTCCTTATTTGGCTTACTGATTTTTACTACATTTTCGGTGGTTTTCAGATGTGATAGGTCAATTTGGGAGCGATTATAGGTCAATTTAAATGACGTTGCTGCCAAAAGGTGCTGAAAACAGGAAAATGAAGAAATCGGCTAAAATCGACAAATTCTACTTTTTCTACCTTTTGCACAAAAATTATGTTTACTTTTGTGATATTTTCGCCTTATAATCAAGACAGTTTCCACGCTTCAAGTGCACAAATCCATTTTAGTACTCCCACCGCTTATTCTTCTGTCCGAAAGCGAACCTTAATTGACTTACTTGGTCAGTTATATTTCGGCGTTTGCCTCACAGCCCTTCGAATAATGTTCAAATAATCCTGTCTCTGGTCTACGACAGCATATATAATAACTTCCTTTCGGGCTTCATTAACTTTATAAATACAAAGTCTTTTTCAAGAATCAATACCTTATAGCCCTGACGCTTTAATACCAGGTATCTTGGATCAATTCCAAGATCTGGATTTTCTCCCAGCTGTCGTATACGATCTTCTATTTCGTCTAACTTTTTCAATGCCACATCATTGCCGAAATTTTGTGCAATATATAATACAATCTTTCTCAGACCTGCATCCGCGGTATCAGTACGAACAATATTGTATTTCAAACTCAGCCCTCCTGCAGCATAGCACGTAAATCATCAAAAGTTTCACTGATTGGCGCAACGCGACCATTCTTTACATCATCTTCTGCTTCAGTAAGGATTTCAAGCAATTCTATTCTTGATTTCATGTTCTTGTACTCTTCATAGGACAGAGACACTGTATCGCCTCTTCCATTTACAGTTATGATAACAGCTTCTTTTCCCTCACGGCACTGCTTTGAGATTTCATTATAATGATTTCTTAAATCCGCTGATGGTCTGATAGTTTCCTGCATAGCAAACATAATACGCACCTCCTGTTGTTATATATGAAAATTATATCATTTAATGTCTATACTTTCAACTTCTTAGTCAATTCCATTCATAAATTTTAGAATTCTTCATTTGTTCTAGCACCCCAAAAGGGGATGTCGATTAATACCTCATTTCGACATCCCCAGTAGTAATTGAACATAGAATTTTCTCTTCTTCTCTTACATCACAACTTTTTTGTCTCCACGGAAATCAGCCTTAGACACTTCTATAACTTTTTCTATAACATGGCTTCCGTAACATTTCTTATACTGCCCTTTTACTTTATTTTCTGCTCCCTTGTCTGAGTAAGCCCACACATCCTCTTCAAAGTCGTAAGCTGCGTTTATAGGGTAATATGGTGGTATTCGATTGATCTTTACTCGAAAATATTTTTTGTTCTCTTCTCCATCACTTTTAGCTCATTTCCTATACTCCCAATCAACCCGCGCATAGTCCAGATAGCGTTCAGCCTCTTTTATCATTCTCTAGCGCCTTTGCCCTGTACCGCTGATCTGCTGATATACAGGTGCTTTCCTTTCTCTTAGCTGTATCTTATAAATACAATAGAGTTGCCGTACCTCCTGCATTACCGTAGGTTTTCCCACGTTTCATCACCTCCTGTTTGCATTTACCTTAATTTAATCTTTCTTTGTACCGCCGAGAACATTACCGATTGTATCTGCAACCTTACCCAGCAGCTCAAATAACAGCTCCCATGAAAAATCCATTGGCATAGCTCCTTTCTCTGATATATTTGAACGTGGAAAAAAAGGGGATGTGAAAAAACTCGATTGAGTTTTTTCACATCCCCAAAAAATGTTCGAAAATTACCCCTGGTATATCAGAAGTTCCTGTACTGCTTCTTTTCGAAGTTTCTCCTCTTCTACTGTCCTCTGTTTTCTTTCTTTATCCATGTAGCAAACTTCATATACAACTGGATTAAAAGATGTGACTTTCATATAAGCAGTGAGTGATAACGGAATAGATGCTACATCTTCTTCCAGATAATGGTCTCCAAGCTCACGGAGAATATCTGCGATTTTATCAATGTCTTCTGTATTTCCAACTTCTACCGTAAACGGTTCACGGTCATACAGTTCTTCATCGTTTTCAATATATTCCATTCCCGGGACACAGGAGATGTCTATTGACTCAATATTCTGCAGGAGTAAAAATGAACCGTTATGATATACTACTTTAAATCCAAAGCAGCACGGATCCTTTGGCTCAAGGGAAATTTCAAATTCATAATCATCCCCGTCGTAAACAACATCCACAAACGGGATCATAAAATTGTATACACGATCATACAGATATATCCGACTGCATATCTTCCACTGCGTTCTGTCAGTACCATCTTGCTTCGTTCAAGTTTAAATCCATTTTTGCCTTTCGTATATGTGCAGGTAATACCTGTTCCTTCATCGTCAGCACTTGAAAAATACAATTTCTTTCCATAAGAAAATCTGTAGATGAGATATCTTGACGATTTCGCAACCTGTTTATAACGTCCGGAAACTTTTTGATACAATACCGTATTAAGTGTATTGTCATTATGCTTTTCCATATAGGTTCTGCCATTTGATTTGAACGTCCGCGATGATGCCTGCACCGTTGTCGTCCTGACATTGGTTATCGCAAAACATCCCAGAACCATAAACAATAAC
>ENA-OQDT01000283-OQDT01000283.1-human-gut-metagenome-genome-assembly--contig:-NODE-283-length-33570-cov-5.245522_pt1 | contig 33570 bp, 35 predicted proteins | sample MGYA00242786_ERZ504617 | MGnify/ENA primary metagenome ERZ504617 (study PRJEB26092, sample SAMD00036337) | human gut metagenome | host: Homo sapiens | study: EMG produced TPA metagenomics assembly of...
CGACACTTTTTTCAAGATTGTCTATTGTTTTGGGCGCAAAAAAAGTTGTAACCGCTTTTATGCTGTTACACTTCTTACTTTTCATTATTTTGTTGTATATCTCAATTTTATATGTACGCACATTCAAAATTGATATATCCGCCCTGATCTTACTCTGTGATCAGACGGTACTGTAAATTCTCATATAGAATTTTGTTTCCTTCCATAATATCAGCCGGAAGTAGTGCTCTTGCCATCACCTTGTTTTCTTCCTGATCCTGTGCAAGCGCATCCACACGTCTCAGTTCCGCATAGTCACCATCAATCTTCTCAACTACATAAATACATGTCAACATATTTTTTTGCCTCCTTTTTAGTCTTATCATCCTGTCTTTTGTATAAGTTATTTTAATTATACTATTTTTTTAAGGAAAAGTAAATTTTTCTGTATTGATTATTGGCAAGATTTATAATAATATATACTTATATAATATCGTTATACATTACAATTCAAAGGAGCCCAGCAATGAACGAAGTAGATTTTTCAAAAGTCGGATTAAAAATGAAACAATTAAGAAGTGAACGCGGTATCACTCAGGAACAGGTAGCAAAAGATCTGAACTGTACTGTTCCTTTCGTCAGCAATGTCGAGAACAATCGTGCTAAGCTTAACTTAAGAGTTCTTCTTTACTACTCAAAGCTTTGTAACGTATCCGTGGACACGATTCTGGATGCGGGAAGAGATCTTCCTCCTCTGGATGAAAAAGAGCGCCAGTTAAATGACGAAGTGCTCAATGTATTCCGTGGTTTTTCAGTTGCGGAAAAAGAAAAGATCATCAAGATGTTACGCATCTGGCAGGAGAAATAATCTCCTGCTTTTTTATTTCCTGCATAGCAATAATACATCTTTATGATCTTTCTTCTATATATAATATTTTTCATTGCATGATACTTTATATTCTCATCACTAGTATCAATAATCTTCAAGTACAACTTTTCCTTGTTTCTTACTTTCTTTCACATTAATAATCCTCTGATTCTGGCTTCCCCGGAACACCAGTGTCACATCCTTTAATGCTTCCTTAAACTCCCCGTCTACCAGCACATCGATATAAGACAGCATTTCGTCAGTCACATTCGTATGCACACAGCCTCCCGGGATCATATCGCAATCAAAAAGATACCCACTGTAACACCAGATATCTTTCTTTGGATACGTTTCTCTTACTTTCTTTAAAAGCTTTACCAGTTCCACCTGATTCTCCGGCTCGAACGGTTCCCCTCCGAGCAAAGTGAATCCTTGAATGAAGTTAGAATCCAGCGAATTCAATATTTCCGCTTCCGTCTCTTCTGTGTATGGCTGTCCATAGTTGAAATTCCATGTCTCCTCATTAAAACATCCCTTGCAGTGATGCCTGCAGCCGGATACAAACAGGCTGACTCTGACGCCCGGTCCGTCTGCGATGTCGCATTCTTTTATATTTCCGTAATTCATGATTTGTAAAGTCTCCTTTTATTCCTCTCTGGAATGTATTACCTCAATAATCGGATATTCTACATTCTCTTCCATTCTCACGTATTGATAATTTTCACCTATCGCCCACATGAATTCGTCATTTTCCAGTGTTTTCCATGCTTCCTGCTGCTCCGGATAATGGAAGGCAAACTCCAGTTTCAGCATTTTCAGCTCATCTCTCAGCCTGTACACATCTATGAAGCCCTCTCTTGGAGTATATGAGAAATAGGTAGTCGTGTACACGGGATTTTCTTCCCTGTCATCCCATCCTACAAGTACATTACTGATTTGATTATCTTCTTCAATAACCTCCATTAGTTTATACTTGCGATGCCCACACTCTTTTTCCTCCATGAAATTAATCACAAATCTTATCCCATAAAAACTGGTCCGGATTCCATTCGATGGATTTTTCGTCGTTTCATATATGGTTTCTGTATGTAGTTGTTTTTCCTGCTGTATTTTGCGGATTTTTTCTTCTTTTTCCCGTTCTTTTTCTCTTTTCAGTTCTTCTAAGATACGGTTCAATGCAGTAATAACAAATCCCGTATAGGTATAAACATATATTTTTTCTACTCTTCCACCTTTAAATACCAGTTCTACCTCTGATTTATCTCTCGGGCTCGGTCTGGCACTATCCAGTTCTTCATATTTTATCGGCATGGCTATCGGTCCCTGTTTCCTATTCTTGTTAAACATAGATCCATAGATTCCTTCTGTACTGAAAAGAATCCCCTTCTTACCGCTTCCAAGTATGGTATTATCACATATAGCTGCAACTTCTATCATCTTACATCCCGGTGCATAACTTGCAAATGCTGCCCATAATGTCCCTTCTTTAGCATCCTTTCCAAGAATCACTGCAAGTGGCACCGCATTATAAAAATAGTCTTTTTTTAATTCCTTATCGGTTATGCTGGTCACGATATCACCAATCATTTTTTTCTTATCCATTCTTATATTTCCCCTTGCGTCATTTGCTATTTATTAATTATATACTATTTTGATTCATGTTTAAACACGAAGAATAGACAAATTAGAAAAGGAGCATATCTTTCGATATACTCCTGCTATAATCTTTATCAACATCACAAGTTATGGACTTTGGACATATCTTCATTTATGTTACAGATGCAATACTCTGTCCTTGATTTCCTGCGTACGACCCTGATTCCAGAACTGTGTTCCGATATATCCACAGGTTCTTCTTGCCACGAATAACTTATCCTGATTCTGGTTACCGCAATTCGGGCATTCCCAGATCAGCTTTCCTGCTTCATCTTCCTTGATCTGGATCTCTCCGTCATAACCACAGCATTCACAGTAATCACTCTTTGTATTCAGCTCTGCATACATAATATTATTGTAAATATACTGCATAACCGAAAGTACCGCCGGAATATTATTCTGCATATTCGGTACTTCGATGTAACTGATCGCTCCTCCCGGTGAAAGCTTCTGGAAATCTGCTTCGAATTTTAGTTTCTTGAATGCATCGATCGGCTCTGATACATGTACATGATAACTGTTCGTAATATAATTCTTATCGGTTACACCTTTGATGATTCCGAATCGTTTCTGCAGACATTTTGCGAACTTGTATGTGGTAGATTCCATCGGTGTTCCATATACCGAATAGCTGATATTTTCAGCTGCCCTCCATTCTGCACATTTATCATTTAATTTCTGCATTACCTGCATGGCAAATGGTCTTGCGTCCGGGTCTGTATGTGATTTGCCAAGCATACGTACACACATCTCATAGAGGCCTGCGTAACCAAGAGAAATGGTTGAATAGCCGTCAAACAACAATTTATCGATCGTCTCGCCTTTTTTCAGTCTTGCAAGTGCACCATTCTGCCACAGGATCGGTGCGACATCGGAAATCGTTCCGAGAAGACGCTCATGTCTGCATCTCAGTGCTTTGTGGCACAGTTCCAGTCTGTCTTCCAGGATAGCCCAGAATTTATCCATATTTCCCTCTGAAGAACATGCCACATCTACCAGATTGATCGTTACAACCCCCTGATTGAAACGTCCGTAGAACTTATGAGTTCCATCCGGATTTCTCTGACTGTCTTCTACCGTCAGGAACGAACGGCATCCCATACAAGGATATACTTCTCCGTTCTTCATCTCTTTCATAATCTTGGCAGAGATGTAATCCGGCACCATACGTTTTGCTGTACATTTTGCTGCCAGTTCTGTCAGATGCCAGTATTTGGAATCTTCTGTAATATTATCTTCATCTAATACATAGATCAGTTTTGGGAATGCCGGTGTGATCCATACACCTTTTTCATTCTTTACACCCTGCATTCTCTGGATCATCACTTCTTCGATGATCATAGCCAGGTCATCACGGGTTCTTCCTTCTTCTACCTCATCCAGATACATGAACATTGTAACAAACGGAGCCTGTCCGTTACATGTCATCAATGTGATCAGCTGATACTGAATCGTCTGGATACCGCTCTTTACTTCTTCTCTCAAACGGCGTTCTGTTACTTTATTAATAATTGTCTCGTCTAAGCTCTCTCCACACTCTTCACGCTCTGCGATTACATTTCTGCGGATCTTCTTACGGCTGATATCGACAAACGGTGCCAGATGTGCCAGTGTAAATGACTGTCCGCCGTACTGGTTACTTGCTACCTGTGCAACGATCTGTGTCGTTACATTACATGCTGTAAAGAAGCTGTGCGGCTTCTCGATCATCGTCTCACTAATGACAGTTCCATTCTGAAGCATATCCTGAAGATTGATCAGGTCACAGTTATGCTCTTTCTGTGCGAAATAGTCGGAATCATGGAAATGAATGATTCCCGCTTCATGCGCACGTACAACCTCTTCCGGAAGAAGGACACGTCTTGACAAGTCCTTACTTACTTCTCCGGCCATATAATCACGCTGTGTAGAGTTGATCACAGGATTCTTGTTAGAGTTCTCCTGATTCACCTCTTCATTCATATGCTCCAGAAGTGCAAGAATTCCGTTATCTGTTGTATTCGTCTTTCTCATCAGTTCTCTTTTATAACGATAGCGCACATATTTCTGTGCGACTTCATAGCCGCGCAGTTCCATAATTCCGGTCTCTACCATATCCTGTATATCTTCTACATTGACAGCATGAGTGGATTCCTCAATTTTCTTTGCAACGTTGTCCGCCACTGCCATGATCTGATATTCATTCATCCGATGCAGTTTGTCGACGTCCTTGTTTGCACCCTTGATCGCATTAATGATCTTCTCCAGATCGAAGGCTACCTCTTCGCCGTTTCTCTTAATTACGTTCGTCTTTATTTCTGCGTTCATGTCTATCCCTCTCTTATTTTTATTGCCGATGTAGTATGTGCTCACCCTCAAATACTACTAAATATTGTTTTTTTAACATCTTTTCTGCACAAGATGTTGTGCAAATAATATGATACTCTATAACAGGCAAAAAGGAAAGAGGTAATTTTGTTAAAATAAATGTTTGGAATACAGTCTAAATTTTGGTGATAATTTTTTTACGAAATTTGTTGCATTTTTGATTTTACAGTGGGTAAAGTGCGGCGATAAATTAAGAATACTTAATATTCTTTATATGACATTTAAAAATTGCTGATATAGATATATAACTCTGTCCCAGCAATTTCTTCTTATAATTGATCAACTGATATTTTTCCGTTTTAATCTGGAAATTTCTAATTGAATTGATATTAAATTATCAAATTTTCTCATTTTCGTAACATTTGTTACAAACTATCTTCTACAAAAGCGCTATACTACAATCACAACATAAGTTGTACAGCAACAATCAACAACCAATTAATTTTAAATAAAAGGAGATTTTAACTATGAAAAAATATGTATGTGAACCATGTGGCTATGAATATGATCCGGCTGTAGGAGACCCGGATAACGGAATCGCACCGGGCACAGCCTTTGAAGATCTTCCGGATGACTGGGTATGTCCAATCTGCGGATTAGGAAAAGAAGTATTTGTTGCAGAAGATTAATTACTCTTCCGACTGCAGTCTTTCATAATCCGTGATCTCGATTACCTTACGGCCTACAAGACGGATGAGACCTTCATCCTGCAAAGTAAGCAGCATGCGGGACAGAGATGGTCTTGTAGTATTCAGATATACTGCCAGATCTTCCCTGTTCATATGCAAACGGACCCGATAGTCCGGATCACAGTTTTCCAACAGGTACGCCGCTACACGCTGACGTAAGTTTCCACTGGTAAGAACCTCTATCTGACGGTTACATTTCTCTGCTTTTTCCGCAAAAAGCTGAGCATATTGAAGGCAACCTTACTGTGATGTACACAGTTTCTTTCGCATCTTCCGCCAAAGAAATTCTGTGAAACCTCCAGAACCGACACTTCATTTTTTAGCTTTTGCATAACCGGAGTAAGCAGACTGGCGCAGAAACATTTCTACTTCGCCAAACTCCTCACCCACCGTAACGTAACTGCTCCGGGTAATCTTACCATTCAGGTTGATACTGCCAAGCTCAACCATTCCTTCCAATATGAAATATAATTTTAACGGCACATCACCCTGGCGGAAAATATAGGTATCTTTCGGATATTTCTTTACTACAGCCTGTGAACAGACAAGACTTTTTTCCAGTTCTTCTTCTGTCAGGTTCTGAAATATCTGTAACTGTTGTAACTTCATAATCCAATCCTTTTCTCTGCTGATAAACATTTTCTACGATTCATTATAGACTATGCGGAACGAGGATTCAATGTGTACCAAAGACAGGAGGTTTCTCTATGAATATTACATTTGACGATAACTTAATTACAGGCAACAAAACCATCGATTCCCAGCATCAGGAACTGATCGACCGCATCCGGCAGTTCGTCGCAGCATGCGAATCCGGTGACAGTAAGATCAAAGCGATCAAAATGTTAGATTACCTTGATGAATATACGAATTTTCATTTTCAGGAAGAAGAGGAACTTCAGAAAAAGGTATCTTACCCGGAACTTGCCGCACATCATGCCAAACATGAAGAATTCAAGAAATCCATTCAGGAATTATATGATTATCTTAATGAAAACGAAGGGCCTGATGATCAGTTTATCGAACAGGTAAAGCGCAATGTTGTAGACTGGCTGTTCCAGCATATCAAGACTTTTGACCGGTCTGTAGCGGAGTATATTCATTTACATGATAATTCTGAAAGATTATAGATAATACGGACATTTTTCACCATTCATGTTACACTATATTTCAGATAACATTTTGCCGGGACTAACAATATTAAGTTTTGAAAGGATCTGAATATATGGTACATCTAAACAATAACGCTATTGCCTATATGAATAAACGCGAATTCCGCAACATCATACTTTCCATCGAAACAATCACCAGTTGATGTGCCCCTCCGCGTCTGGAGATATCGGTAGGATTTACCGATAAAGAAAAAGAGGATATGCTCGCACAGGGGTATGTCTGCGAGACCAGTCCTCTTGGAAATGTCTATTATCTGCCTGATGGGGTTACTGTAAACGGGGATATCAGCATCAATTATATGGAATATCCCTGGATTACATGCTTTGAGGTAAGCGGTCTGGCTGTTTCACGTTCCTGAGACAGCCAGGCTATGTATTACTCTTTTGCTTCCTCCATTTTTTGTATTTCTTGTTCTGATTGTTTTATCTGTTCATCCAACTGTCTTATCTGCCTATCGCTTTCTTTTATCTGTTCATCCAACTGTCCTATCTGCCTATCGCTTTCTTTTATCTGTTCCTCCAGTTGTCTTATTTGCTTATCACTTTCTTTTATTTGTTTATTCCGTTGTCTTATCTGTTCATCCAGTTGTCTTGACTGCTCATCTAGTTGTTTTATCTGCTCATCTTTCTCTTCTATCTGCCTCCGCATATCTTCAATCATGAATTCTACTGTATTTCGATCTAATTCTAACAATTCTTCCGAAAACATCTACATCACCTCTTTCAACTGACTAGTTATTTTTATAAGTATCTAAAACAATTCTTTTGACATTTTTCATGCTATTTTTATCCAATAGCTGCTGTAATCGTTGTATTTCTTTCCTCATTTCTAACATCTCCTCATCCTTCTGACTCAACTGCTCTCTCTGGCAGTCTATCTCCTTCTGCATATCATCAATCATCAGCTTTACTGTATTCCTGTCTAACTCCAGCAATTCTTTCGAAAACATCTGCATCACCTCTTCGATATTCCGGCAGACATCATAAGCCTGTTCATACATTTCTTTAAAATCCGGATATTTCTCTATAATATCTATAATCGTCTCCGGATCATCCATGCAGAAAAATGCAAGCCATGCTTCCAGCCGGTTTTCTATTTTTACACTTCTATTTTCATTTTGCTGATTCTTTTTGAATATGTCAAGAGGTATGAACAGATATTCTTGTAATAAATTTATATTTACTCCTGTATCAGATTTTTGCATAAAACGATGGATATAATTATTGGAAAATTTCTGGAATTCTGTTGGACTTTTTTCAAATAACACGATCGTATACACCTGCTTGATATCTCTGTAAGAGAATCGTTTTCCTTTGATTCCTCTCACTCTCTTATACTGCCGAAGCAACAGATCTGCTGAGTAACAGGCACTTCTTTCTCCCGGAAAATAGTATCCGATTTTCTGAATTTCCAGGTTCGCAATACTTCCATCTTCCAGTTGTACTACCATATCTGTAATAAGAAGCGTAGATTCATCTGCTAATCTTGTTCCGTCATTTGGTAATACGTCTACAATTCTCACTCTTTGTCCGAGAAGTAACGTGAGTAATTCATTTACTCTCTCCGGTGTATTCTCCGGATTCAGAATTTCTTTTATCATGAAATCATACATGATTTTTATACCTTTCACCCCGGTACAAAAATCTAAAAATTCATTTTGATTTTCCTCTGTCCACTCATAAAATAAATTTTTTAATCTGCTTTTACTTTCAATCTCATTCAACACCTCCTCCCTTGTCCGAATCATCGGGAAATACTGTTGAAGTTTGTTTGTCATAGGCACGTCCTCCTGAATAGATTATAAAATTTTCGTGTTCTCTCAAGTCGGAAATATGTTTCAGACATTTTTAGGTGTGAAACGGTCGAAACTTGATGCCTTTTGGCCTAGAAATACTTAAGAGTTTGTAGAAGTCACTCTTTGAAGTGCATTCAGAATAGCATATTGTTCATATGATTACAAGATTAATTTTCGTAAAAAAAGCGGCAGAATTATCTTCCGCCGCATAGCCCATATCACCATCTATATATTATCTCATCTTAAAACTTCTCCATCTCCCCAATGATCGTTCTGTAAAATTCTTCTTCCGTTCCCTCTTTTCTCACATCATTCATCACATATCCGTCTTTCAGAAATATCACTCTCTTACACCGGCTTGCCATCTGTGGATCATGCGTTACCATCAGAAGGGTCTTCCCTAACTCCTCATTGATTTTCCGGAATTCCTCCGCAACAACTTTTCCGGATTTTGAGTCGAGGTTTCCCGTCGGCTCATCTGCAAATATGATACTCGGATCATTGATCAGCGCCCTGCAGATTGCCACTCTCTGCCGCTCACCGCCGGACAGTTCATAAGGATTCTTTTCCTGAAGATGTTCAATCCCAAACTGCTTTTCCAATGTTTCCGCTTTCTCTTCACATTCTTTCTGTTCCTTTTTATCCAGCAATACCGGAAGCATGATATTTTTCTTTTACCGAAAGACTGTCCATCAGATTAAAATCCTGGAATACAAATCCGATCTTTCTACGTCTGATATCCGTAAGTTCTTCTTTCCACAGCTCATTCGTATTCGCACCGTCAAAGATCACATCTCCGTCCGTCTGCTGATCCATAAATCCCAGGATCTTCAGAAGTGTTGTCTTTCCACAGCCGGATTTTCCCATAATTCCGACGTATTCTCCCTGTTCTACATCAAAGTTAATGCCTTTCAGTACCGAAATCGCATCCGCATCATCAATCTCCCCACCGGCTTTTGGAAATTTCTTGATCAGGTTATTTACCTTTAATATTTCTTTCATGCTTTCCTTCTACCTTTCTTATTGTATACTGCTCAATCACCTTTACACCGATGCCCTGCACTACAAGATATATAACTGCAAAGATCAACAGATATCGCAGATAATGTACACAGTCAGCCTTCGTATATTCCCGCATGTTCCATATCTCCCCGGTTAACACCGGCACCATAACAACCGCAACTGCTGCCGGGATCCAGAAAAAGATTCCCGTCTCTGTCCGGATCAGCTTTTCTCTTTCTTTCGAGCTCATTCCAATACAGGTTAAGAAATGATTCCGCTTCTTCTTGTCCGTCATCTCAGATTCATATTTCAAGTAAATGACCAGAACGCTTCCCAGCAGAAATGCTCCCATGATAAATATATCTACTACCGTTGTCATAAAGCGTTCGCTTTCAATCTGTTCCATCGTTGTACGTTTGGAATAGCAGGATAATACATCCTTGTCAAATCTTTCATCCTCTTTATGTACCTTCCGAAAAGCCTGGAGCTCTTTTTCTATCTTCTGATAATCTACATTTTTCACATTCAAAAGGACAAGCTTTGTCGGCCAGTGATGGATCGTCACTCCTTCTTCTGCTTCACCCTCCTCAACCGGATCTCCGGTGATCCAATTATATTTCTTCCAGTCGTCCTGAACCTTTTCAAAATATTCATCCGAAAATACAACCAGATTCTCCTCACTTCCCTGCCGAAATGCACCTGTCAGGATATCCGTCTTTTCACCCTTTACGGTTCGTGTTGGATAGATCTTTTCCCGATCAAGAAATCCATAAGATTCTATCGGCTGTCCGATGTGCAGGTACGGCTCTTTTCTCGAATTCAGGTAATCCAGTGGATGTGCCTTCGTACTCTTATCCTGTTGATAAATAATATAGATTTCCTTTCCGTCAGCAGATAGATTCATTTTTTCACTTTTCTTTCCAAGTGCCTTATTCAGTTCTTTATACGTCGTCTCCGATATGCCTATATGCTGTCCCTGCGGCATGATCACTGCTCTGGCATCATCCAGCTTTTCCGAATTATCCACATTCGTCACGCGTACCATCGGATACTCCTGGAATTTCACGTCATATTTTTCCTGCAGCTGTTTCCAGAATGTCTCATCCGCTTCCGTTGCCATACATACAAAATCATACGGGAACAGTCCTTCCGGCTTTTGCGCGATCTTCGCTGAGATCATATCTTTTCCAAATAAGAACAATATCAGTACCGGCATAAGACTGATCACGTACACATAACGGAATGTACTCTTGAAACGGTAATAAAATGAATTATATGGGATCAACTTTGCATAATAACTCTTTTTATGCTTCCGCACTTTCAGGAACAATCCAAATCCAAACTTTTCCGCCAGATAAATGCCCAGGAAGATAAATAAAAGTATCCGTAACCCTTCGGCATTCTTCCGCATTCCGAAATTCACGATTCCAAATACCACAATGACCAGGCCAATTGTAAGCCACAGACCGATCCGTTTTTCCGGCATCTTCTCCTTTTCCACATCGCCCAGCTGCATTTTTTTTAGTTCCCTGTACAGGAAGAAATCCCGCAGGATCATCAGTCCAATCCCGGATATTCCGATCATGATAAGACTTGCGATCAAATATGTGAATCCTGTAATCTTCGCCGGCTGTGCTCCCACTCCAGATCTTGCCATGAAAATTCTGCGGATGATACACAGGATCACACTTCCGATGCAGGCTCCCCCGATCAGCATTCCCAGAATTCCAGCCACAATCTCTGCTCCAAGCACTTCATAAAGTGTAGACTTCCGCATTCCCAGAGTAGAAAATATACTGTAATTTCTCATCCGTTTTCTGAAATATGACAACAGATTCGTGATCATCAGCATCAGCGATGCGATCAGACTCACGATCAGGAATTCCAGCAGAATTGCCGTGATTCCATGCCCCGTCAGTATATTTCCTTCTTTATTAAATGGTGTCAGCATCTGTGCCATTCCGACTCCGGAAAATATCAGCGTTGCCGGAAGCAGGTTCATACTTACGTAAACAATAAAATCTCTTTTTGAACTTTTAAAATTCTTCCACAGGGCCGTATAGAATCCTTTCGGATACTTCCCCGAAAATTCCAGATGCTTTTTCTTTTCTTCTTTGTAATTTTTCTCTCTGGCTTTAACTTCTTCCTGTATCTTTTTCTCTTCCTGCCACGAATCAATCAGCTTCGCACCGATCAAATTGATCACCAGAAGCACTACCAGTAAAAATGGATACACCTGTGACAGCGGATCTGAAAATACTGCCCCATCTGCCCCAAGAAATGATATCATACATCCTGCGATCAGTGACATGATATCCAGAAGCAGTTTATGGTGATTGCCTAAAGCCAGTATCAGATTCACAATTCCTATCACCTGGATTACCAGTACCATTACCAGTTCACAGATGAACAGCATCAGTATCTGAACCATCATCTGTTCATCTTCACCGTCCAGTACTCCCAAAGGCTTCAGACTTTTCTTTATGTAACTCATCCCATCGCCCGAAGCAGCCAATTTTATCAGATATCCCGGTACATTGCATTTCCATGTCCCCATGTTCATCCACGGAAATAATAGCACTGCCTGGATGATCACCTGCATGATCAGCGTGAATATCTTCATTCGCTTTTCCGTCTTATTCATAACTTTTGCCTCTCATTTTTCATACACGCTTATTATCCGAGATCTAACGTCTCTCTTCATATACGCTTACTATCCAAGATCTAACGTCTCTCTCTTTATACCTGCGCCACCACCGGCTTAAATCCCTCCATTCCGACAACCATCACCGGTGCTCCTGCCGGGATCTCCGTTCCTTTCTCAGATCCCTGTACTCTTACTTTCATATGATGTCCACACAGATATCCTTTTCCCTTCCAGTTGATTTTGGTATCTGCCGTTCCAATCTCCCATAAAAGTCTGGTCTCTCTTCTGCTCTGCAAAAGATTCATAAATCCTCTCAGTACCATATTCAGCAGACATGCTATCAATACACAGCAGAGGATTCCTGCATATCCCTTCACCGGGAAACTCGGAACAAAACATAATGCCGAGATAAAAAGTACCAGCCCGCTGTTTGCAACGTAACATCCCTGCCCCCAGTCTCTTCCGACTGCATAGAATAAAGCTTTGCCCGTGTATTTCTCCCAGAAGCTCAATCCGATTCCATAGACAGCTAATCCGATTCCGATATTCCGGTGTATAACTGCCGGGATTTTATTCAGGCCAAGCGCATCATTCCACAACCATAAAAATGCGTTCGGATCTCTTGCGATAAGATAAGAAATGCACACACATACAATCGGTACACATCCCAGTGCCAGCATCCACAGAAACATATTGGAATCAAACACTTTATGATAGATCTTATCCATTGCTTCACCTGCTTCCTGCGGATCGCCCATCTGGCGGACTGCTTCTTCCTCTGCTTCAACTTCCGTCATCCCTGATTCCATTAATGCGGCTTTGCAGTCTTCTATATGCGCTTCATATTCATTTACAATCTCTTTTCTTGCAGACGAATCGGTAATCTTCTTCCCAAGTTCTTTCAGATATTCTCTTTCCTTCTAACACCTTCCTTTTCTGCCACCTTCACTGCCTTACCTGTGCTATACGGAATACTGGATCATGCTCGTAACTGCATTGGCATAAGCATTCCATTCTTCAATCATTTTCTCCAGATATTTCTTCCCGTTAGGTGTGATCCGGTAATACTTTCTGAGTTTCCCGTTCGCCTCCTGGTTATAACTTTCCAAATATCCGGACTGTACCATGCTGTGAAGCAGCGGATACAATGTTCCTACCTTTAATTCGAATACATTGTCCGATCTCTTTGAGAGTGTATCGATCATTTCATATCCGTACATATCCTTTTCTGAGATCAATTTGAGAATTAACATTGCGGTATTTCCTGAGACCATATTTTTGTTTACTTTCATAGTGATTTCTCCTTTCTTATATTTGCTTTCATTATATATCGGCTTTCGATAGTTGAGTGTAAAAAAATTTGCTTTCTTCTTGGTTTTATTATATATCGTATCTCGATATATGTCAATATACAATAAAAAGAACCGGAAATGCAAACCTGCATTCCCAGTCCCTTTACCTTCTTCTTTCCTACAACAGCTCCGCAAACAATCGCAGGAACAACTGTCCCAGCCGCAGAGTCGCGCTCCGGCCGGACTTATACTTCTCCGTCACTTCTCTGCACTGTTCCAATGTCTGCTCCATATCCCGCCGGATATCCAGCACCGCATCACAATCTGCCATAAAACACCCATTTTCAAAATGATGATAAAGGCTCCGATAATCCAGATTGATCGTGCCGCAAGTCGCCATGCAATCATCTGCCACGCTCATCTTCGCATGACAGAACCCCGGTGTCCACTCATAGATCCTTACACCATCCTGTACTAGATTGTGATAGAACGATCTGGTGATACTGTAGATCAGCTTCTTATCCGGAATTCCCGGTGTGATGATCCGCACATCTACACCACGCCTGGCCGCCAGCGAAAGTGCATGTGTCATCTCATCCGTGATGATCAGATAAGGAGTCATGAACCAGCAGTATCTGTCCGCTTTGTTGACAATACTGATATAGACATCCTCTCCAACCTGGATTCCGTCTAACGGGCAGTCCGCATACGGCTGAATATATCCCGTCTGCTTTGCCTGATACGGATGCTGTACCAGATATTTTTTCTGTGCCTCTATATCCAGAACATCCACATCGGCCGGAGTCTTCCCGGATGCTTCCCACATTTCCAAAAATGCTGCCGTAAGCGAAGCCACCGCATCTCCTTCCAGCCGGATTCCCGTATCCTTCCATTCCCCGTATGGATGTGTATAGTTAAAATACTCATTTGCCAGATTATAACCGCCTGTGTACCCAACCTTTCCGTCAATCACCGTAATCTTTCTGTGGTCACGGTTATTCAGGAACATATTAAGTCCCGGAAGCAGCGGATTGAATACCCGGCAGGCAATTCCTTTCGCTTCCAGTTTTCTCGCAAAGCTCAGATTTACGAATCCGATCGAGCCCATGTCATCATAGAACACCCGGACCTCTACTCCTGCTTTCACCCGTTCTTCCAGCACCGTCTGTATCCTGCTCCATGCATATTCATCCTCAATTGCATGATACTCCATGAAAATGAATTGCTCCGCCTTTGCAAGATCCGTAAGCTGCGCCTCCAGTCCTTTGACCGCTTCATCAAAATAAGTCACATCCGTATTCTGATACACCGGATAACACGCATTTCTTTCTATATAATTAGAAACATTTCCCGCCTTCGGATCTGACGCATTCAGACGTTCCAGCACTTCCTTATTTTCCGGCAAAAGCGGCAGGAGCTTCTCATCAATCTTTTTGTAACGCATCCGCATCTTCCGGGTTCCACCGTTCATACCGATCATAAAATAAAGTGCTACTCCAAGGATCGGAAATGTCAGGATCAGGATGATCCACGGTGTCTTCATCGAGGAAGTCTCATTTCTTCCATATATTTTCAAAACCAGTATGACGGCAAATATTCTGGTCAGATTGTCTATGAATACCGCGTATTCATTCAGTCCCTTAAATATCCCAATCAGGAACACTACTTCCAGTAATATCGAAAGCACTGTGAACGCCAGCCGCTTCACACCATTCTGTGTCTTTTTCTTTCCTTCCAGTGTATGACTGCTCATCTTCTCACTCTTTTCTTCTATCGTAAATTATGATTATACTAACACGAACATGTTCCCGTCACAAGCTTTATCCGGTATTTTGTAAAATCCTCTCCGGAAATAATTTGCATAATTCTTTCCTTTCCACCCTTGCTTTCCCTAGTGATTTCCGTTTTATCCCCCATAAAGCCCCTATTTTCAGGCACAAAAAAATCACCGTCCCCAGAGCTCTAAGCCTCTAAAAACAGTGATTTGTTAGTGCGCGATCAGGGGTTCGAACCCTGGACACCCTGATTAAGAGTCAGGTGCTCTACCAACTGAGCTAATCGCGCATCTTCAATTGTCTGTGTTACGTTCTCCGTAACGACAAGATTTATTATATAATAAGGTTTTTTAAAATGCAAGTACTTTTTTTATTTTTTTCATATTTTTTTCACAGCTCTCATATATTGATATGGGGGTTGAATTTATGAAGCATATTATCCATTATGTTACAACCAATTTCAAAAAAAATCTTTCATACTGTCTGCACAGAGATTATCTCCTGCATTCAAGGCACAGCTCTGCATTTTGTCCTGGTCGCTGCCTTTCTCGGAACACTGAATCATTTCCTGTATTTTTTATCCGGGCAGTCTCCAATCATTGCACTTTTCTGCCCGGTTAATGAATCCGTGTGGGAACATTTGAAACTTTTATATTTTCCTTTTTTATTCGTAAGCATATGGGAATATCTGTCTCTGCATCCGGTTGTTTTACCGTTCTTTTACTGTCGGTATCTGGGTGTGCTTCTCGGAATGTTTTTTACTGTTTCTGTTTTTTACACATATTCCGGGATTCTCGGCCGGAATTTCCTGATCTTAGACATCCTGCTTTTTTATTCCAGTGTAATATTTTCATTTGGAATGTCTGAATATATTTCCGGCAAGACCCGTTCTCCTCACAAGACAGAACCTGGCTTTGTAGTCTCACTCTGGTTGATAACATCATTTTTCTTCTTTGTATTTACATGTTTTCCGCCAGATCTTCCGTTATTCTATTCAGCATAAGTACAACAACCATCAACACATTTCCCTACATATATAATTAATTATTCACACCATGATGTGCAACATAGCTGTTAAGATCCAATGCTTTGAACACATATCCCTGTGACTGATAATATTCAATAATTTTCGGCAACGCTTCCACAGTTGTATCTTTTGTCTCGGAATCATGTGACAGCAGGATGATATTATTGTCATGGAAACTGGTTGCCTGATCCACAAGCTGTTCCGTTGTTCTCACGGCCCCGTCTCCTGAACTTCCATTCCAGTCATAATATTGATATCCTCTTGCCTGAACCTCCTGCGTAAGCGTTGTCATAATTCCCTTCGTGTAACTTGCAGATATGGTATTCGAAGATCCTCCCGGAAATCTGATAAAACACGGAACATAGCCGATCTCTTCTTTTACAAGCTGTCCAATCTGGTCAAGATCCTGAAAATATGCATCAACAGATGCATACACCTTTGCGTAATCATGAGAATATGTATGCATTCCGATCGTATGTCCTTTATCATAAGCCTTTTTGATCATATCTTTATATTCCGGCATGGCTCCTGTAACAAAAAACGTTGCTTTCGCATTGTATTTATCCAAAATGTCCAGCACCGCCTGCGTATTCTTAGACGGTCCGTCATCCAACGTCAGATAGACAACTTTTTCATCCGATTGTTCTGTTGTACCCACTTTTCTTCCTGGTTGAACTGCAAATTCACTTCTGTCATCTGCCTGATCTTTTTGGCCTTGATTTTCTTTATTGGATGCATCAGTTTCATTCTCATTGATCGAAGTTTTTTTGCAGTGCTTTTTCTTGATACTGCCTTTTTACTTTCCGTCTCGGCCGTTGTCATCGTTTTACCGGCATTCTTTTTTATAACATGCCCGCCGATTCCCACACCTATGATCACTGCTGCTATGCAGACTGCCGCAATCAGAATCTTTCTCTGTGCACGATCTTTTCGTCTTCTATTTTTTAACTTTTTCCTGCTCATACTTTTTTCCTCTTTAATTTTCAACTTTATTCTCACTTTTAAGTGATTGCTTTTTCTTTTTTACTATCATACCGCTTTTTTCCTTTTTATCAAGCCTTTTCTCGAGACTTTTTCACTACAATGTAGTATTGTAATAAATAGATTATCACTTACAAATGTCGAAAGGAGTTTTTAATATGAGTGAAAATGAAAATAAAGTCTGTCCTGTCAGCTGCAAAATCGAACATCACGCCATGATGTTCGCATTTCTCGCCAAACATGCAATTGAATTATGCGGTGAAGCCGGAAAAGACGCAATCCTTGCCGGAATGACTACCTATGGAAATGAACGGGGTGCCCGCATGGCGGCAAATGCTCTCGCACACGGTGATGAACTGACTACCATGACCAATCAGGCATACGGTGAATGGAAACCAGATTACGCCGGACAAATGGACTTCGGAACACTTCGCACCGAACCGACACTTCAGACTTACATTGCAAAATGTGCATGGTGTGAAGCATGGAAAAAGCATAACATTACCGAATATGGGAAATATTATTGCGTCAATGTAGATAATGCCGTTTACCAGGGATTCCGCTCTGATTTCGTCTGTACCCCGACTGCCACATCCATGAGCTGGGGCGGTGAACGTTGTGAATTCGACTGGGGACATCCACTTTCGCCGGAAGAGGTTAAAGAACTGGCAGAGAAAAAGGCGGAACTCGGAACTTCCTGTATGAAAGATTTTAACTTCCATACAGCACATTTGAAATATACTGTCAGCCAGACGCTGATCCAGAAGCTTGGTGAAAAAGGAGAAGAGGCTGTGAAGCTTGCCCTTGCTGATTATGTAGATACATTCGGGCAGGAATATCTGGATGTATTGGACGGGCTTTATCCGGTTGAATAGATTTTACTTTTCATATAAGAAAACTATGAAATCTATTTACATCCCGTTTTTCTGTGCTAAAATGATAGATAAACACCTGATTCTATGAGGAGGTATCTATATTTTGAATAAACTAACAACCGAACATACACCCGACAATATCATTGCCACATGGATTGACGATCATCAGGACGAACTGGTTCGTACCGCTGATTACATTTTCCGTCACCCGGAACTTGCATATCAGGAGACACTTTCTTCCAAATGCCTGGCAGATTATCTGGAAAGCCAGGGATTTAAAATAACATGGAAAACAGCCGGTATCGACACCGCATTTACCGCAGTCTGGGGAGGCGGAAAACCAATCCTCGGATTCCTGGCCGAGTACGATGCTCTGGCAGGTGTCGGACACGCCTGCGGGCACAACCTGCTTGGAACAGCCGTTGCCGCAGCGGCATGTGCATTAAAAGCCGATATGGAAGCAACCGGTGCAGCCGGAACAATCTGCGTCTATGGCTGCCCGGCCGAAGAGATCATGTCCGGCAAGATCATGATGAACAATCAGGGAGTCTTTGATGACCTCGATGTTGCTATTACCTGGCATCCATTCGACCGCAACCGTGTCAGCAACGATATCTGGCAGGCACAGGACATTAAGAACTACACATTCCACGGACTTAGTTCCCATGCTGCCAAAGCACCTGAAAAAGGCCGCAGCGCCCTGGATGCCGCCGAACTCATGAATGTAGGCGTCAATTATCTCCGTGAACACGTACCGGGAGATGTCCGTATGCATTATGCCTACATTGATAACGGTCTTCCGGCAAATGTTGTTCCGGATATCGCAAAGACAAATTATTTCATCCGCTCCTACTTACGTTCCCGCACCGAAGATGCAAGCGAACGTGTAGACAACTGCGCCAGAGGTGCCGCTCTTATGACAGACACCACCGTCGATATCGAACTGGTCGCAAGCTGCAGTGAGATGAAAGTTAACCGGGTACTGACAGAATTATATTACGATGCTATGACCAGAGTTCCGACACCGGCTTATACACCGGAAGAGCTGGATTTTGCAAAGCAGATCACAGAAGAAGCCAGACTCATCAATGACGGGACACTATTCTCCGGCCTGGAACCGCTTGAAGATGAACCGGTTCCGATCGCTATCGGCACGGACGCTTCACAGGTCAGCCACACCGTCCCGTTGATCACCTTAAGTGCCGCTACGATGTGTAAAGGTACCCCGCTTCATCACTGGGCTGCTGCCAGACAGGCCGGTATGACTATCGGACAGAAAGGTATGTTCTACGTTGCGAGATGTATGGCAGAAGGAACGAAATTATTGATGGAAACTCCGGGAAGTATCGAAAAAGCATGGGAACTGCACAAGCTGACTCCTTAAAGCTCCTGTCATTGCATACTGTACACTTTATAAATATCTGCTCTAAAACATCTCATGACCAAACTAGGAGGAATTATTATGATCACAAAAAAATCGGAATTATCGGATGTGGCAATATGGGCGGTGCCATTCTTTATGGCGCACTCGACATCCGGGTGAATTAAAAGACATGGTCACATCCCCTGGCGGAACAACCATCGAAGGCTGCGAGGCTCTTGAAAAAGCCGGCATGCGTGGTGCTGTAATCGAATGCATTAATGTAAGTACAGAAAAATCCCGTTCATTATAATCGTTGTCATTCTATGTCGATTCATGCATCGGAATTATCAGACAAAAGAGGAGTTATCCACAGTTTCCCGTGGATAACTCCTCTTTTGTTGGGGATAAGTGGAATTACTTTGCAAAATTTGTCGTTACATTTTCATCCTCTTTATCACCTTCAACCGTGTAAATTCTTCTCTTTCCTTCTCCTCCAGCGCATTACTGATCGTATGCACCAGATTCGTATACATCGGTATCGTAATATTCTTAAGCGCATTCGCCCGCTTCTGTGTCTTCTTGATATTTGCGGCCAGACGGTACGCCGAGTTCTCCACCTCAGCCAGCTTGATCGTAAGTTCCTTCACTTCCCGGAAAGCTTCTCTTGCAATATCCACCGACTCATGTGTCGTGCTGAACGAATACGTCAGATCATTCTGCTTCGCATCATACTTGATGTGCGGAATCTCCGTTCCCATGATGCTTCTGGTCTGCATCTTCAGCGAATCCTCGATTGGAACAGTAAATGCCAGTTCCTGGACTTTACTGATCCCGTGTTCGATATTAGCACGCTGCAGGCAGGCATATGCTTTTGTAAAGGTTGCATCGATCTCTTCCTGAATGTCTTTCGCCTCATCGATCAGTCCCATCAGCTCTTTCAGAAGAATATTCCGCTTTTTATCCATCAAGTCATACCCCTGACGTGCAAGCATCAGAGAATTCTTTGCAAGCATCAGATTTCCTTTGGTAGGAAATTCTCTCGGATCCATATGCATCCCTCCTACTCTTCTGTCTCCAATGTCTCTTTCGTATCCTTCCAATACTTCTCAATCAGCTTCGTATCAATACGGTCCAGTTCTTCCTTCGGCAGAAGTCCAAGCAGTTCCCAGCCAAGATCCAGCGTCTCCATCATCGTCCGGTTCTCCGCCGGTCCCTGGCCAATATAGCGTCTCTCGAATTCTTCACCGAACTTCAGATACTGTTTATCGATTGGTGACAATTCATCTTCTCCGATAACCGAAGCCAGATTTCTCGCCTCTCCAACCTTTGCATAGGCAGAGAATAACTGGTTCGCAAGATCCTGATGATCTTCCCTGGTATATCCTTTTCCGATGCCGTCCTTCATCAGTCGTGACAGCGATGGCAGGATACTGATCGGCGGATAGACTGCCTGCCCGTGCAGATTACGGTCCAGTACGATCTGTCCTTCTGTGATATATCCGGTAAGGTCAGGGATCGGATGTGTAATATCATCATTCGGCATGGTCAGGATCGGAAGCTGTGTTACGGAACCATTTGCCCCGTCCACAATACCGGCACGTTCATAGATCGTGGCCAGTTCACTGTATAAATATCCCGGATATCCTTTTCTTGACGGAATCTCGCCACGGGAAGAAGACACTTCACGCATGGCTTCCGCAAAAGAAGTCATATCCGTCAGGATAACCAGAATGTGCATATTTTTCTCAAATGCCAGATATTCCGCTACCGTCAGCGCAACCTTCGGCGTGATCAGACGCTCCACCACCGAATCATTTGCCAGATTCAGGAACATACACACATGATCTGCCACACCGCTTTCCTCAAATGTCTTACGGAAGAATTCTGCCACGTCATGCTTGACTCCCATCGCACCGAATACAACCGCAAACTGTTCATCCGAATCGTCTCCAAGTGAAGCCTGCTTTACGATCTGTGCCGCGAGCTGGTCATGCGGCAATCCGTTTCCCGAGAATATCGGAAGCTTCTGCCCGCGGATCAGTGTCGTCAGACCGTCAATCGCCGAGATTCCGGTACGGATATAGTTTCGTGGATACTCCCGTCTGACAGGATTCAACGGAAGTCCGTTTACATCCCTTTTTTCTGCATCTGCAATCGGACCAAGTCCATCGATTGCTTCCCCGATTCCGTTAAATGTACGTCCCAGCATTTCCTCCGATACAGTAACTTCCATCGGATGTCCCGTAAGTCTTGTATGGGTATTATCCAGTGACATATTTTCTGTCCCTTCAAATACCTGGATCACAGCCTTGTCTTCATCCAGCTCTACGATACGCCCCATTTTCCTCGTATTATGATCTACAATAAATTCTACGATCTCATCGTAAAATGCATTTTCCACGCCTTCCAGCACGACGAGAGGGCCATTTATACTGCTCAGTCCAAGATATTCTATTGCCATCTTACGTCCCTCCCTTTACGCATTCTTCTCGATGACGCGGTTATAGAAGTCATCAATGTCTAATTTATACAGATCCAGTAACTGCAGGTTGTCATTCGGCACATCATACTTGATCGCAATGACCTTTTCAAATATACCTTCCGCCTTCAGTACCGACATCGGCATTCCCATTGCCACCAGTTTCCTGCTGGTCTTATACAGATACAGGATCACGTCCATCATCTTGAACTGCTTCTCCAGCGATACGCATGTATCATCCTTATGAAATGCATTCTGCTGCAGGAATCCCAGACGGATCACCTTTGCGATCTCCAGGATCAGTTTCTGATCATCCGGAAGCACATCCCCGCCGATCAGTTTTACAATCTCCATCAGACTGCTCTCCTGGTTCAGGATCGCCATCAGACGGTTTCTGTAATCAACGAATTTCGGTGACACATGATCAGCGTACCAGCCGCTTAAGTCATTCAGATATTCACTGTAACTCGTCAGCCAGTGGATCGCAGGGAAATGTCTCGCATACGCCAGGGATTTATCCAGTCCCCAGAAGCAGCGCACGAAACGCTTCGTATTCTGCGTAACCGGCTCGGAGAAATCTCCCCCCTGCGGAGACACCGCTCCGATGATAGAGACAGATCCGGTTGCACCATTTAATGTCTGCATCATGCCGGCTCTTTCATAGAATGCCGACAGTCTCGATGCCAGATATGCCGGGAACCCTTCCTCCGCCGGCATCTCTTCCAGTCGTCCGGACAGCTCACGCAGTGCCTCTGCCCATCGGGATGTCGAGTCCGCCATGATCGCCACATCATAACCCATGTCACGGTAATATTCCGCCAGTGTAAGTCCGGTGTAAATGGATGCCTCGCGGGCAGCCACCGGCATGTTCGAGGTATTGGCGATCAGCGTCGTTCTGTCCATCAAAGGATTTCCTGATTTCGGATCGACCAGCTCCGAAAACTCTTCCAGAACCTGCGTCATCTCATTTCCACGCTCGCCACATCCAATATATATGATAATATCCGCATCCGACCATTTTGCGATCTGATGCTGGGTCATCGTCTTACCCGTTCCGAATCCTCCCGGAATCGCAGCCGTTCCACCTTTTGCAATCGGGAACATCGTATCCAGAATTCGCTGTCCTGTTACCAGCGGCACACTTGCCGGAAATCTCCGGCTCACCGGTCTCGGTACACGGATCGGCCAGTGCTGTGTCATCGAAAGTTCCCGTTTTTCTCCACTGAGCAGTTCAATCGTAACCAGCGTCTCATCAATCGTATATTCACCATCCGGAACCACAGATATAACAGTTCCTTCCACTCCCGGAGGAACCATACATTTGTGCACGATAGCCCGCGTCTCCGGCACTTCCGCAATGATCGTTCCACCCTGTACCATATCGCCTTCCGCCACTGTGATATGCGTCTCCCAGAGCTTCTGGCGGTCCAGTGCATCCACACTGACACCACGGGTGATAAATGCCCCGCCCTTGTCAGCGATCCGCTCCAGCGGTCTCTCAATACCGTCAAAGATATTATTCAGGATACCGGGTGCCAGCGTAACCGACACTGCCGCTCCCGTACCTTCCACAAGTTCTCCCGGATGCAGTCCGGAAGTCTCCTCATACACCTGTACCGTCGTCCGGTCCTTATCCAGGGAAATAACTTCGCCAACCAGCTTTTCCTCTCCCACATGGACCATTTCCGACATCTTAAAATCCGTCTTCCCTTTCAGGTAAATGACCGGGCCGTTGATGCCATATATCTTTTCTGTCTTTCCGCTACTCACCCTTTACACCTCCCCGGAACCGGAATTTCTGGTATTCATTTTCCAGTGCCCCTTTGAATGCATAATCCACCAGAACATTCTTCTCAGGCACAACCGCACGCACGCCGCCGATGAAATCCACTTTGCTGATCGTCAGCGTCATTCCCGTGCGCTCCTCCAGATATGTCTTCTTATCTGCATCGGACGGATTGATATAGATCGTCATCGCCATCCCGGATGCAAACTGCGCTGCTTTCTCTATATAACGGATCAGAACCTCTTTATACTCTTCTGTTCTCATAAATGCCAGAAGCTTTAACTGTACTTCTTCGAACAGTTCTGTCTTAAGTTCTGTCTGTATCTTACCCATCTCACGTTTTAATTCAAGCTGCGCCTTTGACATCGCCATATTAAGCTGCTGTTTTGCAGTCACACTCTCCGCACGCACTCTCGTCTCCGACTGCCGTCTGGCTTCGATCTGATGCTGCTCGAACACACTTCTCAGCGCATCCTCATGCTGCTTTATGATCGCATTCGCCTCCGCTCTTGCCTCTTCCATCGCTGCCGTGCGGATATGCGTGATCTTTTCTTCGTTTGTCAAATGTGCCACCTTCTTCCTGTCTATAATTTCAACCCTATCGCTTCATTTACATACGACGTGATAAAATCTTTCTTACGTCCGGTCCCGTGTCTGTCAGGAATCTCGATCAGAAGCGGCATTGTCCGCTCCAGCTTGATCTCGTCAATCAGGTCCGGGAATTCTCTTCCGAATTTCTCCGTCAACAGAATCACACCTACATCTTTATCCTCCATGGCATTCTCGATCGCACACCGGAGTTCTTCTCTTTCATGTACCACGATTCCGTCTACCCCTGCGAGACGCATTCCTGTCAGAGTATCAATATTATCACTGATCAGATACATCTTCATCTTACAATTTACCCAAGATCATGAAGGAGATGATCAGTCCGTACAGACACACACCTTCTGCAAGACCTACGAAGATCAGTGACTTACCAAGTGCACTGGAATCTTCACTAATTGCACCCAGAGCCGCACTTGCTGCACTTGCAACGGCGATACCACCGCCGACGCAGGAAAGACCGGTTGAAAGTGCTGCTGCCAGGTATCCGAATCCTGTTGCGTTCGACGCCGTATTGCCGGCTGCTTCCGCTGCCTGTACCGGATCTCCCGCAAAAAGCATGATCCCTGCGATCAGAACAGTGCTGAAGAAAAAGAATATATTTGTGCCGATAGCCCTCTTATAACGCTTCTTCGTCCTCTGTCCGATCAGAAAATATCCAAATGGAATTACAATACTCAGCAACAATGTTACAACGAATAATACTCTAACTGTCAGGCTCATATTTTTGTCCTCCTGTAAATATATCTTTGAATTTTATTACTTTCTGTCACTCTGACTTGTGGAACGGCTTAAATTCCCGTCCGGTTCCTTTATAGAAACGGCTGAACATCTCATAGTATTCCAGACGCAGTACCTGGATACCGACGACCAGCCCTTCCAGTCCGCACACCAACACATTTCCAAGCACGAACACGATCCAGTTCGTATGCCCCGCACTTGCGCCCGATAACATCAGCACAACCTCCATCATCGCCGCATGACTGACGGCAAATGCACCGATACGCACATAAGAAATGGTATTGGAAAAATAACTCAGCATCGTCTCAAACAGTTCGAAGAACGCCTGCACGAAGAACATCACCTTTCCCTCTTCCATCTTCTTATGCTGCTTTGTCACCAGATTGCCCAACGGTTCCTTGAATACGAACAAGAGCACCGGAACCCCCAGGAAAATTACCATCATGATATTACCCGGAACCTTATGTCCCGTCATATAAAGCACGATCGTCAGCACCAGGAATCCATAGAACACCAGTCCTGCGATTCCGTTGTGGGAAAATAACATATTTTCCAGATCATGACTCTTAACTGCGTTGATCACGTTAAAGATCATCACCAGGATATTCAATCCCATACCAAATGCAATAGCTACCACGAATACCGTATTGAGCTGTCCGATAAACGGCAGGTTCGTCATCGCATCCACAGGTCTTAACCAGCGTGCCTGTATCACATCTTCAAATCCGAAGATACTTCCGAACATGAATCCAAAAAATGTCGAGAACAGTCCCGCAATGGATATGATCCCTGCCAGGTTGATCTTCTTGATCAGATACAAAAGCCCGCCGAATACAAACAGGCATAAGCCCTGGCCGACATCCCCGAACATCGCACCAAAGATAAATGTATACGTCAGTGCCACGAACATCGTCGGATCCATCTCATCATTTGCCGGAAGTCCGTACATCCGTATGAACATCTCGAATGGCTTGAAGAATCTTGGATTCTTAAGCTTCGTCGGCGGTTCTCCGAAAAACTTCTCCTTATCTTCTTCTACAACAACGAATACCTTATCATCGTTCTTCGATTCCGCCAGGAATTTTTTCACATCTTCTTCACCCATCCAGCCACACAGGATGTAATAATCTTCTTTATTATCTCCCTCTTCGATCCTTGCCGCCAGCTTACGTACATCAAAGTTTGTAGACAGTTCTTCCAGACGCTTTTTCGCACCACGGAGCTTTGCGGCATTCTTCGCCATCAGCTCCCTGATCTGTTTTTCTATCTCTGCAATCTCTTTTTGCTTTTCTTCGATTGCCTTTTCAAGCTCTTCACAGGCCTGCTCCGGTGTTCCTATGTACTCGGACGGAATTGCAATCTTTTCAAAATGCAAAGAATTGAATACCGAATCTACTTTACTGGAATCTGCATTCGATACGAAATAACATCCGTACACATAATTTTCATTCCTTATGCCTTCGATAAATACCGCATTCAGATCATCAAACAAATATTTCTCCAGACGTTTGTAATAATTCACATCCACCCGACCGAAACGTACTTTCATGTATTTGTACTTCAGTGATTTCTGCATATCCAGTTCCAATGTCCGGAACGGCTCCATGATCATAAGCTTTTCTTTGTATTCCTCTACCTGTTTCTTCGTTAACTCTTTCTTTTCCACAAGATCCAGATAGTCATGATTGACATCCCGGATCAGGTTCAGCATATCCTCCTGATTCATCGATACATCGATCCTCTGGTCTTCATCCGCTAACAGTGCGCTGAACTGTTCTGCCTTCGCAAGCGGCTCTTTGTATGGATTGACTTCCACAAAAGGCAGCAGATTATCTGTCGTCTTAAGTTCTGTGACCGCGTTTTCGAGCTGCATCTCGTATTTGGACAGATATACGTCGCAGACGCGGTCAATATCCGTCCTGGGTCCGCTGATGCTCAAAAACTTCATCTTTACAATCATTGAATTACACCTCCTAAGTATCCTAACGTTTCTCTTGAAGATAAGCCGTAACGGATACATTCAAGGGCTGTTGTTAGTTTATATATCTCTTCTTCTTTTAAAAATAAGTAGGTATTTATCGTGGCAATAGAATACGGATCGCGCCTGCGGTCAGTAATATACAGATGCATAAGGCATTCCTTATACATCTGCTCCAGAGTCTTTCCTTCCATATGCTGATACTTTTTTGGCATAATACGTCTCTTCCAGCTGATGCTCGAATTCCTCCAGCGTCGGAGCCTCTACAAGTCCCTTAAACTCCGCAATGCTTAAGCGGTACTGGATCGGAATGGTCAGGGAATAGATATCCGGAGGCAGCATATGATAATACTTTTTCGCCCGGTAGATCCACTGGACATTCAGAAGGTCGATCTTCGTTCCGTAATCTTTTAAAATATCTTCTGTCATGTCCTTTCAGAACCCTTTTTCCCTTTTCCACATAGTGGAAAAATAATACAGATCCAGTGCCAGATCATAATCAAAAAGCGTTCCCGCTCCGGAATCTTTAATTCTGGCAAGTGCATCATAATACTCCGTATCCCGTAAGTTATCCACAAGCTCATCAATATTTTTCGAAGTTATCAACCGGTCAATGGAAATCTGTGAATATCTGTCAAAAAACTCTTTCTTATATTCCAGGTCAAACGGCTTGTCATAATGATTGAACACAATTCTCAGACAATAATTGATCAGATCAATCTCATAACGTTTCCAGTATAATTTTAAGAATGTTTTCTGTTTCATTCCGGCAAAACGGAAGAGTCTCGAATAATCATCGAACAGAGACTGATACAGAATCTTCTCCACATTTCCTCTGTGATACAGCGAAATGTCCATCCGGTTCACATAAGGTGCATATGCCGTCTTGTCTTTCAGATATTCAATTGCTTCCGTTACTGTCCCAAGTCCGGCAATTGTGTCATAATCCTCCGCTGTCAAAAGCTTTGCCGACATTGCACGTACCTTTGTCGTAATCCCACTGTAAGCCATCACATTTCCCATACACTACACCTCGATCATATGTCTTACGATTTCCTCTGCATAAATCTCGTGATTTTCTTCATATTCCTGCTTCAGCGCATCAATTGCAGTCTGGTTCTTCTTCCGTTCCCGGTCCAGGACCTTCTCTACTTCCTGCTGCGACTTTTCTTTTATCTTCTCCAGTTTTTTCTGTGTCTCTTCTTCCAGATCCCGGTCAAATTGATCTCTTTCTTCCTGTATCTGTCTTTCAATTTCACTCTTCTGCTGTCTGGCATGCTCTACGATCGTCTCCGCCGTCGTCTCTACTTCAGCCAATTTTTCAATTACAGAGTTCATAAGCCGCCCTCCTTTTCGCATATTTCACAATAAATAATTGTTATTTTTTTATCCATGTTATAATAATACACCTATTTTTTTAAATTACCACAATTATTTTGTATATATTGTATTATTTCTTCTCAATTCTTCTGACAATTTCTGCTTCCATTGACTTTTTCCTGCACAGACGCTAAACTAAGAACGATTTGCAAATCCAGTGATTATAAGGAGGAATACACGTATGCGTCTTAGAAATATACCACGTGCAGAGAGCGTTCTCGAAGCCTGCAAAGAAGTTGTGAAAGATCCGGAAAGCTTACGCGGAGACTGGAACCAGACGTTTAAAAAAGAGCAGCCCCTGCATATCGAGATCGGCATGGGAAAAGGTCAGTTTCTTCTGACCCTGGCAGCCCAAAACCCACAGATCAACTACATCGGCATTGAGCGTTATTCCAGCGTTCTGCTGCGTGCCGTTGAGAAATTTCAGGAACTGGAAGCAGAGGGGAAAGCTCCTGCCAACATCCGGTTCATCTGTATGGATGCAAATGACCTGCCAACCGTATTCGCCCCGGAAGAAGTATCACGTATCTACCTGAACTTCTCCGATCCGTGGCCGAAAGCCCGCCATGCAAGAAGAAGACTGACTTCCAATGAATTCTTCAAGCTTTATGACCAGGTCCTGACCGCAGATGGAACGGTAGAATTCAAAACCGACAACCGGCCGCTCTTTGACTTTTCAGTAGAAGAACTTGAAACTTCCGAACTTTTCGTTCTGGATCAGCTATCCTATGATCTTCATAACGACAGTACGATGAATCAGGGCAATATTATGACTGAATATGAAGCCAAGTTCTCTTCTATGGGCAATCCGATCTGTAAACTGATCGCAAAGCGCAGATAACACGCTGCAATATCCGGACTTATATACCGACCCTGTCTGCCTGCACTTCTTCCCTTTCCTTTCATATATTAATAGAAAGCATATCTTATGCTCCTGTTTCTTATGGGAAAGGGTGGAAGCTTATGTTACATCTGACGACACAGAACTTTGATATCTGCCGGATGAACCACTGGCAGTTTTCTTCCGATACACCGGCAAAGGCTGAACCGGAGCATCCCACACTGGCTGTAGTCATGTTCTACGCTGTCTGGTGTGGAAAATGTGCAATGATGCGCCCTGTCATAGAAGATCTGGAAAAGAAATATCAAAAGAAATATTTCGGCAGCATCTGCTTTTTTGAAGTAGAGACCTCTGAATCCGCACTTCTTGCTGCGCAATATCAGACCGCTCTTCTTCCGTCATTTCTCATTTTCAAAGACCGAGAACTGATTGCCACCATGCAGGGAATGATACCGCAAAAGGAGCTGGACTCACGCCTGCAGAAGTTGTTGACTGTGCAGATGCGGACGCAATCTACAGAAAATCTTTAGAAATAGTTAATTTATATTTTCTAGGAAAACACACTGTTTTATGTTATATTAAAAAAGTAACAGGGATAAAAATATTTAATAAAAAGGGGGCATGGTGAACACACCACGCATTATGAAAAAATTTAAAAGAGCATTACCAGTTGCCATGGCAATCGTACTTGGATCTACTGCGGCACCACTGGTTGTAAGAGCAGATTCATCCAAAGTTGTAACACTTGGCGCCAATCTGACTGATTCACAGAAGAATTCTATGTATGAGTATTTCGGAACTTCATCTGACAAAGCAGAAGTCATCGAAGTTACCAATGCAGACGAAAGAAAATATCTGGAAGGAGTCGCTCCCGACGAACAAATCGGTACCCGTACCTACAGCTGTTCTTATGTAGAACCGACCACAAGCGGCGGAATCCAGGTAAAGGTTTCCAACCTAACTTATGTTACAAGCTCTATGATCTCCAGTACGCTTCTGACATCCGGTGTTAAAAACTGTAATGTCGTTGCCGCTTCTCCGATCGAAGTATCCGGAACCGGTGCACTGACAGGTATCATGATGGCTTATGAGAAAGCCACCGGAACAACTCTGAATGACGATCAGAAAGCAGCTGCGACCGATGAACTTGTCACCACAGGAGACCTGGCCAATGACATCGGCCAGGACAAAGCGGAAAATGTCATGAACGATGTAAAAAAAGATGTGATCGAGGGCAAATTAACGGATGCAGATGACATTCAGAATGCAGTTGAAAACGCTGCCAAGGATAACAACGTCACGCTGACACAGGAACAGATCGACAAGATCTCCGATCTGATGAAAAACATTTCCCAGTATGACTATGATGTCAAAGCTCTGAAGAATACATTAGATAACATTGACGGAAAGAGTGGCGGATTCTTCTCCAACCTCTGGAGTTCTATCAAAGGTATCTTCGGCGGGGATGACAGTTCAGATGGCGGAATCATTAACGGCACGGATGACAGCGCACTCGGTGATGATGTCGTAACTAACAGTACACTGGATTCTTCCGACAATTCTTCCAACAGCACAGACAGTTCAGATGCCGCTTCGGATGATACTTCGGATGACAACAGTGATGACAGTGGATTTTTGGGCAAAATCAAGAAATTTTTCAAAGATCTGTTCGGTGGAAGCAATTCTAAGAAAGACGACACAGACAAGAGTAACGATGATGCCACTACAGAAGATAACTCTGATAACACTGATGAGCCGTCTGGCGACACACAGAACGATTCTCTGAACAACGATGCTGATTCTTCAGATGACAGCACAACAGACAACTCTGCTGATGATTCTTCATTGAATGACAGTACAGATAACCAGTCTGATAACCAGAGCAACACACAAAACAGCAGTGAATCCGATGCCTCTGGTTCCGATACTTCTGATTCCTCAGCCGACAGTTCTTCCAACTAAATACAGTCATTAATAAAGATGTATAGTAAAACGAAAAATGCCGGGAAGTTTCAACGCTTCCCGGCATTTTTATCCGCAGGCATCAAAGTTTTTTGCCACTGACTTCATATAATTAAAACTCGAATACAGCAACTCCGTAAGGCGGCAATTTGTATGCGAATGAATACGGTCTTCCATCACATTCTTTCTTCTCCGCTTTGTATATCTTCTTACGATCTGCTCCGGTTCCGCCGTATTTCTCCTCATCACTGTTCAGGATCAGTTTATACTGTTTCTTTCTCGGCACTCCGACTCTGTAATCATCTCTTGCCATCGGCGTAAAGTTGCAGACGAACAACAGATTCTTCTTTGCACCTTTCGAATGTCTCATAAAACTATAGATACTTCTGTATCCGTCATCCGCATTGATCCATTCGAATCCTTCCCAGCTCTGATCCATCTCATACATTGCCTTATGCCTCTTATACAGGTGTAAGAGGTCTTTTACCCACATCTTCATCTGCTGATGTTCCGGTTCGGCCAGCAGGAACCAGTCCAGTTCCCGTTCTTCACTCCATTCACGAAGCTGTGCAAATTCCTGTCCCATAAACAGAAGTTTCTTTCCTGCGTGTCCCATCATAAATGCATATCCGGCTTTCAGATTCGCATATTTATCAAATCCAAGTCCCGGCATCTTATTCAGCATCGAACACTTGAGATGTACCACCTCATCATGCGACAATACCAGAATATAATTCTCACTGTATGCATAACTCATGGCAAATGTCATCAGATGATGGTTATCCTTTCGGAAATATGGATCCAGTTTCATATATTCTGTGAAGTCATGCATCCATCCCATATTCCACTTCAGACTGAATCCCAGTCCACCTTCTTCTACATCTCCGGTAACCTGCGGCCATGCCGTAGATTCCTCTGCGATCACAAGTGCTCCCGGGTTTCTTCCAAGTACAACAGAATTCAGATGCCTGAAGAAATCGATCGCCTCCAGATTCTTATTCTCACCATATTTGTTTGCAACCCATTCTCCGTCCTTTCGTCCGTAATCCAGATACAACATCGAAGCAACCGCATCCACACGCAATCCGTCTATATGGAACTTCTCAACCCAGAATAACGCATTTGAGATCAGGAAGTTCCTTACTTCATTCTTTCCAAAATCAAATACTTTCGTTCCCCAGTCCGGATGTTCTCCCAATCTTGGATCTGCATATTCGTACGTCGGTGTTCCGTCAAAATCTGCCAGTCCGTGTGCATCCTTCGGGAAATGTGCCGGTACCCAGTCGAGAATGATACCGATTTTATTTCTATGCAGATAATTGATCATCCATGCAAAATCTTCCGGCGACCCATATCTGGATGTCGGTGCATAGTATCCGGTCACCTGATATCCCCAGGATCCGTCAAACGGATGCTCGGCAATTCCCATCAGTTCCACATGTGTGTAACCCATTTCTTTTATGTATTTGGTAATTGCCCTGGCAAATTCTCTATATGTATAGAATCCTTCATCTTCCCTTCCCGGGTGACGCATCCAGGAACCAATATGTGCCTCATAGACAGACATTGGCTCGTGCTTATGATTCCAGGTCTTTCTACGTGTCATCCACTCTGTATCTGTCCATTTGATATTCTCAATATCTGCGACCCTGGATGCTGTTCCCGGTCTTAACTCCGCATAATTGGCATATGGATCTGCCTTAAATATCTGTTCTCCCGAATAAGTCTCGATACAATATTTATACATCTGATCCTTCTTCACACCTGATATAAAACAGGTATAGATCCCGAGCGGCTCTTCCCTCTTCATCGGATTTGCCTCTGTGTCCCATTCATTGAACTCTCCGACTACCGATACCGCCTGCGCATGCGGTGCCCACACTGCAAAATACACACCTTTTTGTTTTCCGTTCTGTACCAGATGTGCGCCTAGCTTCTCATAAATCTCATAATGATTGCCCTGTCCGAAAAGGTATTGATCCAATTCACCTATTTCATATGGTTTTTTCTTTTTTTCAGCCATAATTACCCCTCGCATTCTGCTGCATATTTATAAGAACATTATACTTTACAAACAGGCAAAAAGAAAGAGCTTTGACCGTTTAGTTTGTCAAAACTCTTTCAAAATCCGACCTGTAAATCCTGTTCTCGACAGCCTCTTACAGGTATTCGTTTTTGTTAAATTCTAAAGTCTTCTTCTTTCAGAATAATTCTGTCAGAATCGTCGGTTCCCTTGCCGAATACTCTTCGTGCAAGATGTTTTACATTTGCTTTCTGTGAATGTGAGATTGCTTCATCCATATCTCTT
>ENA-OQDT01000288-OQDT01000288.1-human-gut-metagenome-genome-assembly--contig:-NODE-288-length-33306-cov-3.945990_pt1 | contig 33306 bp, 32 predicted proteins | sample MGYA00242786_ERZ504617 | MGnify/ENA primary metagenome ERZ504617 (study PRJEB26092, sample SAMD00036337) | human gut metagenome | host: Homo sapiens | study: EMG produced TPA metagenomics assembly of...
ATATGGATTACTGTGATTTAGATGATAGCAAAACTATGGAGTTATATTCTTCCATTATTCAAAATCTCAATGGACCTGGGTGGGGACTATACAATGTTCTGTTAAATTATGAAGCTCTGTGTTCAGAAGGATTTTCGATCATTTGTGGCTTATCCATGACCATTTCCCTTTTCACCAGCCAGATTCCAAAAACAGCAGAAAAACTTGTTATTCTTAACAATCCGGTATGTGTAACAGCCATAATTTCTGTTATGGTACTGATTACCTGGTTTTCGCCTGTACTCGCTGGAAAGGCAGGAAAATACTGGGTCAGAAGTGCAGATCTGCATACCTTTTCCAATCGTTTGTTTGCATATTACGGACGTCTGGGCTATGATAGCAAAAAGGCAGCGGATATGCGGATTTACCAACAGGAAAAAATATGCGAAAAGCATAATCTGAGCAAAGAAAATCCTTTCGGTTCCAAGGGATTATTTGCCAGATATGGAAAGGGACCTGTTGGATTTTACATGGCAGCTTCTTCCGCAGTATCTGTAATTTTCACAGGGATTGCCTATGTTTTTGTATGCTTAAAAGCCTGGGCAGGTGCCTTTGGAATCGGAGCAGTTACAAAATATATTTCCGCTGTTACGAAAGTTTATTCAAGCGTATCCGGCTGTATCTCCACCATTGAAGATATGCAAAACAATGCTGTTTTTCTGAAACAGACATTTGAATTTCTGGACATTCCCAATAACATGTATCAGGGAAGCCTGACTACTGAAAAACGCAGTGACCGAAAGTATGAAATAGAATTTCGAAATGTTTCTTTCCGATATCCGGGATGTGAACAATATGCCCTTCGAAATATTAATTTGAAATTTAAAATCGGTCAGAAGCTGGCTGTCGTTGGTATGAATGGAAGTGGAAAGACTACGTTTATCAAACTCCTATGTCGCCTTTACGATCCTACAGAAGGAAAAATTCTTCTTAACGGAATCGATATCCGAAAATATAATTACAAAGAATATATGATGATTTTTTCCGTGGTATTTCAGGACTTCAAACTCTTTTCCCTGACTCTTGGAGAAAATGTAGCCGCCAAAATCAATTATGACGAAGAAGAAGTAAAAAGTGCTCTGAAGAAATCCGGATTTTACAATCGCCTTTCCACAATGCCAGAAGGTCTGAATACTTATCTCTACAAGGATTTCAATAAAAAGGGAATTATCATTTCCGGCGGAGAGGCTCAGAAAATAGCTATTGCAAGAGCTATTTATAAGAATGCCCCTTTTATTATATTGGACGAACCGACTGCAGCTCTTGATCCCATTGCGGAAGCTGAAATATATGAAAAATTTAATGAAATAACAGGCGATAAAACTGCCATTTATATCAGTCATCGTCTGTCTTCCTGCAAATTTTGCGATAAAATAGTTGTATTTCATGAAGGATCTGTGATTCAGACTGGAACTCACCAGGAGCTTGCTGCCGATAAAAGTGGAAAATATTTCCAACTATGGACGGCGCAGGCGCAATATTATAGATAAACAGCTTTTCAATTTCCCTTAATCATGTTAAACTAAGGAAAAGTAATGCTACGGAGGTTTTTTCCATGGACGTACACAGTATCAGTACCAAATGCGCCCGCACTGAATTTGTGGGAACTGCTGTTCTGGATACCATCGGACTTGTAATTTCAGGAGTTGATGATACTCTTTTAAAGGAAATGAATATAGGGACACGCTATCATACCCTTGGACTTTTCAGTTCCCGTACAGGTGCAGCAGGTCAGATCACTGCTGTCGATGATGCAGTGAAAGCCACAGGCACAGAGGTTCTTTCCATCGAATTTCCACGAGATACCAAAGGCTGGGGTGGACACGGCAACTATATTGTAATCGGTGGAAATGATGTTTCTGATGTCCGCCACGCAATTTCTCTAGCATTGAAATTAACCAATAAATATGCAGGAGAGTTATATATCAGCGAATCCGGTCATCTGGAATTTGCATTTTCAGCAAATGCAGGAGGTGCTCTTGCTATGGCTTTTAACGCAGTTCCAGGGGAAGCTTTCGGATTCATGGCAGGTTCTCCGGCAGCCATCGGACTTGTAATGGCAGATACGGCAATGAAGGCTTCTGCAGTTCATATTACACGCTATATGACACCGAGTATCGGTACAAGCCATTCCAATGAAGTTATCCTTGCAATCTCCGGAGATGCCAGCGCAGTAAAGGAAGCAGTACTTCAGGCAAGACAGATCGGCCTGGAACTGCTGATCGGAATGGGAAGCTATCCGGAAATTCCGGGAGAGCCGTATTTATAACAATTCCCCACCCTGGAGCGTGTCTGAAAAATCATTCCCGCAATCTGCACGCCCCACTTTGTGGGAGATTTTGCAGAAATCCTTTTTCAGACACGCTCTAATATATTATTGCAGACAAATGCCCTGACAGACAAAAGATTTTAATGATCTTAATCCTGTCAGGGCGTATTATTTTTCCTTAATTCAGTCTGTAAACCTCAGCACTCTGAAGTCCAAATGCAAGCGCCTCTGAATGGCTGTTAAAATAAATATCCACATGTCCGTAAGGTGTTCCCAGATCCTCCACTGTATACACATTTCCATTGATCAGAAGCTGAGTTCCGAATGGCACACCTGCCATGGCAACGGTTCTTCCCGCTGTAGGAACAGTTCCGCTGGCTGTCAGGTTTCCTGCTGTTCCGCAGCACTGTGCGCAGTTGCAGTATGCGGTAAGAGTAAAGGTTCCAAGGTAAGTTCCCTGTGAAGATGAACTGCCGCCCTCGGAAGAACTGTCGGAGCTTTCACTGCTGTCGGATGACTCGGTATAAGAATCATCATAGGAACTGCTGTCATCTGCGTCCTGATTGGAATCACTTTCAGACTCGCTGTAGTCATTGTAGGATTCCTCTGTGCCATAGTTTCCCCCGTCATCTGGTGACTGGGCGGCAGCCTCAGCTTCCTGGGCTGCCTGCGCCTCCTTGGCTGCTTTCTCTGCCTCTGCTGCCTGCAAAAGGCTGTAAATACTGCTGTCTGCATTACTGATCTGTGTATTTAAAGCACTGATTTCATCCTGGCTGGCACTGATCTGATAAATGTAGGACTGAATGTTCTCATTTGTGCTTGCAGTAAGTGCCTGTACCTCTTGCTGTTTGGCAGATTTCTCTGCCAGAAGTTCATTAATATTCTGAGCTTCCTCTTCTGCCTGCTCTTCCTGGGCCTTGATATCTGCCTGAAGGGCTTTATATTTAGCAAGCATGTCTCTGTCATACTGGGAAATCTGGGCTATATTCTCTGCACGGTTCAGAAACTGAGCCAGATCTTCTGAGGCCAAAAGCAGCTCCAGCATGGAAGCACTTCCATTCTCATACATGTATACAATACGCTTCTTCATATCCTGGTACTGCTTGTCCGCTGTGGCCTTGGCTTCCTCAAGCTGGGTATTCAGGGTTTTCAGCTGTTCTTCTTTCTCCGCTGCCTGAATTCCAAGCTCAGATACACTGTTGGTAAGGTCTGTATACTGAGCATTCAGCTCTTCCAGATAGCTTTCAAGCTCCTGCTTCTTGCTCTCCAGAGATGCCATGTCGGACTGCTGCTGTGCCAGTTCTTCCTGCGCAGCTTCTCTCTGCGCCTGTACATCAGCGATCTGTTCCTCCGTAGAAGCAGCAAATACTGCCCCAGGCATAGAAACAGTCATGATTCCAGTTAACAGCATTGCAAAAATCTTTTTAAATCTCATCTATGTAAACACCTCGTTATTTTTTTCGTAGGTCAAGTATAACATATTCCGTAATTTTTTCAACACTTTTATTTAACTTTTGTAACATTTGCGTAATATTTCACAATTTTCCAGAATCTAGAAAGATAATAAATACATGGTTATAGAACAAATTCAGGCACAGTATACCGTGAAATAGTTTGGGCAAATCACAGGAATGTTTTTGCAAAAAAACACCCCGCATTTCATGAAACTCTCCATAAAATGCGGGGTTGTAAAAACCTCTTTACTTTTTATACCGCAGCTTCTTCCTCTGCTACAGCTTCCTGGTATTTCTCGAGAATGATCGTCTGGATCTTATCACGAGTGGAAGAATTGATAGGATGCGCGATATCCCGATATTCTCCATCGGTTGCTTTGCGGCTTGGCATTGCGATGAAAAGACCTTTCTCTCCTTCGATCACCTTGATGTCATGTACTACAAATTCTTCATCAATGGTAATGGAGACTACGGCTTTCATCTTCCCCTCCTTTGCAACCTTTCTCACCCGTACGTCTGTAATGTTCATTTTTGCTGCCCCTTTCCTCTTAATCGCATTTACTGCGCTTTAAGTCTTATTATATTACAAGCTATATCTATCATTATTCTCCACAACGATCTCTACTTCTCCATCACCGCTGTAGTACGAATTTGCCCGGATGGTTCCCCGGCTTTCAACGATACAATTCTCGATATGTGTATTATCCCCCAGATATACATCATTCAAAATTACGGAATTTTTAATTACGCAATTATTTCCAACATAAACATCTTTAAACAGGACAGAATTCTCAACCACTCCGTTTACAATACATCCACTGGAAATCAGAGAATTCTTAACATCTGCGCCAGGATTGTATTTAGCCGGTGGAAGATCATCAATCTTGGTCTTAACTGCCGGCTCCTGTTTGAAGAAGTAGTTACGGATCTCCGGTTTCAGGAAATCCATGTTGGTCTTATAGTAAGATTCAACAGTGGAAATATTGCTCCAGTAGCTGTCGATCTTATATCCATAGATTCTCTTCAGATTCTTATAACGGATCAGAATATCTTTTACAAAGTCATTTCGACCTTCCTGTGCAGCCTTCTCAATCAGTTCGATCAGCTGTCTTCTTCGGATCACATAAATACCTGTAGAAATAGTATTATATGGGGAAACCATTGGCTTCTCCTCAAATTCCTCAATCCTGCAGTCCTCATTCATGCGAAGGACACCGAAACGCTCAACCTCGGAAGGATCCGGACATGTAGTGCATACAACGGTAATGTCAGCGCGTTTCGCAATGTGATATTCCAGAACCTTGTTATAGTCCATCTTGTACACGCAGTCACCGGATGCGATGACAACATATGGCTCATGACTGTTCTTCAGGAAATTGAGATTCTGATAAATAGCATCTGCAGTTCCCTGATACCAGAAACCGTTTTCTTTGGTGATAGTAGGAGTAAATACGAAAAGACCGCCCTGCTTTCTTCCGAAATCCCACCATTTGGAGGAGCTTAAATGCTCATTCAGGGAACGTGCATTGTACTGAGTCAGTACAGCTACTTTCTGAATGCGGGAGTTCGCCATATTACTCAGGGCAAAATCTATGCTTCTGTAGCTTCCGGCAATAGGCATTGCTGCAATTGCCCTTTTGTCTGATAATTCTCTCATGCGGTTATTGTTACCGCCGGCTAAAATAATTCCGATTGCTCTCATGCTTTGTCACCGTCCTTTGTTGCAATTACCTGTCCGCTTTCCAGAATGCCATCCGGATAATCTGCCGGAGTGGTCACACCGGAAATCGCCGTGTTCTTTCCAATCTTAACATTATCCGGAATCACGGAGCCTTCTCCTATGGTCGCAATGCCAAATGCATATACCGCAGGTTTCTTTATATTAGGTGCTTCCTCGCCGCAGCCAAGAACCACATCATTTCCTATGGTTACGTCCTCTGCCACAATTGCCTTTTCCATGTTTACATTCTCACCGATGGTTGTATTCCGCATGATAATGGAATCCCGGATCACACTGCCTTTTCCGATCACAACATTCGATCCGATTACAGAATTATGTACTTCGCCATAGATTTCAGAGCCTTCACCGATGAGACATCTGTCCAGAACGGCCTCTTCTGAAATATACTGCGGCTGGATGATATCCCCCTTGGTGTAAATCTTCCAGAATTCCTCATAAAGATTAAACTCAGGAATAATATCAATCAGTTCCATATTTGCTTCCCAGTAGGAACCAAGAGTTCCAACATCTTTCCAGTAGCCATTGTATTCATAGGCAAAAAGGCGCTGTCCTTTATCCTTGCAATATGGAAGAATATGTTTACCAAAGTCACAGCTCTGCTGATCCTTCAGTGCGTAAAGCGCTTCCTTCAGAACCGGCCAGCTGAAAATATAAATTCCCATAGACGCCAGATTGCTGCTTGGATGCTCTGGTTTCTCCTCAAATTCAGTTACTCGGAAAGTCTCATCCGTTACCATGATGCCGAAACGGCTGGCTTCCTCAATAGGTACAGGCATACAGGCAATGGTCACATCCGCCTTATTTGCCTTGTGGAAGTCAAGCATAACCTCATAATCCATCTTATATATATGATCTCCTGAAAGGATAAGCACATAATCGGGATTGTACTGCTCCATATACGCCATATTCTGGAAAATGGCATTGGCTGTTCCTGTGTACCACTCGCTGTTTGTGCTCTTCTCATAAGGTGGAAGTACAGTTACACCGCCTTCAGTTCTGTCCAGGTCCCACGGAACACCGATACCGATATGGGTATTCAGTCTCAGAGGCTGATACTGTGTCAAGACTCCAACTGTATCAATTCCTGAATTAATACAGTTACTTAACGGAAAATCAATGATACGGTACTTACCTCCAAAAGCTACTGCTGGTTTGGCCACTTTTTCTGTCAGTACCCCAAGTCTGCTGCCTTGGCCGCCGGCTAAGAGCATGGCAATCATTTCTTTTTTAATCATGCTATCACCTCTTGTTGTAGTTATGATTTATCATTATACCATACTTCCCATATTTAATAAACATATTTTACAATTTATTTGTTGATATTTTACTTTTTTTATCGTTATTGTACATGTTTTTTCGACACAACCGAATCTCTGATTGTTTTTTTTATTCATTTTGTACAGTAGTATTACTGTGCTTTGCGAAGCATACTGCTGTGAAAATCGTGAACAGCGACACTGTAGGAAAGGGAAATTATTGTATTGGTTACCGACTATCCAAAGAAATACTTTGCAATTTTCACAGTTCGGGGTATAATAAATGAAAGTAATTGTAAAAATTCATAACGATTCAGGAGGCTTTTCCTTCAATGAATATTGAATCGCTTCAAAAATGATTAGCATAAGGAGATTAACATGTATCAGATAGACTTCCATAAACCGCTTCATATCCATTTTATCGGTATTGGCGGAATCAGCATGAGCGGACTTGCTGAGATCCTTCTCGGCGAGGATTTCAAGGTTTCCGGCTCTGATTCCAAAGAAAGCCCGCTTACGGATTCCCTTACCAGGAAAGGTGCACGCATCTTTTACGGACAGCGCGCTTCCAATATTACAGACGATGTAGAACTTGTAGTTTACACTGCAGCCATTCATCCGGATAACCCGGAATATGCCAGTGCAGTGGAAAAAGGCATTCCAATGCTGACCAGAGCCCAGCTTCTTGGTCAGATCATGCGCAACTACGATACCCCAATCGCAGTTTCCGGAACCCATGGCAAGACCACCACTACTTCCATGATCTCCCAGATTCTTCTGGAAGCAGATGCGGATCCGACCATCAGTGTTGGCGGCATTCTTCCTTCTATCGGGGGAAATATCCGAGTAGGTCAGTCCGAAACATTTGTCACAGAAGCCTGTGAGTATACCAACAGCTTTTTAAGCTTTTTCCCGAAGATCAGTGTGATCCTGAACATTGATGCTGACCATCTGGACTTTTTTAAGGATATTGACGACATCCGTCATTCCTTCCGCAAATTTGCCCAGCTGCTTCCCGCAGACGGAGCCCTGATCATCAATGCGGATACGCCGCATTATCAGGATATTATCAAAGACCTTTCATGCAAAATTATTACATATGGTCTGGAGCATGAAGCTCAGTATCAGGCCACAGATATCACTTATGACAAATATGGACATGCATCCTTTACCGTTCTGAAGGATGGCAGAAAGGCCGGCAGTTTCTATCTGAAAGTTCCTGGCAGCCACAATGTTTCCAATGCCCTGGCAGCAATTGCTCTGGCTCGGCTTCTTCAGATTCCGGATGATGTCATTGTCAAAGGACTTGGCAGTTTCACAGGAACAGATCGCCGTTTCCAGTATAAAGGCGAAGTAGCAGGCGTTACCATTGTTGATGATTATGCGCATCATCCAACAGAAATCCAGGCTACTTTAAACGCTGCACACAATTATCCACACAAGAAGCTGTGGTGCGTATTCCAGCCTCATACTTACACACGTACCAAGGCTCTTCTTCCGGAATTTGCACAGGCTCTTAAGCTTGCCGATCATGTGGTTCTGGCAGACATTTATGCAGCAAGAGAAACAGATAATCTTGGAATCTCTTCCAAGGATCTGCAGGCACGGATCCAGGAGCTTGGTACTCCATGCGAATATTTCCCAACCTTTGATGAGATTGAGAATTTCCTGCTGAATAATTGTGAAGCCGGAGATCTGTTGATCACAATGGGTGCCGGAGATGTTGTTAAAATCGGAGAACAGTTACTTGGAAAATAATTGATTGCAATTTCAGCGGTTGTCATGTCCTTTTAAGACCTGGCATCCGCTGTTTTTGTTTTACCATTTTTATTGTCTCTGATCTGTTTTTCCTGGCAAAACGTGCATACCTTCTCATATCCACGGTCACAGACTGTTTTTGCCAAAAATAATTATCCACATTGAAAAAAGCTTGGAAATTCAAGCAATTTAATAATTATCCACATTATCCACAGGCTTATGCACATTTTTGCACTGGCCTGCATGTGGATTCTTATGTGTATAAAGTGCTTAACATAATACTACGACATAACTCGACAAAAATCACAGTTTTTCTTTAATTTTCCGCATTTTTTCGGGTTTCCCATAAACATTATGTGCAACTTGGTTTCCACATTATCCACATTATCCACATAGTAGTCCACACACATTTTGTAAAAATCCAGGCAAAAAATCTCCTATTCTCATTTAAAAAGGGGTGTGCTATAATGCAAACACAATGAACAGTGATGATTCATATTCCCAGATAAGGAGTGTTTCTATGATCAGGTTACATAGTACAGGGCTTAATGATGCCACCATTTTATCCAATATTTTTATCGACCGTTTTATGCCAAAGGCAAATGGAGAATTTGTAAAGGTCTATATTTATCTGCTCCGTATGCTTGGCCGCCCGGAGGAAGCTTTCGGGCTTTCCCAGATGGCAGATTCCCTGTTCTGTACAGAAGGAGATATCCTCCGTGCGCTGAAATACTGGGAGTCTGAGAAGCTGATTACCCTCTTATACGAGGAAGCTGAATTGACAGGAATTACCTTACAGGCACCGTGGAATGAAGCAGATATGCTGGCTACGGTGACTCCCGCAGGTATCTGTAACGCCGGTTCGCTCGGAGATGTGCCTGATGCTTATCACATTTCTGCCCCAGAACCCACAGCCGGCATTCCCAGTGTCCCCACTGATAAACCGTTGCAGACTGATCAGTTCTCCCGCCGCAGCACCGATCTGCCTGTCCCCCCTTCTTTCTCCAAACCACTTTCCGAAACGAAAGCGCTTACCCCGGATCGGGTGAAGGAGCTGAAACAGAATGAAGATATTATCCAGCTTCTTTACATTGCCGAGCAATACCTCGGCAAAACGCTCACCCCCACAGAGACACGCAAAATCCTGTTTTTCTACGACGAGCTGCACATGTCTGTAGATTTGATCGATTATCTGATCGAATACTGTGTGGGACGTGACCACCGCAGCATCCGTTATATCGAGACGGTTGCCATGGCATGGAAGGAGGAAGGAATTACCACAGTTGAAATGGCAAAGGATTCCACCTCCCGCTACAGCAAAGAATATTTTTCTGTTCTGAAAGCGATGGGAATTGCCAACCGCAATCCTTCAGACGCGGAAATTTCGCTGATCAATACCTGGACCAGGGACTATGGTTTTGCCATGGAATTGATTCAGGAAGCCTGCTCACGGACAGTTCTGCAGACTGGACAACCAAGTTTTCCATATGCAGACAAAATTCTGCAGCGCTGGAAGGATAAGAATATCCGCACTTTAGGGGATGTCCGTCTTCAGGATGCCCAGCACCAGAAGCGCAAACTGGAAAAAGCAGTGTCGAAAGCAGACAAGCCGAAATCTGCAACTCCAAACCGCTTTAACAATTTCCATCAGCGTGACTACGATTTTGCTGAATATGAGAAGAAACTGCTTAACAAACCAAATTAAATCCTGGAAACAGATTTTTATTTAAAACACATACGAACATCTTACAACCTGGAAGGAGAATTTACATGCCCTTACAGAATTACCAATACGATACTATAATGCGGGAATACAACCGTCGCCAGGCCCGGAACCGCCGCATACAGGAAGAGCATCTTGCTGAAGCCTATGAGAAAATTCCCCGTCTGCGTGAAATCGATGAGGAAGTAGCTACTTTAAGTGCCAGGAAGGCCCGTGCCCTGATCAGCCGCCAGGAAGTCGGCATTGAAGATCTTCGCAATGATATTGCCCTGCTTTCCCAGGAACGCACTGCATTACTGCTTTCTTCCGGCTATCCTGCTGATTATCTGGAGATGAGCTACACCTGCCCTCTTTGCCAGGATACTGGCTATATCGGCAGCCAGAAATGCTCCTGTTTCAAGAAGGCAGAGATCGAACTTCTGTATACACAGTCAAATTTAAAAGAAATTCTTGAAAAAGAGAACTTTGACCACTTTTCTTTTGACTTTTATTCTGATACAATAACAAATGATTCAACGGGACTCACCGAACGTGAGACTGCACGTCGCGCGTATAAGATGGCGAAGGAATTTGTCGCTGACTTTGACAATTCTTTCCAGAACCTGTTTTTCTACGGCGACACCGGTGTGGGCAAGACCTTTCTTTCCCACTGCATCGCTCACGATCTTCTGGACAGTGCACACTGTGTGCTTTATTTTTCTTCATTCGAGCTTTTTGATTTTCTTGCAGGCTCTGCTTTTTCCAGAGGCAATGACGCTCCCGATGATGAACCGATTTTTGACTGTGACCTGCTGATCATTGATGACCTGGGTACAGAGCTTACCAACAGCTTTGTATCTTCACAGCTTTTCCTGTGCATCAATGAGCGGATCATGCGCAAGAAATCTACGATTATTTCCACAAACCTGAAGCTGGAAGATTTCTCAGCAACTTATTCTGAGAGAACCTTTTCCCGCATCGCCAGCAACTATCAGATGACTAAGCTTGTGGGAAAAGATATCCGCATTCAGAAAATTTTTTTAGGAGGAAAGTAAAGAATGGCACAAGAAGAATTGACTACACTTCCCGTTGGAAGGCTGGGATTAGTTCCTTTGGAAAGCTGCAGGAGCCTTGGACAGAAAGTCGACGAATGGCTCGTTAAGTGGCGTAAGGAGCGTGAGCATTCAGAATCAGATTCTTTCGCCTTTGAAGGATACAAAAGAGATTCCTATACAATCAAAGTTCAGAACCCGCGTTTCGGTTCCGGCGAGGGTAAATGTGTGATCACCGAGTCCGTACGAGGAGATGATGTTTATATTCTTGTAGATGTATGTAACTACAACATCTCATATCCAATTGGCAAATACACCAACCTAATGTCTCCGGATGATCATTATCAGGATCTGAAGCGTGTAATTGCAGCTATTGGAGGAAAGGCCCGCCGCGTGAATGTAATCATGCCATACCTTTATGAGGGTCGTCAGAGCAAGCGTATTGGAAGAGAGTCTCTTGACTGTGCTACTTCCCTTCATGAACTGATAAATATGGGAGTTGAAAATATTATCACTTTCGACGCACATGACCCACAGATTCAGAATGCCACCCCACTTCATGGATTTGAGACTGTTCAGCCTTCTTATCAATTTATCAAGGCTCTTCTTAACCATGAGCAGGGACTTCATATCGACAATGACCATTTCATGATCATCAGCCCGGATGAGGGCAGCATGAGCCGTGCGATCTATCTTGCAAACATCCTGGGTGTTGATATGGGCATGTATTACAAACGCCTTGACTACTCCAAGAATGTAGGAGGAAGACATCCGATTGCAGCCTATGAGTTCCTTGGTCCAAATGTAGCAGGCAAGGATATGATCCTGATTGATGACATGATCTCTTCTGGTGACACTATCCTGAAGATTGCTTCTCTTCTTAAGGACAGGGGTGCCGGCAGAATTTACCTTTGCTCCACTTTCGGTCTGTTTACAGACAACCTTAAGAAATTCGATGAAGCACATGCTGCTGGCGTGTTTGACAAGCTTCTCACTACCAATATGGTATATCAGTCTGAGGAACTTCTTGCAAAACCATATTACATTTCCTGTGATATGAGCAAATACATTGCACTGATCATTGATACACTGAATCATGATATGTCTGTAAGCCATCTGCTGAATCCAGTTGACAGGATTAAACGCTGTGTAAACAAATATATGGCACAGTATGAGAAATAAATAAAATAATTTGAGGCTGACCCTTCCAGGTGTCAGCCTCTTGTTTTGTTATCATTTATTTGTAACTGTTCAGTACTTTCACAGTTACATGCTTCGTGAGCACTTAACATTCACTGTAACAGTTTTCTAAAAAATGTCAGCCATATCCTTATTATTGGTAAAAAGGCAGCACCTGTCTGGGCTGTTTTTTCAGCCACCTGAAAACTGCCATAAGCTTATCCTGATTCTTCCCATGGAAAATATCATCCAAAATAACTGGAAAAACAGTTTCATTCGTGAACAACTCAGCAGCAGCCATCTGAATAGAAAAATACAGCATTTCAAGGTTTTCCTTTTCCAGATTTTCTGCCAAAACAGTTCCCTCTTCCAGACACAGTTCCAAACTCTGTCCCTCATCTCCATAGAACTCTATATATTTTCCATCTGTAAGTTCCCTGAAAATTTGGGATGCTCGTATCCGAATCTTTCTGCCTTTCTCAAGATAAATACTGCGTGACAGCTCTTTAATGGTATCCATAGCCAGGTTCAAGGACTGTGTTTCCAGATCTTCAGAAGTAGGAAGTGACATTTCCAGCTCAAATTCCTGATATTCGCTCTGCAAATTCGTAAAAGCAGTCAGTTTCTCACCGTAAATTCCATCAATATCTTCTTTACTGGATTTCAGCTTTTCCTGCTGTGACTGCAAATACACTTTTTTCTTCTTTAGCTTTACAAACTCCATATGCAGCTTTCTTCGTGCAGTAAGTGTATAAACCATTGCCACAACAGCAGCAATGATGCATACATCCATTCCTATTTTAGACATCTCATCAGTTAACTGAAATCTTCCAACAATACCAATAATTCCCACAATAACGGCCAGAATACCTGCTATCACCATTCCCAGATTCTTTTTCTCTATAGTCTGCAGCTGTTCTTCAATCACAGTGGCTTCTTCTTTCCCTGCTGCCGAATAGATTTTTGCCTGCGCCTGAACCACCTGCCCCTTCTGGTCCCGAAGTCCATCCAGGTCATTCTGCAGACTTTCCAGTTTCTCGCTCAGTTTTTCCTGTTCTCTCTGAACTGCTTTCCTGCCACGTTCTTTCTGGGTGAGATATCCCTTGCGCCACATCTTCAGCATCTGCTCCGTTCTTCCAAGATCCACCAGACCATCTCCGCTTTTGCTGAGAACAGCCAGTTTATTCTGTAGTTCCTTTGCCATTTCCCTGGAAGAACTACCGCTAAGTGATTCTACCATAACAGTATTGTCGAACAGGTTCTCACTAAATCCCCCAAGGATCCTCTCGAGGGCTCCATTTTCCCCATTTAAAATTTCTCTGGTATCTTCACAGAACAGCTCACAATTATGGATTCCTGCCCCTGTTTCCCGCGTCAGGCGGTAATCTTTTCCATTGTGCTGAAACCATATAGTTCCACCATATTTTTCCCGGGAAGCTTCAGTTCCTGCTTTTTCATAAATTCCATTCTTTTCCTGCATTTCCTCAGGCACTCCAAAGAACATGCTCTTCACAAAGATAAACACAATGTTCATTTCTGTTTCTTTTAGTCCATAGAGCACATTTACTCCAGAGGTCAGTTCTATGTCTTTTTCCCGAAGCCCACCAAAATTATTTATTAATATGCGTTTAAAAATCATATAACCTTATTCCCTCGCACATACATCTCAATTTTACACTGCAATACATATTTTCTGTTACTATCTGCTTTGTGTCAGCTGGAATGTCTTGTCTCCAACAGTGCCTGCAAACCATAGTACAAGGCCTTATCTTCCACTGTATTTCTGTTTTTTTCCATAAAAAAGCAGATATAATCCCCTATCAAAGTTCCGGCATATTTTTTTTGCAGTTCTTCCAGATCATAAGCAGGTCTGGTCTCATCCAGTACTTCTGTAATATTTCCAAAGGATTTCAGTTTTTCCGGAATCAGAAAAAGCTCTGGTTTTCTTTTCCCTTGAAGAATTACACGATATATATTCAGTCCGCCTTTTTTAAATATCTCATCCTTCAAAGCTTCTTCAATAGATAGCTGGGTGCTTTCTTCATTTACATTGAGAAGAAGCTGACTATAGGTTCGAATAGAAAACGGCACAAATCTGGTTTTCACTTTTCCATTTTCAATCCTTCCCTCAATGTAGCCATGTGCTCCCAGATCATTGCTTTCAATTGGCTCAAGAGCTCCGCTGTAAGCAGCCACATCTCTTATTACGTTCTGGGGAGTATGGAAATGACCCAATGCAATATAATCAAAACCTGCTCCTGCAAGCGCAGCTGTATTTAATGGGCAATGGCTTTCATCACCGCCATGAGCTATAAGAATATGCACTCCATTATTTTTCACAGGGCGTACGCCATCATACAAGGGCTGTCTGATCTGTGAATGTTCATAGCTCATTCCATAAACATATACCTCGAATTGCGTATCTTTCACACAGGTTACCTTCTCTTCCGGAAAAAAAGTCACATTCGGTGCCCAGGTGAAAGTTCTGTAAAAAGAATTTTCTTTCAGATAATCCCTTTCTCCTGCCATTAAATATACCCTTGTTTCCGGTATTCTGGAAAATAAATCGTTTACTTCTTTCAATTCATATGGAAGTGGCTGACGATGGAACAAATCTCCGGCTATAAATAACAAATCCACCGGATTCTCGCGGATACCCGCAATAACCCGGCGGAATGTTTCCCAGATTTCATTCTCCCGCTTGTCACTCCATGGGCAGCCTCTGTCGGGCACTGCACCAAGATGTACATCTGCAAGATGAATAAATCTCATTCTTTTACCTCGTTTTATAAATCGCAGTTGTTAACTGTTCTCGGGAATGGAATTACGTCACGGATATTGCCCATTCCTGTCAGATACATTACACAGCGCTCAAATCCAAGACCAAATCCTGAATGACGTGTAGAACCATATTTACGCAAATCAAGATAGAAGTCATAGTCTTCTTCCTTCAGCCCAAGCTCTTCCATACGAGCTTTCAACTTACCATAGTCATCCTCTCTCTGGCTTCCACCGATAATCTCACCAATTCCAGGAACCAGGCAGTCCATAGCTGCAACAGTCTTGCCATCCTCGTTTGCTTTCATATAGAATGCTTTAATTTCCTTTGGATAGTCTGTAACAAAAATAGGTTTCTTAAAAATCTGTTCTGTCAAATAACGCTCATGTTCTGTCTGCAGATCACATCCCCAGGATACTTTATAATCAAACTTGTCATTATTCTTCTCGAGAAGCTCAATTGCTTCTGTATAAGTAACACGACCGAACTCAGAGCTTGCCACATGGTTCAATCTGTCAAGAAGTCCTTTGTCCACAAAAGAATTGAAGAAGTTCATTTCCTCCGGAGCATTCTCAAGAACGTATCTGATCACATATTTCAGCATCGCTTCTGCAAGATTCATGTTATCTTCAAGATCAGCAAATGCACACTCAGGCTCGATCATCCAGAACTCAGCTGCATGACGTGTGGTGTTGGAGTTCTCGGCACGGAAAGTTGGTCCAAATGTATATACATTACGGAATGCCTGTGCAAATGTCTCACAGTTCAACTGACCGCTTACAGTCAGGTTTGTCTCTTTCCCAAAGAAATCCTGAGAGTAATCAATATTTCCCTTATCATCTGTAGGAATATTATTCAGATCCATGGTTGTAACCTGGAACATCTCACCTGCACCCTCGCAGTCACTTCCTGTGATCAGCGGAGTGTGTACATAAACAAAACCTCTCTCCTGAAAGAATTTGTGTATTGCATATGCACAGAGGGAACGTACACGGAAAACAGCCTGGAAGGTATTTGTTCTGGAACGAAGATGTGTGATCGTTCTTAAATACTCAAGACTGTGGCGTTTCTTCTGAAGCGGATAATCTGGTGCAGATGTTCCCTCTACAGAAATCTCTGCAGCCTGGATCTCAAATGGCTGTTTCGCCTGTGGAGTCGCTACCAGAGTTCCCTTTACAATAATCGCTGCGCCTACATTCAGTTTGGAAATCTCAGCAAAATTGTCCATTGTATCATGGTAAACGATCTGAAGGGTCTCAAAATATGTTCCATCATGGAGAACAACAAATCCAAAGGTCTTGGAATCACGAACGCTTCGTACCCAGCCGCCTACGGTGATCTCCTGATCCAGGTATTTATCCCGTTCTCTGTAAATCTCTTTTACTGTTGTAAGTTTCATAATTAGTTCCTCTTTCTCCTCATTTTTCCAAACACTCATTTCTCTATAGTATAGACTATTCCTCTTATTCGCGCAAGGATATTTTTCCAGGGAATAAAAGAAGATCCTGTCTGTTAAGCTTCGACACTTTTGGACAAAGATCTTCTCTTCTGTAAGTACTTTTCTATTGCAAAGTTGCCTCATTCTCAGTATTTCTCTGAACGTTTAATGCAATATAAGATAATCCAGACAATACTTAAAAATTCGTTTGTAAGTCTTGGTGGTGTAATGAAGTCCATCATCGTCTGGCAGGTCAACTCCAGTTCCACTAATATTGGTACCATATCCATTCTCCATCAGATAAGAATACGTATCAATATATTCGAAAGTGCTGCCAAGAGCACTACCCACAACAGAATTGAATTTGCGGATTACTTCTTCTTTTCGGATTGCATTCTTACCAAGATATTCGATTGTCTTACTGTTTACCGGATTCACCGACATAAAGAACAGCTTGCAATTTTTTTTCTGTAAGCTCTCAGCAATCTCCTGATAATAAGAAATATAATCATACATATTTCCAGGATCGTTTACTCCCAGATTAAAAATAACCGCAGTCGGTTTCAGAACGGAATAATTCTCTTCTGCAATAGAAAGAACCGTATTCATTCCCTGAGACTTCAGCCATTCAAGGCCCTTTCCCTCTTCGTATACAAAATCAATATCACGCAGCAGATTCGACTCATAATACCCTGAATTTAATTTTTGCAGCGTTCTCTGCATACGATTGGTACGGGAGTCTCCTACAAAAATAATGTGATTGTACCCCCGGCTGCTGCCATTTCCAATCTTCCAGCTGCTTGCGGATTGCAGAAGCTCTGAAAGAGTCAGGTCTTCCTCAGCGGAACGGTTAAACACAACTGCATACAGCTTTATGTTGCTGTTTACTGTAATAGTATCACCAGCTTCATAACGCGGTGCTGTGCTTTTTCCTAACTGGATATCCCATCCCATAAAGGTGTATCCGGATGCATTTCTTACAGACGGCAATGTATAAGAACTTCCAGATGCTACATTCTCTGTCTTGTAAACGGTTCCATCATTCTTGCACAAAGCCACCGTAAATGTTGTATCAGACTCGTAAACAGCATATAATTTTATATTTTTTTTGATTCGAATCTTCTGTCCCTCTGTATACGCCGCTTGGGAAGCATTCTTTTTAGTACTCCATCCAACTGCCTTATAGCCGCTTTTTGTGGAAGCTCTGGCAAGGTAAGATATCCGATTTTTTGTAACAGCTTTGTTTAGTTTCTTAAATACTGTACTGGTGCTTCCGGTATTATCATAGAAATAAACTTTATATATACCAACTTTTTTACGCACCGCGTACAGATTTATATTCTTTTTCAGACGTATTTTTTTCCCCGCGGCATATACCGCTTTGGTATCGTTTTTCTGAGTGGACCAGCCAAGATTTTTGTATCCGGTAATTGCAGGAACTGCCGGAAGCTTAATTTTTTTCCCGGCACTTACCTTTATACGCAGCTTGGAATAAGATGTTTTCCACTTTGATTCCAGAATCTGACAACTACGTTCTTAGTGGCCGCCTGTACAGACTGAACACCACTAATCCCAATTTTTCCATCATTTCTAAATGAAACTCCGAACAAAATCAACATTGTGGCCAACAGAACCCGGAAAATCCTATTTTTTCTTTTGTTTTATTTTTCATAGGCACTCCTCTGCTTTTTAATGTCTCTCCTGCTTTCATCATCTGCACAGAAAATAAATAGTTCTTATTTCATCTTCTGTACTGTCTTCAGTATAATCAAACGGACACATTCTTTCAACCCCAAAAGATTGTCTTTATGATTTGGTTACAAATTTTCAATAAAACGCATAAATGCAGCTCTGCCCTCTCCTGTACATTTGTAAACACCAGCATCTTCCAGCACGTGAACAAACACATTTCCAACTTCTTTATGAAGAACCTCTTCAATATTGTCTTTATCAAGATGATCGTACTTCGGAAGGAATTCTTTTACCCACTGCGCATGTTTTTCAATCTTCTCATTAGAAGCAACATCCTTGCCATCCAGAATATATTCTTCCAAAAGCTCCAGTTCTTCTTTTAGTCGCGCAGGGAGAACTGCCAAGCCCATAACCTCGATCAGACCGATATTCTCCTTCTTAATATGATGGTACTGTGCATGCGGATGATATACGCCAAGAGGATTTTCTTCTGTGGTAATATTGTTTCGTAGAGTCAGATCCAACTCATACATATCACCTTTTTTACGTGCGATCGGAGTGATCGTATTATGAGGTTCGCCATCCGTTTCTGCAAAAATGAATGCAGCCTCATCTGTATAGCCTCTCCAAACCTCCAGCACATGAGTTGCCAGATCAATCAGGCGCTTCTCATCTTTATGACGGATACGAAGTACAGACAGCGGCCATTTTACAATACCAGCCTCCACATCCTCATAGCCCGGAATAGTTACATATTTCTCAATTTCAGCCTTTGCCATAGCAAACGTATAATGGCCGCCCTGGAAATGATCGTGACTGAGAATAGAACCTCCCACAATCGGTAAGTCTGCATTTGACCCCAGAAAATAATGTGGAAACAGCTTCACGAAATCAAACAGCTTGATAAATGTGTTTCTCTCGATTTTCATAGGTGTGTGCTGGAAATTAAATACAATACAATGCTCATTATAATAAACATAAGGAGAGTACTGCATTCCCCACGGACTGTCATTGATTGTGATCGGAATGATTCTGTGATTCTCTCTTGCAGGATGATTTGCGCGGCCTGCATATCCCTCATTTTCCGGACAAAGCAGACATTTGGGATAGCTGCTTGATTTGATAAGCTTTGCCGCAGCAATAGCTTTCGGATCTTTCTCTGGCTTAGAAAGGTTGATTGTAATATCAATTGCTCCATAAGGAGAATCCACAGTCCATTTCTGGTCTTTCTTTACACGATAACGACGAATATAATCACTGTCCTGGCTTAATTTATAGAAATAATCTGTTGCTTCTTCCGGAGATTTCTCATATTTTTCCCAGAAAGACTTCTGTACCTGAGCCGGGCGGGGCATAAGACAGTTCATTAATCTTGTATCAAACAGATCTCTGTAAACCACACTGTCCTGAATCAGACCACGTTCTACAGCTTCGTCTAACAGTTCTTTCAGAACTTCTTCCAGATTAATATCAGAATATTCCTCTGCCGGTTCTGTGTATTCATCTTCTTTAAAAACATCAAGAAGAAGATTTGTTGTATAGTTTTTCTCACAGGCAGGAGTCAGCCCTGTCTCAATTCCATACTGTACCAGTTTTTTAATACTTTCGCTTAGCATTTTTCTGTCCTTTCCTGTTGCTTTATTTTTAACAGTCTGTCCTCCACCACAGACAGACTGTTAACCACCACTTTGCTGCACTTTCACATCCAGCATTTTTTGCATACATGTTCAATATCGGACTGTACCGGCTTTCCCAACAGCCACTTTAAAGCTTCAGTTTCTCAACATAACTTATAAAAATATTGCCGGCCTTTTCAAACAGCTCCGTACTGTCATTCATACCGTAAGGATAAGTTTCCCCTTTCTGCGGATCGTACAGATATGTGTTATATTCATCATATCCAATGATCACAACACTGGTATTATCCCCGGTCTTGGCAATTACCGGACGCTGGGCGCTGACCTCATATAAGACACTGTCTAATGTACAACCAGACAAATCAATGATAGTACCCTCATCCCCAAGAGCCTCCTGCAGTGCTGTAACATCCAGGGATGCACTCTTCATTGCTTCCGGCACATCCTCCAGATTAAGAGTCAGCTTTGTCTTCTTATTTCCACGCTCCCATACATACTGCTGAGCACGATTCAGCACAACACCAGTCTGATCATCTGCTCTTTGAAGCGCAAGTGCAGGATCTGTGAATGTACTGTCCAATCCTCCTTTTGCATAAACATAGTAAATATCTTCCTCAGGAATCTGCGTATCCAGAATAATACGGTCATCACCTATATTTTTCATTTTTGCATAAACAACTAACGGTTCCTGAATTTCAGGCGTTTCAGTGAGAGCCAGTCGTATCTGAGTTCCGGTTCTGGAATTTGTCACAAGTTCCACGGATACAGTATTGGTCGAGGCTTTGGAATTATTCAGAATATTATCCTTGCTTACTGCTTTGTATCCTTTTTTTGTCTTCTTGGACAACTGAAATTCCATCATAGTGTTTCCCATGGTAATATCAGTTACATACAATCCATCCTGATGATATTCTTTTTTCAAAGTTCCATCAAATCCTTCAATACGGACCGTATGAATCCCCGTAGTCTCATGACCATTATCGTCTGCGATCACATCTCCATCAACTACGATTCCATAAACAAGATCTTCATTCATAAATCCATTCAGCACTAAAGACTGTCCTGAAGATGGTGCAAGACTCCTGGTTTCTAATGTTTCAAAATCTATTTCTTTTATATTTCCGGCGCTTTCACCTTCCTGAATGATCCATGCAGCATGTGCACCTGTATCCGAAACAGCAAAGTCATCTATTTTAATTCCTTCCTCAAGAACCTCACTGGTACCATCTGAAATGTTTATCTTATAAAGCTTATTTGCAAATAAAAGATAAAGAGCATTTTCTGTACTGACATAGGATAATGTTCCAAGATCCTCTTTCAGGAATTCGTAGGATTCTGTAGACGGAATAAATACTTTTTCTTCCACCACATTCTGATCATTGCTGTAATGATATACACAAACACCACAGTATCCTTCCCGAACGCCTCTGTTCATATATCCATAAAGAACAAAGTCCACATCTCCGTTATCTTCCACACGGATGATCTTTATATTATGCTGGTATCTGGAATCCCTGAAATCTCCATCCAGTTTCTTTGCGGAAACTGAAAATTCTGGAAAATTTTCCATCATCAGGAGAATAAGACCATAAATCTCCTTCCTGAACAAACGCAAGCACTCCTGCATTTTTCATTCATCATGTATTCTACATTTTTGTCTCTGACACCAAGCAAAAGCCCCTTGTCGGAAATGCTGATGGAGCTTTCCTCAAACACCTGTGATGCGCTTCGTTTAAAATCCAGAAGCATGATTCTGGTTTCAGTATAACGCATCCGGTAAAATTTCTGTCACATCATAGATTTCCTGGTTTCCATTTTCATCCAGTGCCGCAATCTGATATTCAACAGAAAAGACTGGCTGTGGTTTCATTAATATCCTTCACTACAGGAATTCCCTTTCTGTAAAATCTGAGGGTTCAGATTGCCCCCAGCTGATCTGGGCAAATGTAGAATTGATATTAATGTCTGTATAGTTGGTAGACGTACTGGATGTGTCTGATTCCAGGTAAGCAGTCAGATCCTCGGCGGACGCTTTATCCAGACATTTTTCATAAAAGCTCGCAACAAACTTCACGTACTGAGCAGCATTCACATTGGATCTGGAAACTACTCTTGTATAGTAATAAGCTGTTCCCTTATTTGTCTCAAGAGATAATTGCAAAGAATACTCCTGATTCATCAAAAGATCACTGCTCAGCTTAATTGTTGTTGTCAGATAGCTGTCCTGTTTATCCAGACTTTTAATCTTACGGTTTTCCAGTACCTTACTGCCATCTGAAGTACGTATCTCATAGGAAAGGCTTTTCACCTTTGTATCATAGGCATTTATGACAAAGGACAGTTCCTTGGATGTATCAATAGGCGTCACACTGTCCCTGGTAAAATCAGACTGCATAGGCTGTGCATAACCATACATCCTGTTTGCATAATTTCCATCAAAATCAACCATTACCTCCGGAAAAACCGGATCATTCATATCAGAGCGGTCATCCGTAGTCTCACTATTCAGCAGGAACGAACTTCCTGCCACGCCGAGAACAAAAACAAACAGGAGAATCACTGCTCTGCGTAAAAATTTAATCATTCTTTCTCCTCTTAACTCTCTGATTGTACCTCCCCTTCACGGTACAGAAGTCTTTCCAGTGTAGGATTTATATGCAGTTCCTTCATAAGCTGCACTGTACTCTTCATATCTTTTGGTTTGCCTGTCTTTACAGCACGGATCAGCAAATTCTTGGGTGTATGCTCCATATCAATAAATTCCAGAATCTGAGTTTCGTATCCCATACTTTCCAGCAGATTGGCTCGAATTCCATCTGTCATCAAAGCAGCCATTCTCTCCTTAAGAATTCCATATTTCAGTACAGGCTCCAACACTTCATTTTTTATCTGTCTATTTACCTCATGCTGACAGCAGGGTACAGACAAAATAACTTTCGCTCCCCATTCCACAGCCTTCGCAAGAGCATAATCTGTAGCTGTGTCACAGGCTTGCAAGGTTACTACCATATCAACAGAAGAAACACCTTCATAATCAGCAATATCTCCCTGATAAAAATGTAGTTTTTCATATCCATACTTTACTGCAAGATGATTACATTTTTCTATTACATCTGTTTTCAGATCCAGACCAATAATATTTACATCATAACCTTTCAGTTCTCTCAGATAGTAATACATGGCAAATGTAAGATAGGACTTTCCGCATCCAAAATCAAGAATGGTCACTTCCCGCTGTTGATCCAGTCTTGGAAGAATGTCCTGAATAAATTCCAGAAATCGATTGATCTGTCGGAACTTATCGTATTTTTGGGTAATAATCCTGCCTTCCTTATTCATAACACCAAGATCAACAAGAAAGGGGACTGGAATATTTTCCTTAAGTATGTACTGCTTTACACGATTGTGGGCCAATATCTGCGTGCCCTTGCTGAAAGTCTTGTCCTTTCCGAAAGCCAGACCTTTTCCATTTTCGGGATGACGTCTGGTCTTTATGGTCATCTTTCCTTTTTTGCTTACCAGAATAGTTCCATCCAGCGCCATCCCACTTGCCTGAAGCTGAGAAAAATCATGCTGCAGCCCCGCTTTTAAATATGAGATCAGTTCCTCTCTGGAATAATTTTTATGGAGCACCTTCGTCCCTACAGTTTCAGAAGCCTGATAAACCACCTTCCCCCGGATTTCTACCGGGCGTATTTTTACTTTGGATGGTCCGTCCCCTCTGCTGCTGCTTAGGATAGCTTGACACAGCTGTTCATTTATCTGTTCCTCTAAATATTCATCTATTGTTTTCATTTTTATTATAAATATTTTCTTTTATATTCTGTAATCGTTACTGTTCACTCCGCTCACAGCAACCTCTAATTGTCATTTTGATGCGTCTTATCTGTAAAAATCTCCCCTGCATCTTCTTCGTCGGCATCTTCTTCGTGATATTTCATGAAAAAGAAGCACTTCTACCAGATCACCAAGAAGTCCATCAGACATTGCTTCCATATCAGCCTCTGATCTTACTTCATCCACGATCTTCCTTCCAAGGTGATACAACATAAACCTGTCAGGATATTCATCGTAAAGCCGGCTGCCTTCATAATCCTGAAGATCACATTCTTCTTCCACTTTTTCCTGTATCTTTCTGGCAGTGTCCGGATAGTAGGATTTCATCAGAAAAAATTCCTCTTCTTGTTCCTTTTCTCCCCGGTAGAGCAAGGGATTTGCATAGCTTGTGTAAAATGGATAAAAATCTTTATATATCATATCAGCAATTTCGATTCCTTTTCCATTTCACTCTCATTATATGCAAGCTTCCGTTTTTCGGTCAATTGCACCATTTTTTCAAATACGCGCCAAAGCGTGTTTGAAAAAGGGCTTTCTGCAAGATGTACGTCACAATTTGTGGAAGATTTTGCCCGGATGATGGCGCCGTAGCGGGCTACGGCAACTGAATTCGGGAAAAAGTATACCGCAAAGTGGGGCGTGCAGATTGCGGGAATGATTTTTCAAATACGCGCCAGCATATTTAAAGTAAGCCTCACACTATGGTCAACAGCTGCTTTCTCAAATTCGCTGTAATCCATCTGCGCACTTCCATCAGCCTTATCAGAAATAGCACGGACAACCAGAAACGGAATTTCATTTAAGTATGCTGCCTGTCCAATGGCTGCACCTTCCATTTCAGTCGCATATGCTGAAAACTCTGATACAATTCGATTCTTAACATCCTGATCGCAGACAAACTGGTCTCCAGAAGCAATTCTTCCTTCAAATACCTGAATATCCGGATTTACTTCCTTACATACTTCTGCAGCAAGTCTGCGGAGATTATCATCTGCATTAAAGAAAAATACAGGCATTTGCGGAATCTGTCCCTTGCGGTATCCAAATCCGGTAGCATCCATATCATGCTGTACAACATCTGTGGAAAGAACAATATCACCAATATTAATATTTTTATTTAAGCTTCCTGCAATTCCTGTATTAATGATCGCATCTACTGAAAATACATCTGCCAGAATCTGAGCACAGATACCAGCATTTACCTTGCCAATTCCGGAACGCACTACAACAACCTTTTTTCCAGCAAGTATTCCCTCATAAAAATCCATGGAAGCTTTTTTTATAATTCGTACATCTTCCATTTTTTCTTTTAAAATCGCAACTTCAACTTCCATTGCGCCAATAATACCAATTGTTTTCATTTAGCATTCTCCTCTGTTTTTGAAAGTTAACTGCTTCTTCATCTGACATTATACCAAAACTTCTTGCTATATCCAACTTAAATTTGGCATGGAAACTTATAATATCTTCTGCTATAATGAGAGAAGGTGCAAAGCTATTGCTGTTCATAACCTGACCAGCGTTCCTGAGCTCCTGATTTTACATAACGATTGGAGGAAAAAACAATGGAATATAAAACAAAAGGTGTTTGTTCTATGGCAATTCAATATGATATTGATGATGAACAGAAAGTTCACAATGTGAAATTTATTGGTGGATGTTCTGGAAATACACAGGGAGTTGCCAAACTTGTAGAAGGTATGCCGGCGAAAGAAGTAATTGCACGCCTGGAGGGAATCCAGTGTGGACGCAGACCTACTTCATGCCCTGACCAGCTTGCCACTGCTTTAAAAGAAGCGATTTCATATTACTTCCCCGGGATTTTTCGTCCCGGGGCATTTCTTTTCAGACTGTAACACTTTACCCCGATCAGTTCTGTCCCATTTATCACATAAAGATTGGACATCCCTTGAAAACTTCTCCAGATCTTTGTTTGCACAGCCCTCGTTTTTGCGTATGACGGAAAGCAGTCTGTATCCAAGCGCAAGCAGCTTTTCGTATACCTTTGCAGCCTTAGATGCTTTTTGTAACGCAGCAGGCTTCTGTATCTTAACGCCCTCTGCCTCGTACAGAAATTCGCCTTCAGCCAGATCAAATTCTGTTCCACTGAATGGCGCATATGCATCATAGTTCATCTCATCACGCAGTCTTGCAGCAAACAGTTCTGTCACAGTATCCTCGCCATGAGTAACAAACACTTTCTGAGGCTTTACTTCAAATGCTTTTATCCAGTCAACCAGACCATTTACATCTGCATGGCCACTGATTCCCGGCATACGGCAGATTTTTGCTGCAACGTGCACCGGTTCACCAAAGAGTTTTATTTCCTGAGTTCCTTCCAAAAGGGCGCGTCCCGGAGTTCCAACAGCCTGATAGCCCACAAAAAGAATGGTGCTGTCCTCCCGCCACAGATTATGTTTCAGGTGATGTTTAATTCTTCCTGCATCACACATTCCACTGGCAGAAATAATCACCTTACAGTCATCATCGAAATTGATTGCTTTTGAGTCTTCACTTGTTACGGATATCTTCAAACCAGGAAAGCTAAGAGGATTGATTCCTTTTCGAATAAGTTCCAGAGCCTCGTCATCAAAACAATCATATTTATGAATACCGAAAATATTTGTTGCTTCATTTGCAAGAGGGCTATCTACAAACACTTTAAAATTATCATGCCCGTGAATAAGGCCTTCTGCTTTTATCTGTCTGATAAAATACAGCATCTCCTGCGTTCTTCCCACTGCAAAAGAGGGAATTACCACATTACCGCCCCGGTCAAAGGTCTCCTGAATGACATCTGCCAGAAGGCGCACATAATCTGGTCTCTCTCCGTGGCTCCGGTCTCCGTATGTAGATTCCATTACCACGTAGTCTGCTTTTCTAAAATAGGCAGGGTCTTTTATAAGCGGCTGATTTTTGTTTCCTATATCTCCCGAAAATACAATTGTTTTTTCAACTCCAGCTTCACAGATATTCACCTCAATACTGCTTGATCCAAGAAGGTGACCTGCATCAATAAACTTTACTCTCAGCCCCTCGCCAAGAATTATTCCAGTCTCATATGGACAGCCTACAAAATTACGAATAACCCCTAATGCATCCTCCATGGTATAAGCTGGAACAAATTCAGGCTTCCCCTGACGTTTTGCCTTGCGGTTACGCCATTCTGCCTCAAACATCTGGATATGGGCACTGTCACGGAGCATAATATCGCAAAGATTACAGGTTGCCTCTGTGGCATATACAGGTCCTTTAAAGCCTTTTGCGTAAATAGCAGGAAGATTTCCGGAATGGTCCATGTGTGCATGTGTTAAAAGCACAAAATCTAATTCTCCCGGAGGCACAGGAATATCTTTATTTTCATAATAATCAGGTCCCTGTTCCATTCCACAGTCTACAAGAAACTTTTTTCCTGCTGCTTCCAGGTAATAGCAGCTCCCGGTAACTTCATGTGTTGCTCCAATAAAAGTGATCTTCATACAGATTCCCCCTTTTACCCGAACTCTTACTTATATTACATATATTTTTCTGTTTTTATGGCATAACATCTTCACTATTTATAATATGCTGAACAGAGCTGACAAATTTCGCTGAATCAGCCTGGCTTGCCATACTTCCGGCAAGAATACCGATTGCAGCAAGAACTGCAATCCCTACTGCCTTTCCATATTTGTACCAGGGTTTATTTTCTTCTTTTTCAAACTGACGTAGCTTATCAGAAAATCCTGCAATAAAATCAATTTCCTCAGCTGAACTTTCTGTTGATTGAGCATCTTTTAAATTTTCCTCTTTGGACGCCTCGTTCCGGAATCCTGGAAACTTCACTATTTCAGCAGTCTTTGTATCATTATTCATAGCTTTTGCAGAATTGGCCTCATTTATTTTATCTTCATCCAGTTTGCCTTCTGCTTTCATTTTCTTTAAAAACTGCTGATACGCCTCATCCAGTTCCTCATCCGAAATCTCAAAATCATTTGCAGCATTTCCAAGAAGACTTTCTTCTATCATTTTTGCTTCTTTGATCATTTCAGTTTCTAACAGACTGTCGGTTTTCTCTCCTATCTTTTTTTTGTTCATTTTTTTCTCCCAGATTTTTTTCTTTTCTTGACAATTCCCTTTTAGGGGTTCATATTTATTAAATAGGTCGCTATTCACAAAGTGAACTGTAACTATTAAACACTTATTCAGGAGGATCCTATGAAGCATATTATCCTTACCGGCGGTGGTACTGCCGGACATGTTACCCCGAATATTGCTCTGATTCCCGCTTTGCAGGAAAAAGGTTATAAAATTTCTTACATCGGCTCCTACAATGGTATTGAAAAAACAGCTTATTGAGGAGCTTGGTATTCCTTACTATGGAATTGCTTCCGGTAAATTAAGACGATATTTTGATTTGAAAAACTTTTCAGATCCATTTCGCGTTATAAAAGGCTATTTTCAGGCTAAAAGTCTTATGAAAAAATTAAAGCCTGATGTAGTATTTTCCAAAGGCGGCTTCGTGACAGTACCAGTGGTAATTGCCGCAGGCAAACGCCACATTCCGGCAATCATTCATGAATCTGATATGACTCCGGGACTTGCTAATAAGCTTTGCCTTTCTTCCGCCACAAAAGTCTGCTGTAACTTTCCAGAAACTGTAAATAATCTTCCAAAAGATAAGGCAGTTCTTACAGGTACTCCTATTCGTCAAGAGCTTCTCCATGGTAATAAAGAACACGCTCGCGCATATTGTGGTTTTACTTCAGATAAACCAGTTCTTTTGGTAATTGGCGGCAGTCTGGGTGCTGCTTCTGTAAACGAAAATGTACGAAAAATTCTTCCTGAACTGCTGAAAGAATTCCAGGTTATTCATATTTGCGGCAAGGGAAAAACGGATGAAAGTATCCAGCTGACAGGTTATGTCCAATATGAATATGTTCAGGAACAGCTTCCTGACATGTTTGCATTGGCAGATGTAGTAATCTCCCGTGCAGGAGCTAATGCTATCTGTGAACTTGCCGCACTTTCAAAGCCAAATCTCTTAATTCCATTGTCCGCAAAGGCAAGCCGCGGTGATCAGATTCTCAATGCCCGCTCCTTCGAGCGCCAGGGTTACAGTATGGTACTGGAGGAGGAAGAGATTACAGAAGCGTCTCTCTTAGAGGCAATCCGCAAACTCTATCAGGAACGTGATAAATATATTGCGGCTATGTCTGCAGGCAAAAACTTAAATTCTATTCAGCATATTGTGAATCTCATTGAAGAATGTATTCATTCCTGATTTTACACTGCATACCTCTGTTATTTAACAGAGGTATGCTTTTTAATTTTACTCTTTTTCCAGTCTTAAAATTTCTGCTAAAAGCCATTTTCTGGCTCTAAGTACTCTGTTATTTACATTATTTCTTGTATAGCCAAATTCGCGCGCTACTTCTTCAGTAGATACACCTTCCATTACAACTCGCATAAAAATCATATAGTTAATTAAATTTTTCCGTCGCAGGCCTTCAAATGCCATTGATAAATATTTCTGTTTTTCCAGCCCCAGTAATGCCGCTTCTGCGCTTTCTGTAGTACGATACTGCAATTCAGCCACATCATTGTCAAACATTACTTCCCGCTTTACATATGATTTTCTCAGGTAGTCCCTTCCTTTATTGGTTGTTTTCCATACCACCAATGCGTGAAGCTTTTCTTCGCTGGAAGCATCCAGTCTCTCTTTTATTTCGTAAAAGTATGAAAATACCTCCTGTGTAACATCCTCGGCTGTAAAACGGCTTTGTACAATTCCATTTGCGATTTTAACAGAGACTTTATAATACCGTCTGTAAAATGTGTTAAATTCTTCGCTATTCATCTTGTGTACCCCGTTTTCTAGCAGCTTTTCAATTTCTCCAGGATTTCATTTTTCACCTCATCCGTTAAAGTTCCAGGTTTCCAGGTAATTCCCACCTGATCTCCTTCATATCTCGGAATCAGATGCATATGAAAATGAAAAACAGTCTGTCCTGCCGGTTCGCCATTATTTTGTACAATGTTAAAACCATCGCACTTTAACGCCTCGGTCATTTTTGTGGCCATTTTCTTTGCCAGAATCATTGCTTTCGCAGCCATATCATCTGATATCTCATAGATATTAGCCGCATGCGCTTTCGGCAAGATCAAGGCATGTCCTTTACTTGCAGGACCCAGATCCAGAATTACTCTGAAGTCTTCATCTTCATACAATGTTGCTGATGGAATCTCTCCGTTTGCAATTTTGCAAAAAATACAATCACTCATAGTCTTATCCTCCCAAATAGAATATATAAATTATACGTCTAATAATAGCGAAATCACATTTTTTTCCAAAATTTTTAAAAAATTTTTGGAACAGTATTTTTTATTTCTGTCGAATAATCTCGATTTTTTAAGTACGATTTTATTTGTCATTTGTCCACTTCAATGATACACTTCACTTGAGGTGAGCTTATGAAAAATAATTTAATCTTAAACAAAAAACAGGATGAATTTCATCTGATACTATCACGATTTTCCCATGAGATACGCAATCCCATAGCACTTATTAACAGTGAGATTCAGATGATTGAAGACACACATCCTGAAGTTGTCTCATTTGATTACTGGAATGATATTACAGCTAATCTGGAGTATACCAAAGAATTGTTAAATAATCTTTCGGATTACAATAATGCCCATAAACTTGAACGGAAAAGAACTGCTTTTACTGCCTATCTTAAGGAAATTATTTCCAGTATCCAGCCCACTTACCAGTACCTGGGCATTACCTTAAAAACTGATATTTCGCCCTCACTGCCTGCCCTCTTTATTGATCCCATTAAATTAAAGCAGGCTTTACTGAATCTGCTCAGAAATGCAGCAGAAGCAATTTCCAGTGCTGATGGAAAAGTAAAAATTATGTGCTTTTTTCCAGTGACCAAAGGGTACATATTGTCATAACTGACAATGGATGCGGCATATCGGAATCACAGCTGAATGAAATTTTCACTCCATTTGTAACATTCAAAAAGGGTGGAACCGGACTGGGGCTGGCAATCACCAGAGAGATCATCCAGGCTCACAGCGGAAACATTTATGCAGAAATTGAATCCGATGGGGAAACATCCTTCCACATTGTTCTGCCAGAAAAATTTCCCGGATGATAAAGAACTGCCGCCAGGATAAATCCACAAACCATGCCGCCAACATGGGCTGCATTATCTACACCAGTACTTGTAAAACCGAAATACAATGAGAATCCGGCCATGATCATCATCTGTCGTACGGAAATATCCTGAATTCTTCCATGATTTCGAATAACTACATAGAGCATTGCTCCCATTACTGCAAAAACGGCACCAGAGGCACCAGCTGACACTGCATAATCCGCTGATTTCATTTCCATAATAAAAGAAAAAATATTTCCACCAAGACCGCCAAGAAGGTAAATTAAAATAAATTTAATCTTCCCTACAACCGGTTCCAGGCGCTGTCCCAGTACAAAAAGGACAAGCATATTATTGGCAATATGATAAATTCCAAAATGCAGAAACATACAGGTAAATAACCTGTATATCTCTCCATTTTCGAGAATCAGCGGTGGATAGGCGGCTCCACATTCAATCATGTGAGCAGTATTTTCTGATCCGCCGGTAAAATCAACAATAAGAAATATCAGTATATTCAGAAGTATAAAAAGAACCGTTATTGGTTCTTTTTTTTATTTCTTCCACGCCATCACCTCGATATTTTCAGTCTACTTTCGAGACTGTTTTTGTTACTTTCTGATAATAGAATAAGTATAGCACAATTTCTCTGATACCTCAACAGATCAGACCCGGTAAATTTATAAATCTGTTATTTTATTTCAGAAACACATACCTGGCCTGCGCAAAGTCTATCTGATCCTGATCCTGAAGGCAATATTCCTCATCCCCTTTTAAAATTTTGCCATTTACAGATGTTCCATTGCGTGAATTCAAATCCGTAAGATAATATTCTCCCTCCCGTTTCCGTATCTTCGCGTGTATCCGGCTTACTGTAGGAAGTTCGATCACCGCATCCGCTGCATTCTCCATTTTTCCAATTACCGTAAGTTCATTCTGAAGATAAATCGTAGCAAGTTCACCAGGTTCACGGCTTACAAGAGTTGCCGGTCCAGTAACAATATTCGCAGATAAAACCACTGTTTCGCCGCAACTTTTTTTGTGATATTGATATTTTTTCTTTTTGGTGCAATACTTCTGCTGTATTTTGCATTGAAGTCGTGTTTCTTTCAATGCTATCTTTAAAGTTCACCTTATCTTTTCCTGAGTCTTCACTCACTTTTTTTATTTTTCTCTTTTTATTCTGTATTTCCAGATGTCCCCTTTTTCTCATGTCTGATGCAATTCTTATTCTTTATAACGGACACACCCCAGGTACACAACATTCCAATTACCATAATCCCAGCTGCCACTCCCAGAATAACCTGCATAGATACCCTCGGCAGATACCCCAGTGTTTCTGCGGCCACAACCACCAGTGCAAAAAAATCCAGCTGCTACACACCAAATCAAAAATCCTTTAGACGTACCCCAACATCTTTTTCATTTTTTTCAGATAATTCTTCCCTCCCAAAGTCAACTCTTCCAGATGTTCTTCCTGAGGCTTTTCCTCTTTTGACTCCCCATAATTTTCAAACAGATCAATTTTCTCACTGCCATCTGAATTACACCTTTTCTCTGTCATAGTGCCTGATTCCTGCAAAATTGAGGAACCAACTGTTTTTTCTATTTCCTCTCTATCCTGATAAAGTTCCTTTTTTATATATTCCAAATGAAAACTGTCTTCCAAAGCTCTTCTGTATATTCCATACCCAAGCATTACAGCCTTTGAGTCTTCATGATCCAGAATCGGAAGAATATACTCTGTCAGTTCCTGAAATTTCTGTCTCACATCTTCATCATATCCAGGAAGATAACAAAATAGATCTGTCTCTTTTCCACATCTACATACATATACTCCGGCTTCAATACTAACCTGCATGGATTCAGCAAATATTCTGACATATCTTCCATCACCTGCACAAATCCCCCAGGATCATCTGAAGATCTTCGTAACCCATTTTCTTTTCTTCATAAAGAGAAAGCAAAGACTGTTTGGAGGTAATGTCATAACACACCATAAACTGTCCATCAACTCCCTGCACTCTGCATTTTAGAATAGATGGAATCGAATTGCCAACCAGCATTCTCATCTGATAAGAAGAAGTATCTGGTTCTTCATTTTCATACAGCACAAGATAATTTCCATTTATATCTCTTTTATATTCTGATTTCATTTTTTACCCCTTCAGCTTATTTGACACTTCAGAAAGTCCCTTTACTTTTCGGATCCAGGTTACCGGTTTTATTACTTTTACACTTCCCTTTACCTGCAAATGACTGTTAAATCCTCCATATACGGAAAACATATCAAGATCATACGTTACCTGCACTTTTTTCCTTCGC
>ENA-OQDT01000292-OQDT01000292.1-human-gut-metagenome-genome-assembly--contig:-NODE-292-length-33199-cov-3.876421_pt1 | contig 33199 bp, 37 predicted proteins | sample MGYA00242786_ERZ504617 | MGnify/ENA primary metagenome ERZ504617 (study PRJEB26092, sample SAMD00036337) | human gut metagenome | host: Homo sapiens | study: EMG produced TPA metagenomics assembly of...
TGATCCGGAACTGACAGTATCTGTTGAAATCCGTGAGGAAAATCTATGTATATTCAAAGAGCATTAAGGGACCGGGTGGAATGCCGGTTGGAACCAACGGAAAGGCTATGCTTCTTCTTTCCGGCGGAATTGACAGCCCGGTAGCCGGCTACATGATCGCCAAGCGCGGTGTTAAGATTGAGGCTGTTTATTTCCATGCTCCGCCGTACACCAGCGAGCGCGCGAAACAGAAAGTTGTGGACCTGGCCAAGCTGGTTGCCAAATACAGCGGACCCATCCAAGCTTCATGTAGTCAACTTTACAGATATTCAGCTTTATATTTACGATCAGTGCCCCCATGATGAGCTTACTATTATCATGCGCCGCTACATGATGCGGATCGCAGAGCATTTTGCAAAGCAGGACAACTGCCTTGGACTGATCACAGGAGAAAGCATCGGACAGGTGGCAAGCCAGACTTTACAGAGCCTTGCGGCTACCAATGAAGTTTGTACCCTTCCGGTATACCGTCCGGTAATCGGCTTTGACAAGCAGGAGATCGTGGAGCGTTCCTGGGAAATCGGAACCTATGATACTTCCGTACTTCCTTATGAGGATTGCTGTACCATCTTCGTTGCCAAGCATCCGGTTACCAAACCGAACCTGAAGGTGATACAGAAAATCTGAGGAAGAAGCTTGCAGGAAAAATCGACGAACTGATGGAAGAGGCACTGCGAACAACAGAAGTGCATTGAAGATTCAGTAAATAAAAAATCCCCCGGGCGGTTCGCCGTCCGGGGAAATTTGTAAAAGAGATGGGTATATATACTTTTGTATAAAAGAAAAGAGGAACTGTCGCCAGTTCCTCCCACAATTGAATCATGGATTATTCAACTGTATATTTGTCGATGATTTCCATAACGCTGTCAAGAGCAGCTCCGTCAGCATGAATGTTGAGGTCGATCGGTTTGGATAAATCCAGGCTGAAGATGCCCATGATGGACTTAGCGTCGATCACATATCTTCCGGATACCAGGTCGAAGTCGCAGTCGAATTTGCTGATCTCGTTTACAAATGCTTTCACTTTATCAATAGAGTTAAGTGAGATTTTTGCTGTTTTCATTGTGATATAACCTCCCTTGAATAGTTGTTGTATTGCTTTACAGTACTCATATTACCTGTAGGCAGGATAAAAGTCAAGGTGAAAAAAGAGAAAATTTGGTATAAGAATTAGTTAAATTGTATAAAAGATTTACAGATTTTGGAGGAAGCATGAAAAAAAAAGGTTGCATTACACAATCTTGGATGCAAGGTAAATGCTTATGAGGTAGAGGCCATGCAGCAGCTTCTGGAACAGGCGGGATACGAGATCGTTCCCTTTGAGCCAGGTGCTGATGTTTATGTGATCAATACCTGTACGGTAACCAATATTGCAGACCGTAAATCCCGCCAGATGCTCCACAAAGCGAAGAAGATGAACCCGGATGCCGTAGTGGTAGCCACCGGATGCTACGTGCAGACCGATGAGGGCAAGCTGGAAAAGGATGAGGCGGTAGACCTGGTGCTTGGAAACAACCAGAAAAAAAACATTGTGGAGGTTCTTTCTGAATATGAGGAAGAACACCAGCGCCAGTCTCATATTATCAAGATCAACCAGACCAGGGAATACGAGGAACTGGAGATCAGCCGCACGGCAGAGCATGTGCGTGCCTACATCAAGGTTCAGGACGGCTGCAACCAGTTCTGCACCTACTGCATCATTCCCTATGCCAGAGGCCGTGTGCGAAGCAGGGAAAAAGAGAATATCTTAAAGGAAGTGCACAAGCTTGCAGAAGCGGGCTATAAAGAAGTGGTTCTCACCGGAATCCACTTAAGCTCCTACGGCGTGGATTTCCCGGAGGACAAAAAAGAAACCCTGCTGTCCCTGATCCAGGCAGTAAATGAGGTGGAAGGAATCAAAAGAATCCGCCTGGGTTCCTTAGAACCTGGAATCGTCACAGAGGAATTTGCAAAAGAGCTGGCAGCCATGCCTAAGGTATGCCCTCATTTCCACCTTTCCCTGCAGAGCGGCTGCGATGCAACTCTGGAGAGGATGAACCGCAGATACAGAAGCGCAGAATACAAGGAAAGATGTGAGCTTCTCCGCAAATATTTCGGCAATCCGGCACTGACCACAGATGTGATCGTAGGATTTCCCATGGAAAGTGAGGAAGATTTCCAGGCATCCTATGATTTCGTGAAGGATATTCATTTTTATGAGACTCACATTTTCAAATATTCCCGCCGTCACGGCACCAAGGCAGCCGCAATGGACGGTCAGCTCACAGAAGCCGTGAAGGCTGTTCGAAGTGACAAAATGCTGGAGCTTCACCAGATCCGGGCAACAGAATATGAGAACTCCCTTCTGGGACAGAAAGCAGAAGTGCTTCTTGAGGAAAAAGTGGAGATCGAGGGGGCGGATTATTACCTTGGACATTCCCGTGAGTATGTGAAGGTTGCAGTGCCTGTGCAGGAGAAATACCAGGTAAATGATATGCTCACAGTAAAGGTCGAGAGATTTTTACAGCCGCATATCCTTTTGGGAGAAGATGCAGAATAAAACCTAAAAGGAAACTGACATGATTAATTGCTGTATATCGAGGCGCGTGGCGCCGGGCATAAAGTGAATTGCAGACGCTTTGGCCGTTACTGTTCATAGGTAATATTCCGCGAGGTGTTTTTTGTGAACAAAGTTCACAGAAAACCCGAGGATTGCGGCGCGAAATCATGCAAAGCATGATTTCTGTGCATCGCGAAGCGTGTTACTGGGCACGGAGTGAACAGTAACCTTTGGCCAGACCAGTTTTTTGAGAAACAAAAATATAGGATTGTAATTTATCCGCAGTTATATTAAAATAGAGAAGAAATAATCGTAAGGACGTGAGAAAAATGGCAGAAAATAATCTGGGAAGTACACAATATTTCAGAACAAAACCGGATCAGGAACTGGAAGTAAAAGAGATCCTGGACCTGGTTTATAACGCAATGGAAGAAAAAAGGCTATAATCCTGTGAATCAGATCGTAGGATACATTATGTCAGGTGACCCAGACTTACATCACCAGCCACAAAGGCGCCAGAAGCATGATCATGAAGGTTGAGCGTGACGAACTTGTTGAGGAATTGCTGACCGAGTATATTAAGAACAGATCCTGGGAATACTGATTATGAGATTAATGGGATTAGACTACGGTTCCAAGACGGTGGGCGTTGCCGTCAGTGATCCACTGGGACTTACCGCACAAGGTGTGGAGACTGTCTGGCGCAAGCAGGAGAATAAGCTTCGCCAGACGATGGCACGGATTGAAGAACTGATTTCGGAGTATCAGGTAGAGCGTATTGTACTTGGATATCCGAAGAACATGAATAATACTGTAGGCGAGCGGGCGGTGAAATCTCTTGAGTTTAAAGAAAAGCTGGAGAAGAGGACTGGCCTGCCTGTTGTGATGTGGGATGAACGACTGACTACGGCAGAAGCGGAGCGTACTTTGATGGAGACCGGTGTCAGACGTGAGAACAGGAAGCAGTTTCTCGATCAGATGGCTGCGGTTTTGATCTTACAGGGATACTTAGACCGAATGAATATGAATAAGGACGAAAATAATGGAGAAAATTAAATTTCAATCTGAGGATGGGATTATAGAATTTTTTGTGGAAGAACAGACTACAGTTGCAGGAATCACTTATCTTCTGGTTTCCGATTCACAGGACGATGAGGCAAATGCCTATATTATGAAAGATGTTTCAGAAGAGGGAAGCGAAGAAGCCAGCTATGAGATGGTAGAAGATGATGAAGAACTGGTGGCAATTTCCAAAGTATTTGAACAGATGTTGGACGACGTAGATCTTGAAATGTAATAATTTGCTGGGCAGATCGTGAACAGTGATGCGAAATCATGCTTTGCATGTTATTTTGTGCATCGTGAAGCGTGTAACTGTGAAGTTACTGAACAGTTAGCCAGCCGAAACAAAATAAAGTCGCTTTTATCCTGGTAGCGTGAGTTTGGAGGATAAAGTGCGCAAAATGGAGGATAGATTGATTGAAGACGGAAAATGAAATGAACAACAACGGGCAAAGGACTCCGGCAGCCGGAAACGGAACAAGAAAACCAAATTCAGACATAAAAATTACAGATATAAGGCACAGCCGAAAAAGGAAGGAAAAGATGGTCAGAAACAAGGACAGGATAAGCAGACTAAGGGGAATTATAAACCTCAGTTCCGCGGTCAGGGCAAGCCTGCCTTAAAGAGACCACGTAAAACTAACAATGGCTCCAAGCTGAAGATCATTCCACTTGGTGGTCTGGAGCAGATTGGAATGAATATTACAGCTTTTGAGTATGAAGACAGTATAGTGGTAGTAGACTGCGGACTTGCTTTTCCAGAAGATGATATGCCGGGAATCGATCTTGTAATTCCGGATATTACCTACCTGAAAGAGAATATTTCCAAGGTGAAAGGATTTGTGATCACCCATGGTCATGAGGATCATATTGGTGCGCTTCCATATGTACTGAAGGAAGTAAATGCACCGATCTACTCCACCAAACTGACTCTTGCGCTGATCAGCAACAAGCTGAAAGAGCATAATCTGACTAAGACTACCAAGTTAAAAGAAGTAAAACACGGTCAGGTGATCAATCTTGGTGATTTTGCTATTGAATTTATTAAGACGAACCATAGTATCCAGGATGCATCTGCACTGGCTATTTATTCTCCTGTGGGAATCGTGGTACACACAGGTGACTTCAAGGTGGACTATACCCCTGTATTTGGAGATGCCATTGATCTGCAGAGATTTGCGGAAATCGGACGAAAAGGCGTTCTTGCCCTTATGTGTGATTCTACAAATGCGGAACGTCCGGGCTTTACCATGTCTGAGCGCACAGTTGGTCATGTTTTTGACAATCTTTTTAATGAATATAAGACTGCAAGAATCATTATCGCAACGTTTGCTTCCAATGTAGACCGTGTACAGCAGATCATCAATACCGCATACCGCTTTGGACGTAAAGTGGCAGTAGAAGGCCGCAGTATGGTAAATGTTATTACCACTGCCGCAGAACTTGGCTATCTGCGTGTTCCTGACCAGACTCTGATCGAGATCGACCAGGTAAAGAACTATCCGGATGAGCAGCTTGTTCTGATCACTACAGGAAGTCAGGGCGAGTCCATGGCTGCTCTTTCCCGTATGGCTGCTAATATCCACAAGAAGATTACCATTAAACCTAATGATGCAATTATTTTCAGCTCTCATCCGATTCCAGGTAATGAGAAGGCTGTATCCAAGGTTATCAACGAGCTTTCCATGAAAGGTGCAAAGGTTATTTTCCAGGATGCACATGTATCCGGACATGCCTGCCAGGAGGAGATTAAGCTGATCTACTCCCTTGTGAAGCCGAAATATGCAATTCCGGTACATGGTGAATATCGTCATCTGACTGCCCAGAAGCTTGTTGCAGAGGAACTTGGATATTCCAAGGACAATATTTTTATTCTGAAATCCGGAAATGTTCTGGAGATTGATGAGAATAGTGCGGCTGTTACTGGTTCCGTACACACAGGTGCAATTCTTGTAGACGGTCTTGGAGTCGGAGATGTTGGTAATATTGTACTTCGCGACAGACAGCATCTTTCCGAAGATGGTATTATGATTGTTGTCATGACATTAGAGAGACACAGCAATGTGGTACTGGCAGGACCGGATATTGTTTCCAGAGGTTTTGTGTATGTAAGAGAGTCAGAAGACCTTATGGATCATGCAAGAGAAGTGGTGGAGCTGGCTCTTGACGGATGTCTGGATAAAGGTATCACAGACTGGAGTAAGATTAAGGCAGCAGTGAAGGATGCACTCAGCGACTACGTATGGAAACGTACCAAGAGAAGTCCGATGATCCTTCCAATCATTATGGAGGCATAAGCAGAGGCGCGATGAACGAGATAAAAGACTGTATAGATGCACTTCTTGCAGCTGTACAGAACAGTGAAGAATATCAGGAATTTGAGAAATACAGAGATCTTCTGAAGGAGAACCCGGAGCTTATGGACCGTGTGAATGCATTCAGAGGAAACAATTTCAGACTACAGAATGAAGCAAACAGAGATGAGCTGTTCCGGGGAACGGAGCAGCTCAACAGAGAATCCAGGGAGCTGCGCAGAGATCCCCTTGTAAACGCATTTCTTGATGCGGAGCTTGCTCTTTGTAAACTTATGCAGAAGATATGCAGGACACTTACAGAGGGAATCGATCTGGACATTCCTGAGTTATAAGGAGGAAACATGGGTAATACAAGAGATCAGGTGGGAAAAGCAGGGCTTTTTGTAGCTGGTGGAATTTTCCGTACTGCTTTTTACGTCTGTGTTGCAGTGCTGATTTTCTGGATTGGCAAGTCGGCCTATCAGTTTGGCTACAATGTTTTTAACCAGCAGGCAGTCAGCCCGGGAGCAGGTCAGGAAGTGACAGTTGTGATTCCGGAAGGCTCATCCACGTATGATGTAGCCAAGATCTTGAAAAGCAAGGGACTTATTGATGACAGTCTGGTGTTCTTTGCACAGGAGAAACTTTCTACATATAAGGGACAGATGCAGGCTGGAACTTATCTGTTAAGTACAGCTTACACTCCTACACGTATTATGGGTATTCTTGCTGGTGATGAGGAGCAGACTGGTGTTACGCAGGATAGTGCCACAGCAGCTGATACAGCGGTCCAGACAGATACTCAGACTACAGATGCAGGAACTGATACAGCTGATACCCAGAGCGCAGATGGTACAGCGGATACTCAGGCAGCTGATGGAACTGCAGGGGAAGGAGAGTCCGGACAGTGATCGTAGAGGAGAGAATGCGCACTTACATCAATTCTCTTGATATGGGGAATACTCCTTTTCTGGAAGAACTGGAAAAAGAAGCACTTGCAGGAAGGGTTCCCATTATCCGCAAGGAAATGCAGAGCTTTCTGAAAATGTTTCTTGCAGCAACCCGGCCGATGAGAATACTGGAGGTCGGAACGGCAGTAGGTTTTTCCACTCTGCTGATGTGCGAATATGGACCTGAGAATCTGAAAATAACAACAATTGAGAATTATGAAAAAAGGATCCCTATTGCCAGAGAGAATTTCAGGAAGGCAGGACGGGAATCCCAGATAGAGTTCCTTACCGGGGATGCAGGAGAGATCCTGAAAGAACTTACTGGAACTTATGATCTTATTTTTATGGATGCTGCCAAGGGGCAGTATATGAACTGGCTGCCGGATGTGCTTCGATTAATGCATAAGGGCAGCGTTCTTGTTTCTGATAATGTTCTTCAAGAAGGGGACATTATCGAATCCCATTATCTTGTAGAGAGACGCAATCGTACCATTTATAAGCGTATGCGTCAGTATCTCTATGAACTGAAGCACAATCCGCTGCTGGAGACCTCCATCCTTCTGTTAGGAGACGGAGCCTCCATCAGTGTAAAGAAAGAGGAGTCATATGCGTAAACCAGAATTATTAGTTCCGGCAAGCAGTCTTGAGGTTCTGAAGATTGCCACGGTTTTCGGAGCAGACGCTGTTTATATCGGAGGAGAGGCTTTTGGGCTTCGTGCCAAGGCCCGCAATTTTTCAAAAGAAGAGATGGCGCAGGGAATTGCATTTGCCCATGAGCATGGTGTAAAAGTCTATGTGACAGTGAATATTCTTGCGCATAACTATGATCTGGCTGGTGTAAGAGAGTACTTGAAAGAGCTTAAGGAATTAAAACCGGACGCCTTGATCATCGCTGATCCTGGTATTTTTACCTATGCCAAGGAAATCTGTCCGGAGATTGAGCGTCATATCAGTACCCAGGCAAATAACACTAATTACGAAACCTATCGCTTCTGGTACAAGCTTGGAGCGAAGCGTGTGGTAACTGCCCGTGAGCTTTCTTTAGAAGAGATTCGCCAGATCCGTGCCAATATTCCAGATGATATGGAGATTGAGACTTTCATTCACGGAGCGATGTGTATTTCCTATTCCGGACGCTGTCTTCTCAGCAATTTCCTGGTAGGAAGAGATGCCAATCAGGGATCCTGCACACATCCGTGCCGTTGGAAATATTCCATTGTGGAAGAGTCTAGACCCGGAGAGTATATGCCGGTTTATGAGAATGAGCGTGGTACTTACATTTTCAATTCCAAGGATCTTTGCATGATCGAGCACATGGATGACATTCTCACAAGCGGAATCGACAGTTTGAAGATCGAGGGTCGTATGAAGACAGCTCTTTATGTAGCAACTGTCGCACGTACTTACCGCAAGGCTATTGATGATTATCTGGAAGATCCGGCCAAATATCAGGCAAACATGTCCTGGTATCAGGAGCAGATCGCAGGCTGCACTTACCGTAAATTTACAACTGGCTTCTTCTATGGCAAACCAAGCGAGGAAGCACAGATCTATGACAATAATACCTATGAGAAGGGATATACGTATCTGGGATTTGCAGAAGCTGTAGATGAGAGAGGCTATGTGCAGATTACACAGAGAAACAAGTTTACAGTAGGAGAGATGATCGAGATCATGAAACCGGATGGAACCAATCTTCTGGTTCCTGTAAAAGCTATCTATGATGAGGAGGGCAATTCCGTAGAAAGCGCTCCCCATCCGCAGCAGAAGCTGTTTGTAGATCTTGGCGGTGAGGCAGAGGTTTATGATATCCTCCGCCGTAGTGAAGCATAAGTCTGAGAGTAATTCAGAAAAATAATCGTTACTGGTCACGGAATGAACAGTAACAAATAATCATAGGGGTAAAACTCGCAGAGCGTGTTTTACCCGTTTTCAGGAAAAAGCGTCCGCAATTTTTGCAGGGCGTTTTTTTCAATTCTGGATACATAGGAGCGGCTGATGTGAAGGTGCCTGGCGATTTCCCGCTGCGTCTGTTCCTTTTGCCCAAAGAGACCGAAACGGCAGCAGATCACCTCATATTCTTTGGAAGACAGTACAGACTTCATGGAATCCAGTACATGACGGATATCTTCTCTGGTGGAATACTCTTCCACAACGTCCACTGCCGGTCCTTCCATTACATCCAGAAGACTGATCTCATTGCCTTCTTTGTCTGTACCAATGGGTTCATACAGCGAGATTTCCCGGGAATGCTTCTTGCGGGAGCGGAATAACATAAGCAGTTCATTGTTGATACACTTTCCAGCATATGTGGACAGCCGGGCTGCTTTTGTGGAATCAAATGTGGAGATGGCTTTCATTAATCCAATGGTGCCAATGGAAATCAGATCGTCCAGTTCTACATCTGTTCCCTGATATTTTTTTACTACATGGGCAACAAGCCGCAGGTTACGTTCTATGAGAATATTTTTTGCTTCCATATCGCCCCTTTGGTACTGCTGAAGATAATACTGCTCCTCGGCCATTGTCAAAGGTTTCAAAAATGTCTTCAAATCGCTACCTCAAAGGGGATTTCTATATAGTCTATGAAAAATACAGGCTTTAAGTGCCTGGCTGCCTTTTTTTACTGCGAAAAAAATCGTGGCAGGATTCTTTTTATATTTTACATTGAAATAAAGGGTGAAAATCATTATAATAATGTCAGAGTAACTGCCTGGAGCGTGTTTGAAAAAGGCTCTGGTCCGAAAGAGGCAGTGACAGCGAGTAACAGGATTACTGTTCCGCAGCAATGTTCTGAGAAGCGTGTTGCTGTGAAGTTTGTGGACAGTAACAAGAACACGAAAGACGTAAGGTGAATGATTTTGAAAAAAAAAGATCGAACAGCTTTTAAACGGAAAGTTTGAATATGAACAGCCCCAGCTCCTTTTTTCCAAGGAGAAGATTTCCCTGACCATGAAAGCAGGGGAGACGAAGAGAGGGGAAGTGTACGTTGGAACAGAGGATAATCAGAAGATCCGCGGTTATGTTACTTCCTCCAGCCGCCGGGTGGTACCGGGAATGGACCATATTTCAGGAACTACTGTGCGTCTCCCGCTTGGAATTGATACGGTAGGACTTGCTCCCGGAGAAAACCTGAAGGGATGGCTGTGCTTTACTACAAATATTGGAGAGGCCCGTCTTCCTTTTGAAATTGAGATCGAAAAAGAGGAAATACGCAGTTTTTCAGGTGTGGTAGGGAATCTGGACGAATTTGTAAAAGTTGCCCGGGATGATTTTAAAGAGGCATTCCGTATTTTTAAAGATGCCAGCTTCACCAGAATTCTGGAAAATGAGGATCAAAAGATCCAGACACTTTATTATGGTCTGTCCAGACAGCCGGTGACATATCAGCATCTGGAAGAATTTCTCATTGCCGCAGGCAAGAAGGAAAAAGTAACCATAAGTGCCAGAGAGGTGGGCAAAGAATACTATGAGTTGAAAGACTCTTTGAAAGAATCTTTTTATATTCAGAGAAGCGGATGGGGGCATCTGCGCCTTGATGTGGAAGCTGTTGGAGAGTTTCTGGAAGTTCCCCGCAAGGTGGTAACAGACGAAGATTTTATTGGCAGCCATTATGAAGTGGAATATCTGGTACACAAGGAGAAATTAAGACAAGGCAATCAGTTTGGCAAAATTATAGTAAAAAGCCCTTATCAGGAGATTACTTATACCGTTGTTGCATCCACAAGTGGTAAACTGGATGTAGATATCCGTCTGACTCAGGAGAAGAGTAAACTGGATCTTCAAAAAGACTGTCTGGCCTACTTGTGCTATGAGACTGCTGTGGCAAGCTGTCTTGCGGGAAAGGAGAATCCAGGGGTCAACAGCTGGATGGATTTTTCCACCTGGAGTGCAAGCAGCCACTATATTCTGAACCAGCTTCACCAGTCCGGATGTGATTATCCGGAATACCAGATGTATGAGGCCTTTCTTCTTTACATGGAGAACCATCATGAGGAAGCAAGAGCTCTTCTGGAAAGCTATCAGGATAAATCCTATACAAGAGATGATCTGGAGTTTGCTGGAATTTTATCTGTATCTGTGCACGCTTACCGGTTTATATAAGGACAAGGTTCACGCCCTGTCCAGAATACGCAATTTTTTACATGCAGAAAAGTGACAGTTTTTCCGCTTTTTATGGATCCTGCTGAAGCTGGATCCTGCATACAAGGAGACTCCGTCCAAGGCATTATTTGTGCTGGAAGAGCAGTTTGGCAAGGGCTGCAGGAGTCCGTTCCTCTATCTGGAAGCATGGAAGATCATCTGCAAGGACATGACTCTTCTTCACAGGCTGAACAGCTTCTGGGGGCAGGTATTCCGCTTCGCGGCAAGAAGAAACCTTCTTACAGAGGAGCTGGTAATGCGCCTTGCATATCTTTCCGGATATGAGAAAGATTATAACGAAAGTATTTATCAGGCATTGGCAAAGGGCTATGATCAGTATTCTTCGGAGGATACCCTGGAAGCCATCTGCAAATATGTGATGAAGGGAAACCCAAGAAAGACCGAATATTTCCGCTGGTTTTCCCTGGCAGTGGAGCATGGGCTGCGTCTTACAAGACTTTATGAGTATTATGTGGAGACTATGGATACTTCCAGACGGATTGAGCTTCCAAAGGCTCTTCTCATGTATTTTACTTACAACAGCGATTCCCTTGGAGATTCCAAGCGGGCATTTATTTATTCCTGCATTATTGCAAATAAGGAAAAAGAGCCGGCAGCATACCAGCGCTATATGTCAGGTATGCGGGATTTCGCCAGGAAAAAACTGGCTGAGGGCAAAATGAATGAGAGCTATGCTGTCTTATATCAGGAGTTTCTGATGGAGCCTCGCACAAAAGAGGCGGCAGATTCCATTGCGCAGAAAATGTTTACCCACCGCCTTTATTTTGATGATAAAAAAGTCCGCTATGTGATCGTTCGTCACAGTCAGATGGAATCAGAGGAGACTTATACCTGTGTTCAGGGCGTAGCTTATCCAAGAATTTATACAGAAGATGCTGCTATCCTTTTTCAGGATGACAAGCAGCGCAGATACAGTGCTACTGTAGATTACAGTTTGAAGAAGACCATGGATGAGGATGGGGCAGTGAGAAAAGTTCTTGCCCTTGGCGTGGACGAGCCAGGTGTGCTTCTTCATTATTGCGAAAGCCATGAACTGGACAAAGATAATCTGGATATTTTTCAAAGACTGGTCAAATCCGATGCTTTTTGCATGGAGTATAAGCAGAAGGTACGTCGCAGGATTCTGGATTATTATGCAGAGCATGTATTTGGCGAAGATCTGGATCAGTATTTAAAGCAGATGGATTACCGGGAATATGCCCGTGTGGACAGGCAGAAGCTTCTGGTGGTCCTTATAAGCCGCGGCCTTTTTTCCCAGGCACAGGCCATTGTGGAGGAATTCGGCTATGAGGGCGTGGACATGCGAAGCCTTCTGAAACTGGTGAGCCGCATGATCGTGCGCTGCGACATGCTGGAAGATGAGGAACTTCTGGCTTTGGCATCTGATGTTTACAGAAATGGATTTTATGATGAGGTGATCCTCACATATCTTATGAAATATCGTTTTGGACCTGTGGATGAAATGTTTTCCATCTGGAAAAGTGCTGTGGGATTTGAAATGGATACCTATGATCTGGAGGAAAAAATCCTTCAGCTTCTTATGTTTACCACGGATTACCGCAAGGAGGGAGAGCATGTTCTGGAATCCTACATTCGCCATTCCGGAAGGGAGTGGATCGTAAGCGGATATCTGACCCATGTTTCCTATGGCATTTTTGTAAAAGAATACACCATGAGTCCTTTTGTGAAAAACTGTCTGTTGAATGCATATATGCAGAAATGGATGGTAAATGAAGTATGCTATCTGGCTTTGTTTAAAGAGCTTTCCAGGGAAAAGAGCAGAAAAGAGGCTCTTCTTTCCATAGAAAAAGAGCTTCTGAAAATGTGCATGGACAAAGAAATGGTATTTTCTTTCTTCCACAGACTTCCACCGGAAATTCTGAGCCTGTATCAGATGGATGATAAAACATGTGTGGAATATCACACCAGCCCGGAGGCGAAGGTAACCCTTGTATATGCTTTGGATACCGGACTTGGACGTGCGCTGGAATATAAGACAGAGCCTCTTAAGAATGTATATGAGGGTATTTTTACCAAGCCGTTTACCATGTTTATGGGGAAACTTTGCATTATTATTTTTCAGAGGAATGTAATGGACAGACCAAAAGAACGCCAGAGCGGGTACTTGGAATGAGCAAGGTGGAAGGTACACCATTCAGCAAGTACCAGATGATTAATCAGATTTTGTCTGCGCGGAAACTGGACAAGCATCATGAGGTGAAACAGGGACTGAAGCAGTATTTCCGCCAGGAACAGTATGTAAAAGAAATGTTTGTCATTACAGAAGAGGACTGAATATATGAATGAAATTCGTGATTTGATCATAGGAATTGATTTTGGAAAAGATTATTCCCAGATCTGCTATTATGACCGGAAAGGGGAGGAGCCCTGCTCTGTGTCCATGAAGGTTGGTGCTCAGGAGTTTGAAGCACCTACCTGTATTTGCAGGCGCGGAGAGCATAAAGAGTACACCATTGGTCTTGAGGCAGTTTATTTTGCCCGGGAAAAAGGGGGACAGATGGTGGATGACCTGTATGGAATCTGTAAGAAAGAAGACAGTGTGCAGATTCTGGGAGAGCAGGTGGAGCCATGGGAGCTGCTTCAGGTTTTTCTGGAGGGTATGCTGAAATTTCTGGGAGTTGCAGATCTTGTAAAAAACACAAAATGTCTGGTGATCACAAGTCCTGAGCTTGAGGACCCCCAGGTGAAAAATATGGAAAAAGCCTGCCAGGCCATTGGTTTTTCGAAGAATCAGTACATGCTGATAGACCATGGAGAGAGCTTTTATTATTATTCCCTTACCCAGAAAAGAGAGACCTGGAACCGGAGTATCGGCTGGTATTCTTTTCACCAGGATGAAGTGAAGTTTCAGCAGCTGACTATGGACAGCAGCACAAGGCCGGTGCTGGTACGCCTTGAGGAGCCGAAGAAGACGGTCCTCCCATCTCTTACAGCACCTGAGGAAGAGGGAGAGAAGGCCGTGGAAGCCAGAGATGAGGCTTTCCGTGATTTTATTAAGGAGACTCTTGGAACCGGTCTTTTTTCCAGCATTCAGATCACAGGATATGGATTCAGCCCGGATTGGGCGAAAATATCCATTGGAAGCCTTTGCATGCAGCGAAGAAAGGTTTATTATGGAAATAACCTTTTTGCAAAAGGTGCATGTGCAGCTGGAAAGGAGCGCCTTGAGGATAAGATCCTGAAGGGGTACCGTTATATGAGTCCTGCTCTTGTGCTGAAAGATGTGGGAATGGAAATGCGGGTGATGGGTGCACCGGCATATTACCCGCTTATTGAGGCTGGTAAGAACTGGTATGAGTGTAAAGCTGGCTGTGAGCTGATCCTGGATGATATAACAGAGCTCGTTTTTGTTGTTGGAACCTTCGGCGAGAAGCACAAGAAGAAAGTAATTATGGGACTGCCCGGACTTCCTGAGCGTCCCAATAAGACTACAAGACTGTCTCTGGCCCTTGCATATGTGTCACAGAAGAAATGCCGCGTTGTTGTAAAAGATCTTGGATTTGGAGAAATGTTCCCTTCCAGCGGCAAGGTCTGGGACGAACTGGTAGAGTGGTAAAGGAGGCTGGAAATGAGCGGTTATATTTTATGTCAGACAAAAAAGGCGGACAAGCCGTTTTTTGTGGAGAGTATCAATACCAATATTTACTCACTGGAGGAGCTTTGCTACTTTCTGTACCACAATCTTTATCTGGTGGATTCTTCTGTTATAAATGAAAATCTCTGTATCTGGATCAGCGAGGAACTGGATCTGCCAAGGCTGGCAGCCAAGCTACGTCCTCATCTTGGTAAATTTGCCAGTGCGGAGGATGTGCTTTATCCGGTATTTAAGGAGATCAATTATCTTACTTACGATGAGCTGAAGGCATTGAATGTAAAGCTTGCCAAGCTGGATCAGGAGGCACCTCTTCTTCGAAAAAAGAGAAAAGGGGATGCCCTGGTAGCGAATAAGATGTATGTAAGTGCCATCAAGGTGTATCAGCAGCTTCTGAAAAAAGAAGGGCTGGAGCAGATAAGACCGGGACTGACCATGAGTGTGTGGCATAACCTTGGATGTGCGTACAGCTATCTTTTTCAGATGGAGAAAGCAATGGAGTGTTTCTGGGAGGCGTTTCTTACCCAGAGCGATCCTAAGGAGCTGGTTTGCTATCTGCTTGCTTATCGTAGCGTGAAGAAGCCGCAGGAGTATGAGAACAGGCTGAAGGAGCTGAATGTATCGGAGGAAGTGAAGGATACTTTAAAAAAGGCATTGGATGAGTTTGCGCAGAAAAAGGAGGTCAGCATAAGACCAGGGAAGGCGGATGAAATGCTGGAGAAGCTGACAGGAGAGTATCATAGGAGCACAGGTTCGTGATGAACCTGTGCTTTTTCTAAAAAAACTATATTGACAGAATTACTTTCGTATGCTACCATACAACCATGCTTTAACATGGTAGAGTGAAAAACGCACTAAAATAATGAGAATTAGATTTCAGGAGGATAGATATTATGAAAAAAAGAATGCTGGCGATTATGATGAGTGCCTTGATGGCAGCAGGTATCTGCTCTGGTGTGACTGTTTATGCAGATGCAGACAGCAAGACACTGACTGTTGGATTTGATGCAGAGTATCCGCCTTTTGGTTATATGGATGAAAGTGGCGAATATGTTGGTTTTGACCTGGATGTGGCACAGAAGGTATGTGATAATCTTGGATGGGAGCTTGTAAAGAAACCAATTAACTGGGATTCCAAGGATATGGAGCTGAATTCCGGAAATATTGACTGTATCTGGAATGGCTTTACCATCAATGGACGTGAGGATGATTATACATGGTCTGATCCATATCTGAATAACGAGCAGGTTATGGTAGTCGCTTCCGATTCCGGAATTGAGACACTGGCAGATCTGGCAGGGAAGAATGTTGTAGTACAGGCTGCATCTGCAGCACTCGATGCATTAAACAGTGATGACAACAAGGATCTGACAGACAGCTTTGCTTCTCTTACAGAGAATCCGGATTACAATACTGCATTTATGAATATTGATTCCGGTGCTGCTGACGCTGTTGCAGTAGATATTGGAGTTGCAAAATATCAGCTGGCTCAGAGAGAAGAGGGCAAATATAAGATTCTGGACGAGCCGATCCAGAGCGAGCAGTACGGTATTGGATTTGCCAAAGGAAACGAGGAGCTTCGTGATACCGTATGGACCGAGGTTATGAAGCTGTATGACGAGGGCGAGATTGATAAACTGGCTGAGCAGTATGGTGTAGCTGACATGCTTTGCCTGGGAGATGAGGAAGCAGCTGATAAGACAGAAGAGAGCACAGATGCGGCAGAAGAAAATGCAGATTCTGATGAGGCAGCTGATGCAGATGCTGCTGAGGATGAGGCTGAATAATTCACATAGAATATAAACAAGAATATATGTAAAAAAGAGGGTACCTGGCGCACCCTCTTTTCTTAGCGAGAAGGGGTCTGCTCCAAAAGAAGGAGCTTGATTCGCAGAATGTGAATTATAGAATGAAATGAAACGTGAAATGCGATCCCTTAGAACACAAGTATCAACAGGAGGAACACAGTAACTATGAGTTTTAGTGTAATGTTAAGCCAGCTTGCAAAGGGAATGACCGTAACTACGGAAATTTTCTTTGTAACCCTTATATTTTCCCTGCCACTTGGCCTTCTGGTCTGTTGGGGTAAAATGTCCAAAATAAAGATAATCAGATGGATCGTTTCTGCTTATATCTCCATTATGCGCGGAACACCTCTTATGCTGCAGCTGATGGTAGTATATTTCGGACCATATTTTATTTTTGGAATCCGAATTTCCATGGGTTACAGCCTGATCGCTGTATTTATTGCTTTTGCAATTAATTATGCCGCTTATTTTGCAGAAATCTACCGTGGTGGAATTGAATCCATGCCAGTAGGTCAGTATGAAGCAGCCAGAATCCTTGGCTACTCAAAAGCACAGACCTTCTTCCGCATCATTCTTCCCCAGGTATTTAAACGGATTTTGCCATCTATTACCAACGAAGTAATCACTCTGGTAAAGGATACTTCATTGGCGTTTGTTGTAGCGGTAGCTGAAATGTTCACTTTGGCGAAACAGATTGCCAGCTCTCAGACCACGATGGTGCCGTTTGTGGTAGCGGCTGTATTTTATTATGTATTTAACCTGCTGGTAGCAGTGATTATGGATAAAGTAGAGAAAAAACTGAACTATTACCGCTAATAATTTATCATCAACCTGCAGTGAATATACATTGTAAAACTGTGTGCGGGTAACCAGAAGGAGTCACTATATGAAATTATTTGAAATGAAACACATAAAGAAAAGTTTCGGAGCCCTGGACGTTCTCCGTGACATTTCCCTGGAAGTAGACAAGGGCGAGGTTCTTAGTATTATCGGTCCCTCCGGCTCTGGTAAGTCTACATTGCTTCGCTGTGCCACTGGTCTGGAGACACCAGACGGCGGCGAAATCATCAAAAACGGAAAAATCGGATTGGTTTTTCAGAATTTTAACCTTTTTCCCCATTTTTCCGTGATTAAAAATATTACAGACGCTCCAATTAAGGTACAAAAGAGAGACAAAAAAGAGGTTTATGTGCAGGCAAGGGAGCTTCTTAAGAAAATGGGGCTTTCTGATAAGGAGAATTATTATCCCTATCAGCTTTCCGGCGGACAGCAACAGAGAGTTTCCATTGCCAGAGCCTTATGCATGAATCCGGATATCCTTTTCTTTGACGAGCCGACCTCTGCTTTGGACCCGGAACTTACCGGTGAAATTCTGAAGGTAATCAAAGATCTGGCAGCCGAGCATATTACCATGGTGATTGTTACCCATGAGATGAGCTTTGCTCGTGATATCTCCGACCGGATTATCTTTATGGATGACGGTCTGATCGCAGTGGAAGGCACCCCGGAAGAGGTATTTTCATCAGAACATGTAAGAATGAAGGAATTCCTTGGGAAATTCCATCAGGGGCTTGCTTAAAATCTTTGGATGTTATATAATTCCCTTGTATGTGGAAAAAAACAGTTGATCCGCAAAGTAAATGATAAAAACTTACTTAGAAACAGGAGAGAAAGAATGAGTACAGACAGATATACAAGCCCTTTGTCTGAGCGTTATGCCAGCAAGGAAATGCAGTACATTTTTTCACCGGATATGAAATTCCGCACATGGAGAAGACTCTGGATCGCTCTGGCAGAGACTGAGAAGGAGCTTGGACTGAACATCACCCAGGAACAGATTGATGAACTGAAAGCTCATGCAGACGATATCAATTATGATGTTGCCAAGGCACGTGAGAAAGAAGTACGTCACGATGTTATGTCCCATGTATATGCTTACGGTGTGCAGTGCCCAAAAGCAAAGGGAATCATCCACCTGGGAGCAACATCCTGTTATGTAGGAGATAATACAGACATTATTGTTATGACAGAAGCTCTGAAGCTGGTTCAGAAGAAACTGGTAAACGTAATTGCAGAGCTTTCCAAGTTCGCTGACAAATATAAAGATCAGCCTACACTTGCATTTACCCATTTCCAGCCTGCACAGCCAACTACCGTTGGAAAGCGTGCCACACTGTGGACACAGGAATTTATGATGGATCTTGAAGATCTTGAATATGTTCTTGGCACCATTAAGCTTCTTGGTTCTAAAGGTACTACAGGTACACAGGCAAGCTTTCTGGAACTGTTTGAAGGAGACCAGGAGACCATCGACAAGATCGATCCGATGATCGCTGCCAAGATGGGATTCAAGGAATGCTATCCAGTATCCGGACAGACCTATTCCCGTAAAGTTGATACCCGTGTTGTCAATGTTCTGGCAGGAATTGCAGCAAGTGCACACAAGATGTCAAACGATATCCGTCTTCTTCAGCATCTGAAAGAAGTAGAGGAGCCATTTGAGAAATCCCAGATCGGATCTTCCGCTATGGCTTATAAGAGAAACCCGATGAGAAGTGAGCGTATTGCTTCCCTTTCCAGATATGTGATGGTAGATGCCCTGAATCCAGCCATCACCTCTGCTACCCAGTGGTTTGAGAGAACCCTGGATGACTCCGCCAACAAGCGTCTTTCCGTACCGGAAGGCTTCCTTGCAATTGACGGAATCCTGGATCTGTGCCTGAATGTTGTAGATGGCCTTGTGGTTTATCCGAAGGTTATCGAGAAACACATGATGGCTGAGCTGCCATTTATGGCAACTGAGAACATTATGATGGACGCAGTAAAAGCAGGTGGAGACCGTCAGGAGCTTCATGAGCGCATCCGTGAGCTTTCCATGGAAGCAGGCAGGAATGTTAAGGTAGAAGGTAAGGACAACAACCTTCTTGAGCTGATCGCAGCAGATCCGGCATTTAACCTGACCCTGGAAGAGCTTCAGAAGACCATGGATCCGAAGAAATATGTGGGACGTGCCAAAGAGCAGACCGAAAGCTTTATTGCAAAAGTTGTAAATCCGGTTCTGGATTCCCACAAGGAAATGCTTGGAATGACAGCTGAGATTAATGTATGATAAAAGGTTGTTAATTTCTTTTTTTATGAAATTCAGATCAGACACAGGAGGAATTTGAGTTATGATCAAAGCAGTAGTTGGAGCAAACTGGGGAGATGAAGGTAAGGGGAAAATTACCGACATGCTCGCTGAGAAAGCTGATATTATCGTTAGATTCCAGGGTGGTGCAAATGCAGGACATACCATTGTAAACGACTATGGTAAATTCGCACTTCACACTCTGCCGTCAGGTGTATTTTATGGACACACCACAAGTGTGATCGGCAACGGTGTTGCACTGAATATCCCTGTATTTTTCAAAGAATACAATGAGGTTGTAAGCAAAGGTGTTCCGGCACCGAAGATTCTGATCTCTGACAGAGCACAGATGGTTATGCCGTACCACATTCTGTTTGACCAGTATGAGGAAGAGCGTCTGGGAGGCAAATCTTTCGGTTCTACTAAATCCGGTATCGCACCTTTCTATTCTGACAAATATGCAAAAATCGGTTTTCAGGTAAATGAGCTTTTTGACGAGGATCGCCTGAAGGAGAAACTGGCAAGCGTTTGTGAAACTAAGAACGTTCTTCTTGAGCACTTATACCACAAACCGCTTCTGAACGTTGATGAGCTTTTTGCAGAGCTGATGGAATACAAGAAGATGGTTGCACCATATGTATGCGACGTTTCCTTGTATCTGAATAATGCACTGAAAGAGGGCAAGGAGATCCTTCTTGAGGGACAGCTTGGAACTTTGAAAGACCCTGACCATGGTATTTACCCAATGGTTACCTCTTCTTCCACACTGGCAGCATATGGTGCAATCGGAGCAGGTGTGCCTCCATATGAGATCCAGAAGATTGTTGTTGTAAGCAAGGCTTATTCCAGCGCAGTAGGTGCCGGTGCATTTGTTTCCGAGATTTTCGGAGAAGAGGCTGACGAGCTTAGAAGACGCGGTGGTGATGGCGGAGAATACGGCGCTACCACTGGACGTCCGAGACGTATGGGATGGTATGACTGTGTTGCATCTAAATACGGCTGCCGTCTTCAGGGGGCTACAGATGTGGCATTTACAGTACTTGACGTACTTGGCTATCTGGATGAGATCCCGGTTTGTGTTGCTTACGATATCGACGGAGAGATTACCACAGACTTCCCGACCACAGCCAGACTTGAGAAAGCAAAACCGGTGATCGAGAAGCTTCCAGGATGGAAATGCGATATCCGTGGAATAAAGAACTATGAGGATCTTCCGGAGAATTGCAGAAAATACATCGAATTCATCGAGGAGAAGATCGGATACCCGATCACCATGGTTTCCAACGGACCGGGAAGAAACGATATCATCTACAGAAATAAATAATTGGAAGAAAGCGGAATGGGATTTCCGCCTGACCTTGAGGGATAACACTGCGCCGGAGGAATTTTCTCCGGCGCAAGCTGTATCTGGATGATTTTCCTTTGAACAGGTCAGAGCTTATTTCAGAGAAAAAATAAATACAGGTGTTAATAAATGAAGAATTTAAACGAATAGCAGCCATTCTTGGAGTGGTAATTTTGCTGGCAGTGTGCTGTCTGCCCATGATCTTTGCGTTTGGAAGCGGGGAGAATTCCCAGGGGAATTTTTAAGGCAGCAGTGGGCAGCGTCATTCTGGTGCCAGTGCTGGCTTATGTAATTTTTGATGGTTTACAAGCTTCTGAAAAAAAGAGGATAAGGAGGCAGATGGGCGAAGTGAAAAAATATTATTTTTGATGTGGGACAGGTTCTGGTTTCCTATGAGTGGGAAGATTATCTGAAAAGTTTCCATTTCCCGGAAGAAGAGGAGAAGAGATCGCAGAGGCTGTGTTTAAAAGCCAGACCTGGAATGAGCGTGACCGGGGACTTTTCCCGGAGGAAGAGTACCTGAAGCAGTTTATTGCCGCACTTCCGGCTGAGTATGAGGAGGATGTGAAGCGGGTTCTTAGAGAATCTGAGAAAACGATCCAGATTAAGGATTACGCTGAGACCTGGACCAGCTACCTGAAGAGCCAGGGCTATCATCTGTATATTCTGTCAAATTACAGTCAGTTTATGCTGGATCACACCAGAGCGAATAAAATGCCTTTCCTGAAAAATATGGACGGTGTTATTTTCTCCTGTGAGGTAAAGGAAATCAAGCCGGAACCCCAGATTTACAGGACCCTTCTTACAAGATTCGGATTGAAGCCAGAGGAAAGCGTGTTCTTGGATGACCGCCCGGAGAACTGTGAGGCCGCAAGAGTGCTTGGCATTCACGCCATTGAATTCCATAATCTGAAGCAGGCTGCGAAGGAACTTGAGAAGCTTGGGGTGAAGTAGAACCATACAAATATAAGGGCAAAGGATGTTTCGAAGATGAATTATTTTGACTGCCATGCAGATACACTTACGGAGATTATTTCAGGAGAAACCCTGGATCAGAATTCCGGGGATCTTGACTTAAACCGGCTGGGGATTTTGTGGAAATTACACCCAGATTTTTGCAGTGTGGAAGGATGCACAGAATTTAAATAAAGAGGATCCTGACAGGGACTTTCTGCAGCTGTATCACCGTGCAATTGCATATCATTGAGGAAGAAAACCGGAAAATCCTGCTGTGCAAAAGCGGTGAGGACATGAAAAAGGCGCATAGCATGAGAAAAGCAGCTGCCTTTTTATCCATAGAGGACATTTCCCTTATGGGAAAATACGTGGAAAATGTGAGAGAGATGGGCTTTCGCTTTGCTATGCTGACCTGGAATTATGAGAATAAATATGGATGCGGGGCCGCCTTTGACCAGGAGAAGGGTCTGACATCTGAGGGAAAAGAACTGGTGAAAACTCTTCTTTCCCAGAATCTGGTAATGGATGTTTCCCACCTGTCCGATCAGGGTGTGGAAGACCTGTTTGGGCTGACAGACAGACCCATCATTGCGTCCCACTCAAATGTAAGAGAAGTGAGGGACAGACCGCGAAATATAAAGAAAGAACATTTGAAGGAACTGATTCGCAGAAAGGGAATCATTGGAATGAATTTCTTTTCCAATTTTGTGGGAGAAGAGCCCAAGGTGGAGGACCTGCTTCGCCATATGGATCAGGTTCTGGAAATGGGAGGAGAGGACTGCCTTGCCATTGGCAGTGATTTCGACGGCTGCTCCGGAAGATTCCCGGAAGGAATTAAGGGCGTTCAATCTGTTCCAGACCTGCGCAGAGCCCTTCTTGCCCATGGCTTTGGTGAGAGCCTGGTGGAGAAGATTTTCCATGAAAATGCATACCGATTTGTTTTGGAAAATGTAAAATAGAAGAACAAAATGTAAGCGCCCCGGATTCTGAGAGTACGTCAGAACCCGGGGCGTTTCGGGGAGGATATAAGTTGATCTATATTACTGTTCACTGGTACTGTTCCGCAAAGCTTGTTGCTGGGCACAGAGTGAACAGTAACAATCTCATTTGTCTTTTGTACTGCCATATCATTGAAGGGGGTTCAATGAATTTGCTGTTCATCACTGAACACTCATAGTATGGGCTTTCTTCTCATTTTTTTATACATATGTCACAGAAAAACAGGTAAAATTTTATGAAAACCTTAGAAGAAAAAATAGGATTTGCTTTTTTTGATAAAAAGATGTTATAATAAAATTCAGCTGTAAAACGGCATAATTACGAAATTTTTGTTGAAAAGAGGAATAAGAAATGAGCGATAAGACCATTTTAGAGCAGTGGCGTGCCATTGCCTATGACCAGCAGGCAGACCGTAATAAACTCCAGCAGTTCTGGGCAAGATATTTTGCTATTGAGAAGAACATTTATGCACAGCTTCTTGAGAATCCGGACGAAGTCGTTACCGGTACAGTAAAAGAGCTGGCTGAGAAATATAATCAGGAAGTTCTTACCATGGTTGGTTTCCTTGATGGAATCAACGACAGCCTGAAGATCCAGAACCCGATCGAGACTATGGATGAGAACACTACCGTAAGCCTTTGCTTCGACAAAGAGCTTCTTTACAAGAACATGGTAGACGCTAAGGCTGACTGGCTTTACAATCTTCCACAATGGGACAAGATCTTTACCCCGGAGAAACGTAAAGAGCTTTATCTTGAGCAGAAGAAATCCGGTACTGTTGTTAAGGCACACAAGATCGGACGTAACGATCCGTGTCCATGCGGAAGCGGAAAGAAATATAAATTCTGCTGCGGAAGAAATAAATAAGAGAATGTGAATACTGACCGGGATCCGGTGGATTCCGGCTGTGGGGACGGATTGCAATGGTGGATAACTGCCAGGCAATCCGTTTCGTGTATATTTATAGGAAAATTAGTTGATTTATGAGTTCTACAAGTATGAATCAGTTTGCTTTGTGCGAGTAATGAGTGAAACACGCAGAGTGGATTTGAATTTAGAAAGAGAGAAGAGAATTTGAGTTTATTTTGTTTTTGCGCCGGGATTTTAAGCCTGGCTTATTATGTGCTGATCGTGGTATATGCTGGCATTACAGCTGATTTTGCCTGGTTCTGGGTACTGCTTACAGCGGTTCTGGAAGGCAGCGCAGTACTGATCCGCTATGGAAGAAATCATCCGGGAATTTTCCCTGGATGGCTAGGAACTGTGATTATGGTGGCCGTGCTGATCGGAATTATCTGTTTTGGATTTATCTGCAGCCGTGTGATTTCCGGAATGAAGTCTTCCGGGAAAAAGAACCTGGATTATGTAGTTGTGTTAGGTGCTCATGTAAAAGGAGATGTACCTTCCAGGGCTCTGGAGCTTCGTCTGAAGGCGGCACTGAAATATGCCAGGGAGAATGAAGATACCATGCTGATTCTTTCCGGCGGACAGGGCTTTGGGGAGGATATTACGGAAGCAAAATGTATGGAGAATTATCTGACAGCGCATGGTATTTCACAGGAGCGGCTGGTGTTGGAAGAGAAGTCTACAAGCACGAAAGAAAATCTGAAATTTTCCGATGAGCTTACCGGGTGCAGTAAGAAAAATACGGGAATATTGTCAAATAATTTTCACGTGTACCGGGCAGTAAAATTGGCGGAAAAGCTGGGATATAAACATCCTTATGGAATTGCGGCGGTATCAGATCCTATTATGCAGGTGCATTATGTGGTGCGGGAAGTAGCAGCACTTGTAAAAGAAAAACTTCGGGGAAATATCTAATTTTTTATCATCTTTATTTTGCAGATTATTGACAAACCCAAAACCCAAGGCTATAATGGGACACAGTGATAAGAAAACACGTTGACGAGAAGAGTAAACTGTGGAATGTTTCAGAGAGAGGCAGGCGGCTGGAAATGCCTTATCAGGAAACAGTTGAAAACTACCTCCGAGTGGCCCTAATCCGGTCCGGTGATTCCGTTACCATCAAATAAGTGGCCTGGTTTACAGATACGTATGCTATGGCAAGCAGGGTGGAACCGCGAGTATATTCGTCCCTTACAGTGTGAGAGCATTGTAAGGGACTTTTGTTTTTCACGAGCAATGAGTTAAAGTCCACGTTTGTATGTGACCTTGGAGACTGCAGCTCGTCTCGTCCCTGCATGGGAGTACAGAAAATGTTTGGTTTTCAGTGCTCAGTCAAACGTTACCATACGTTTTTCGTATCAGACAGTTTCCTGCCGGATACAGTTTCAGAAAAAGAAAAGGAGACACGAATCATGATTATCACATTAAAAGACGGTTCTAAAAAAGAATACGCAGAAGCAAAATCCGTTATCGACATTGCATCTGATATCAGCGAAGGCCTTGCAAGAGCTGCATGTGCAGGAGAGGTTGACGGAGAAGTTGTTGACCTTAGACATGTAGTTGACAAGGACTGCGAGTTAAGCATCCTGACATTTGAGGATGAGGGTGGAAAAGGCGCTTTCCGTCACACCACATCCCACATTATGGCACAGGCAATCAAGAGACTGTACCCGGATGTAAAGCTTGCAATCGGACCATCTATTGCAGACGGATTTTATTATGATATTGACAGCGAGAACCCGATCACCACAGAGGATCTTGCAAAGATCGAAGTTGAAATGAAGAAAGTGGTAAAGGAAGCACTTCCGATTACCCGTTTTACCAAATCCAGAGAAGAAGCGATCGCATTCTTCAAAGAGAAAAATGAGCCATATAAAGTGGAACTTATCGAAGATCTTCCAGAAGATGCTGAGATCAGCTTTTATCAGCAGGGTGAGTTTGTTGACCTTTGTGCAGGACCTCACCTTATGACAACCAAACCGGTAAAAGCATTCAAGCTTACCAGCATTGCAGGTGCTTACTGGAGAGGAAGTGAGAAGAATAAAATGCTTACCAGAATCTACGGAACTTCTTTCACAAAGAAAGCAGATCTGGAAGAATATATTACCCGTATGGAAGAGGCGAAGAAACGTGACCACAGAAAGCTTGGTAAAGAGCTTGGTCTGTTCATGATGAGCGACGAAGGTCCTGGATTCCCGTTCTTCCTTCCTAAGGGAATGGTTCTGAAGAATACTCTTCTTGATTACTGGAGAGAAATCCATCAGAAAGCAGGATATGTTGAGATTTCCACACCGATCATGCTGGCACGTCATCTTTGGGAGACATCCGGACACTGGGATCATTACAAAGAAAATATGTATACAACTGTAATTGACGATCAGGATTTTGCAATCAAGCCAATGAACTGTCCGGGAGGTATTCTTGTATACCAGTCAGAACCACGTTCTTACCGTGATCTGCCGCTTCGTATGGGTGAGCTTGGTCTGGTACATCGTCATGAAAAATCCGGACAGCTTCACGGACTTATGCGTGTACGCTGCTTTACACAGGATGATGCCCATATCTTTATGATGCCGGAGCAGATCCGTGAGGAGATCAAAGGGGTTGCAAAACTGATTGACGAGGTATATCAGCTGTTTGGTTTCAAATATCACGTAGAGCTTTCCACACGTCCGGAAGATTCCATGGGAAGTGATGAGGACTGGGAGATGGCTACAGACGCTCTTCGCGGAGCTCTTGACGACCTCGGGCTTAATTATGTAGTAAATGAGGGAGACGGAGCGTTCTATGGACCGAAGATTGACTTCCATCTTGAGGACTCCATCGGAAGAACCTGGCAGTGTGGTACTATCCAGCTTGATTTCCAGCTTCCGCTCCGTTTTAATTGTGAATATGTTGGTGCTGACGGCGAGAAACATCGTCCGATCATGATCCACCGTGTTGCTTTTGGATCCATCGAGCGTTTTATCGGTATTTTGATCGAGCATTTTGCAGGTGCATTCCCAACATGGCTTGCTCCTGTACAGGTGAAGGTGCTTCCGATTTCTGATAAATATATGGATTACGCAGAAAAGGTTGTAAACGAGCTGAAAGAGTCTGGTATTCGTGTCGAAATTGATACCCGTGCTGAGAAAATCGGTTACAAGATCCGTGAGGCAAGACTTCAGAAGATTCCTTATATGCTGGTTGTTGGTGCCAAAGAAGAGGAAGAGGGCAAAGTTTCTGTAAGAAGCCGTTTCCTGGGAGATGAAGGTGCGAAGGATCTTGGGGAGTTCATTACTTCTATCAAAGCTGAGATCAAGAGCAGAGAGAACCGTAAGGTAGAGGTTCAGGAAGAGCAGAAATAAGCCGGATTTCCTGAAAAAGTTTTAAGTGAATAAATAAGAAAGTGATTTCCATATAAAAGAAAGGCGCTGCTGTGAGATGCGGCGCCTTTCTTGAAAATATTAATATTGTTATAAAATATAGCTGGATTAGGTGGAAAATATATAATCTTGTGAATTATAGCAGATGAATACATTATTCGGAAAAGTATTTCGCCTTGATCTCATCTACTGGCATTTCTTTCCCTGTCCACAGACGGAAAGCTTCAGCCCCCTGGTAAAGCAGCATATACATACCATTGAAGGTACGGCAGCCAGCCTCTCTTGCTTCGCGCAGGAAGCGCGTCTCACGGGGATTGTAGATCACATCTGACACGATCAGATCCGGATGATAAAGACTGGTATCTTCAATAATGGACCCTTCTGTATCAGGAGCCATCCCCACTGAGGTGGCATTGAGAAGAAGCGCACTCTCGGAGATAGCCTGTGCCAGTTCTTCTTTATCCTTGTTTTCGTGAAGAATGGCCTGGCAGGGAAGAGTGGCGTTGATATTTTCCACCAGCTTCTGTGTGCGGTTCCAGAAACGACTGGTCTCACGGGCAAAAATATGGATTTTTTTTACCCCGTCAAGGGCAGCCTGTGCACAGATGGCAGTAGCTGCACCACCGGCTCCCATGATGGTGATGGTTTTTCCGATCACATCATATCCTGCATCTCTGACAGCCTGCATGTATCCTACACCGTCAGTGTTATAGCCGGTAAGGCGTCCATTGTCATTGACTACGGTGTTCACAGCGCCGATCAGTCGGGCAGCAGGGGAAAGCTCGTCCAGAAGCTCCACGATCTTGTTTTTGTTTGGCATGGTAAGGTTGAAGCCACGGATTCCGCAAGTTTTCAGTCCCATGACAGCAGTTTCCAGATTTTCCTCGTTTACATTGAAGCAAAGATAAGTGTAATCAAGATCAAGAAGATGGAATGCTTCATTGTGCATAAGTGGTGAAATACTGTGTGCCACCGGACTTCCAAGAAGTGCGGTAAGCTGTGTGTGACCGGTAATTGGGATCATAAGGTACCTCCTGAAGTTTCTATTATTTTGAAAATCCAAGGCAATAGCAGTGACTGATCTGGGTTAGTATGAACAGCCTTAAGATATTGGAACATGAACTTTCATTTAGTTTAAAACTGGAAATCATTAAAGTATTACTAAGTATATATTATTCTATGAGAAAGGAGATGTCAAGAAATGACAAAACCTATTCAGATAAAGAACCTAACCATTGGAGCAGGAATCCCGAAAATCTGCGTTCCTCTTACTGGAACCACCAGAGAAAAAATCTGCCAGGAAGCAGAGGATGCGAAAAAAGCGGCTGCAGATCTGGTGGAATGGCGTGCAGATTTCTTTGAAGAACTGATGAATCCGGAAGCCTGCCAGAATGTGCTTGAAGCGTTGGCAGAAATTCTTGGTGAAACACCACTGCTTTTTACAATCCGGACAAGTGAGGAAGGCGGAAATATTACCATTTCTCTGGAGGATTACGCTGCCTGCAATATAAATATTGCAAAAGGCAAAAAGGCAGACCTGGTTGATGTGGAAATTATGAGTAATTCGGAAGAGAAGAAAAAGCTGGTGGCAGAGCTTCAAAAAGAAGGAGTCAAAGTGATCGCTTCTTCCCATGATTTCCACAAAACAGACAGCCAGGAGGTTCTTTTAAACCGCTTCCGCGAAATGGAAAAATCAGGCGCTGATATTTTGAAAATGGCGGTAATGCCTCATGGTTTCGAAGACGTGGCAGCAATTATGGAGGCAACAAATGCTATGAGACAGGAGTGCGAAAAGCCTTTGGTATCCATGGCAATGGGAAGTATTGGTTCTATTACCCGAATTTCCGGAGAGAACTTCGGCTCTGGCATTACCTTTGGAACAGTTGGCGCCGCATCTGCACCGGGACAGTTTCCGATTGGAGAACTGAGAAGTCTTCTGGATGCTTTACATGAGAAAAATGAAGAAGATGAATTAAAGCAGTAGAATTAATTTTTGCACGAAGCATGAAAAAATGAATTGCTTTAATTGAAAATAATATTGACAGAATTAATTTAGAACAAAATAACGAAAAATGACAGATCATGCTGTCGATTTGAGGCGAGAAATTCTTAGGATTTCCCGCCCCTTTTTGACAAAATCTGCGCCCTCTGTGACCGTATAATGGGTTCACTTACCAAAGTGAAGGATTGACGTTACCGCAAAAGGTAACGGACGACAGGCCACAGGGGGCTTTTTATGTATTATGACGTATACATAGACATCGTCTTTCTGACGAATCTTTTAATGGATTACGTTCTTCTTCGCATTGTAGGAAAGCTTTTCCTGCGAAAAAGAAATCGTGGAAGGATTTTGCTGGCGGCAGCCGTTGGCGCTCTGTTTTCCTGCCTCATTTTATATGTACTGCCGGATATGATTTTTCCTGCAAAGGTACTGCTCCATGGCGGCTGTGCCTGGGGCATGCTGGTTCTTGGACTGGATCTTAAGAAAAACGGACTTCTGGTAAAAGCTCTGGTGACTGTTTACCTGATGGCTTTTTTCATGGGAGGTCTTATGGAAGCGGCACCTGTAAAAAAGGCGACACCCATACGTTTTTTGATTGTTGCCGCAGGAGCCTACATGGGACTTAGTGCACTGATCTATCTTAGCGATTCTTTCCGTGCCAGATGGAAAAATATTTATCCAGTTACCCTGTCCTATCGGGGAAATGTACAACCGTTTTTCGGGCTTTTGGATACAGGAAATTTTCTTGTAGACCCCATCAGCCAGAAGGAGGTATTTATTATAAAACCGGAGGTTCTGGAAGCATTGCTTCCGCAGGAAAATGCAGACAGGCTGAAACACCTTAAGGAGAACCCAGGGGAGCTGGAAGGTACAGAGCCGGCTGACTTGCATCCGCACTTTTTGCCCTATAAGACAATCGGGGAGGAAGGCGTGCTGTTGGCAGTGGTGTTAGATGACCTTTGTATTCACACTCCCAGGGAGGTGATTCATGTGGCAAATCCGGTGCTGGCGCTGGCCGTGGAACCCTCTGCTTTGGGAAAAGAGTACCAGGTACTGTTGAATTCCAGAATATTGCATTAGGAGGGGGACTTATTCATGAACAGATCAGCAAGTGCAGCGTATTATCCATTTCAGGTAATGCCCAGATTCCTGCTCGGCAGACAGGGAGAGGTTTATTATATTGGTGGAAGTGATATTCTGCCGCCGCCACTGGAAACACAAAGAGAAGCGAGGATCCTTGAAAAACTGGGTACACCAGAGGAGAAAGAAGCTAAGTCTACCTTGATCGAGCACAATCTCAGGCTGGTGGTCTATATAGGCCAAAAAGTTTGATAATACAGGTGTGAGTGTGGAGGATCTGATCTCCATTGGTACGATTGGGCTGATCAAGGCAATCAATACTTTTAACCCGGTAAAAAATATTAAGCTGGCTACGTATGCATCCAGATGTATTGAAAATGAAATTCTTATGTATCTCAGACGTAACAGTAAGACGAAAATGGAGGTTTCCATAGATGAGCCTCTGAATGTGGACTGGGACGGAAACGAGCTTTTGCTTTCCGATATTTTGGGAACGGATGATGATGTGATCTCCCAGAGGCTGGAGAACGAGGTGGAGATCAAGCTTCTTGGAAAAGCAATTTCCAAGCTTTCTCCAAGGGAGCAGACGATTATCAAACTGCGGTTCGGGCTTGGAAGACAGGAGGGAAGGGAGAAAACACAGAAAGAAGTGGCGGACCTTCTGGGGATTTCACAGTCTTATATTTCCAGGTTGGAAAAAAGGATCATGAAGAGATTGAAGAAGGAAATTGTGAAGTATGAGTAAAAGTGAATAGCTGCAAGTTGAGGCTTTGCATGGTCTGCTTCTGTTGTTCATACTGTCCAGCCTTTCAAATATTTGTGGCTTCTTTGTCCATGTAAGCATGGCTTGGAGGGAATCTTTATCAAAATAACAAAATGGCGCAAGCAGGCTATGGGTTGATTTGGAAATTATACTTAGCGAAAAGAAGGGCAGAATATGGGCGTGTATTGGAATAATAACGGCAAAAATGGGAATTCTACAATAGACATAGAGGATAGTTTTATTATTTCATATGTAAAGAAATGGATTTACAGTAAAGGAGATACGCTTATGAATGCCGATGTAGAATTTCTAAATTATGTGTATCAGAATTCCCAGATGGGCATAGACACTTTGGAGCAGCTGCTTGAGATCTCGGAAGACGAAAAATTGCAGACATGTCTGGAAAAGCAGATTGAGGGCTATCGAAAGTTCCATAACGAAGCCAGGGATATTCTGAATCGGAGCGGATATGACGAAAAAGGTCTTGGCACCTTCGAAAAAATCCGCACCTACCTTATGGTTAACCTCCAGACCATGGCCGACGACTCCACCTCCCACATCGCCAAAATGCTGATCCAGGGCAGCAGCATGGGAATTACGGAAGCCGTGAAAAAGCTTCATCAGTACGAAAATGACGTGGAGAAAGACATCAAAAAGCTGATGGAACGGCTGCAGGAATTTGAAGAGGAGAATGTGGAGAAGCTGAAGGAATTTCTGTAGGAAATAAGGCGGCGGGGGAGATGCTTCCAGATGAAGGAAGTATTTATCCTCCGCCAGTTTTGCGCAAGGATATTATGAAATTACAATTATTCATAGAAAAAATTAGTTTAAGAATTTTGAGCTATATAGTTGTCTAGATATTCCTGTGCCTGGTTTTCAGAAAACTGAAATTTCGTCATTAGTTTTTGAACAATGGCATCTGAAGAGAGGTTAAATTCCAAACACATTTCAATAGTTGCCTGGATTTTTCCATTCCGTTCTCCGTCTTCATAACCCTCTTCCCGAAACATACGCAAGGTTTTCTCTTCATCATATTCATAAATACTCATAGCTTTCGCCTCCGCTCGGTTCTTTAGTAAAAAATCCCGCAGGATGTTTTCATGGATACATTCGGTAATTGCCTTCTCAACTGCGTCAGTCAGTGGCATTTCAGCAGAATAGGTACGAATGCGAGCAACATATTCGGAGTAATCACGAAGGGTATGACAGGCATTCATTAATTCCTGGTTATGCCCCTTATTGATGTTAAGCATAACCGCTTTCAATTCCAACGCTGGTTGGTCAGTTGTTGGATGAAATAACTCTGAAAGAAGAAATTCTGTCCTGTCTGGCTGCGACTTCACACCATTATAAAAGATTACGAAGGAAGGCAGCGGAATCTGCACTTTCTTGGAACCATATATGTTCATGTCTTTCGTATAGGCTGAATAAATATCTGGTATGTACATGAGAAAGCGTAAAGGTAGGTTGGGATTTACCGTGGACTGTTGTTCATAAAGTGCCAGGCGCATATCAATAATAAAGGAAAGATCATTTTCCATTGTCATGTAGATTGCGTTATCCAATGTAGTAATTGTTAGCATTGCAGGATTATCATAATGAGTTCCGTTAATTGCATTGTAAAGTTTCAGTAATTCTGATTTGTCATTAAAAATCATCTTGTAGAGTCGATCCTTGTAAATACGGTTTACAGGTAAAGATACATTGTTCATAGAAGACCTCCTTATAAAGATGGTGGAAGGCCTCTTAATGTAAATCTCTATATTTTGGTCAGAAACCTTCCTGCTGCTATATGGGAAAAGCATGAGATTTCTGAAGCGGCAGAGCGCCGAAGATACCAGAGATGATATTAAATAGACTTACTGAAATGAAATGCTTTGTTATAGTATAGCTCATGGCGGGCTAAAATGCAAGAAAAAGAGTTCGACATGATTCGACAAATAATTTGAACAAAAAAATATAAACTTTTTTGTAAAAAGTGCTTGACGATTCCTTGCGGCAGTGGTATAGTAAACAAGCTGTCGCAAGGAATTGCTTCTGAAATACTGAAAAATAAAATAGTTTTCAGAAAATTCAAATTAACTGTTGACAATCGACTGAACTTATGGTAAAGTAATCAAGTCGCTTGAACAGAACGACAGAAACAAACAACTTTATACAGCTTCTTGAAGGTCTGAAAAAACTTT
>ENA-OQDT01000293-OQDT01000293.1-human-gut-metagenome-genome-assembly--contig:-NODE-293-length-33189-cov-6.542435_pt1 | contig 33189 bp, 29 predicted proteins | sample MGYA00242786_ERZ504617 | MGnify/ENA primary metagenome ERZ504617 (study PRJEB26092, sample SAMD00036337) | human gut metagenome | host: Homo sapiens | study: EMG produced TPA metagenomics assembly of...
GTGGAGAACATCCTGCTCAAGCTGCTTCAGGCGGCGGATTTTGATGTGCAGAAGGCACAGGTGGGTATCATCTACATTGATGAGATCGACAAAATCACCCGCAAGAGCGAGAATCCCTCCATCACCCGTGATGTGGGCGGCGAGGGTGTGCAGCAGGCGCTGCTGAAGATCCTGGAGGGCACCGTGAGCAACGTGCCGCCCAACGGCGGCCGCAAGCACCCCCAGCAGGAGTTCATCCAGATCGACACCACCAACATCCTGTTCATCTGCGGCGGTGCCTTTGATGGCCTGGATAAATACATCCTGCGCCGCACCGATCGCTCTGCACTGGGCTTCGGCAGCAGTCTGAAGGACAACTCCGAGGATGCCCAGCGTGCCCTGCTGCGCAAGGTGGAGCCTCACGATCTGGTCAAGTTTGGCCTGATCCCTGAGCTGATCGGCCGTCTGCCGGTCATCACCGTGCTGGACGATCTGGACGAGGATGCGCTGGTGCGCGTGCTCAAGGAGCCCCGCAACAGCCTGGTCAAGCAGTACAAGGAACTGCTGAGCATGGACAGTGTAGAGCTGGAGTTCACCGACGAGGCCCTCCACGCGATCGCCCGCAAGACCATTGAGCGCAAGACCGGTGCCCGCGGTCTGCGCAGCGTGATGGAAGGCATCCTGCTGCCTGTCATGTATGATGTGCCCAATGACCCCACCATCATCCGTGTCACCATCGACAAGGACACCGTGGAGGGCGGCGAGGCCCATCTGGAATACGGCGCTGTGCGCAAACGGTATAAGAACCAGACCGCCCTGAGCTGATATCTGCACTCTGCAGACAGCAGGGAAGGGATGCCCTGCCAAATGCTTCGGCTTTGGCGGGGCTTTTTTTGCAATTTGCTTGTTTCGCGCCCGGAGTTGCGGTATAATAATAAAGTCTGGATGACTGTGGTGGGAGAACTCTCTGGCAGGAACTCCTGAAACACCCGGCATCGGATACTGTGGGAAATTGGAAGTACGATAAAGGAGTGTGTTTTTCAATGGCAAACTATCTTGAGATGAATCGTGAGGAGCTCACTGCCGAAAAGGCAAAGCTGAATGAGCAGTACAAAAAGTTTCTGGCCATGAACCTGAAGCTGAACATGGCCCGTGGCAAGCCCGGCCCTCACCAGATGGATCTGGCAATGGGTCTGCTGCAGATGAACGATTACACCACCGACGCAGGCACCGATGCCCGCAACTATGGTGATCTTGAGGGCCTGCACGAGGCTCGCGTCCTGTTTGCGGATGTGTTCGGTGTCAAGCCCGAGGAAGTGTTCGTGGGCGGCAACTCCAGCCTGCAGCTGATGTACAACCTCATCAACATCGGCTATGTGTTCGGCTTCCCTGAGTCTCCCTGCCCCTGGTCTCAGGTGGAAAAGCGCAAGTTCCTCTGCCCGGTGCCCGGCTATGACCGCCACTTTGCCATCACTGAGGAGTACGGCTTTGAGCTGATCAGCGTGCCCATGACCCCCAATGGCCCCCGATATGGACATTGTGGAGAAGCTGGTGGCCGAGGATGACACCATCAAGGGCATCTGGTGCGTGCCCCAGTATTCCAACCCCGGATGGTTATACTTACAGCGATGAGACCATTGACCGGATGGCCAAGATGAAGACCGCTGCTCCTGATTTCAAGATCTTCTGGGATGAAGCATACATCGTCCACCACCTGACCGAGGAGATCATCGAGACCCCTGTTCTGTTGAACGAGAGCAAGAAGTACGGCACGGAGAACCGTGTGTTCATGTTCACCTCCACCAGCAAGATCACCTTCCCCGGTGCAGGTGTTTCCGCCATTGCATGCAGCGTGGACTCCATGAAGTATATCTGCAAGCGCTTCTCCGTGATGATCATCAGCTATGATAAGATGAACCAGCTGCGCCATGTCCGCTTCCTGAAGAACAAAGAGGGTGTGCTGGCCCACATGGCAAAGCACCGCCGCCGCCTGATCCCCTGCTTTGATGCCGTCAAGACGGCCTTTTCCGAGGAGCTGACTCCCTGCGGCGACATCGCCCACTGGACGAACCCCAAGGGCGGTTACTTCATCAGCCTGTACGTTATGCCCGGCTGCGCCAAGCGTGTGGCCCAGCTGTGCAAGGAGTGCGGTCTGACCCTGACCGGTGCCGGTTCCGCCTATCCCTACCACAAGGACCCGCAGGATTCTCACCTGCGTATCGCGCCCACCTATCCCAGCCTGGACGAGGTGGAGACCGCATCTGATCTGCTCTGCGTCTGCGTAAAGCTGGCAGTCATCGAAAAGCTGCTGGCCGAAAAGGCAGAGTAAGGGTTTTATTCTGTAAAAAATCTCCTCCGTGCAGAGGTTTTTCTGTGCGGCGGAGGTTTATTATATTTTGGAGGTTTCCTGTTTTTTATGAAGACGAAAGGCAAAGCATGGCAGCTTGTTGTCACAGTGCTCCTGATCGCCGCGTTTGTCTACACGGCATTCTTTGGTGTGGCAGTCAAGTACGGTGATGTGACCAAGACCTACATCAAGGGAGCGCAGGATATCCGCTTTGGCGTGGATATCAAGGGCGGTGTCAACGTAACGTTTGCCCCCTCGGACAACTACGATGCCACCGATGATCAGCTGGACGCTGCCCAGCTGGTCATTGAGAATCGTCTGGTCGGCCTGAACGTGACCGACTACGAGCTGTATGTGGATTATGACTCCGACCGCCTGATCCTGGAGTTTCCGTGGCAGTCCGGCGAGACCGATTTTGACCCCGAAGCCGCCATTGAAGAGATCGGCAGCACCGCCTACCTGACCTTCCGCAAGGGGAGCAGTGCAGACGGCGAACTGATCCTGGACGGCTCCATGGTCGAGAGCGCAGCTGCTCAGTACGGCCCGGTGAGCGGCAGTACATCCGAATATTATGTGGCCCTCAAGTTCAACGACGAGGGTGCCAAGGCCTTCGGGGATGCCACCACGGAGCTCTACCAGAGCAGTGGAACCATCAGCATCTGGCTGGATGATCAGAACGTGAGCACCGCAACGGTCAATGCGGCCATCACCGATGGTGCCGCCATCATCACCAGTTCCGCGTCCAAGCCCTTCACGCAGGAGGACGTGGTCAAGATGGCCCGCCAGATCAATTCCGGTGCACTGCCTTTTGCCCTGACTGTGGACAGCTATTCCACTGTCAGCCCCAGCCTGGGCGAGAACAGCCTGAGCGCCATGGTGCTGGCCGGACTCATTGCCTATGCCCTCATCGTGGTGCTGATGACTCTGCTGTATCGTCTGCCCGGCTTCCTGGCCTGCATTGCACTGGCCGGTCAGGTGGCGGCAACGTTGGCTTTCGTCTCCGGCTATTTCCCGGTGTTTGAGAGCTTTACCCTGACTCTGCCCGGTATCGCAGGTATCATCCTGGCCATTGGTATGGGCGTGGATGCCAACGTCATCACCGCCGAGCGCATCAAGGAGGAGCTGAACAACGGCAAATCGCTGGATGGCGCGCTCAAGAGCGGCTTTGCCCGTGGCCTGACCCCCATCATTGATGGCAACGTGACCATCGTCATTGTGGCAATCGTGCTGATGGGTGCCTTCGGCCCCTCGGACGGCCTGTTCGCCAAGGCCCTGCACTTCGTGTTCTTCGCCTTTGGGCCCTCCACCGCAGGCACCATCTATGCCTTTGGCTACACGCTGCTGACCGGCGTTCTGCTGAACTTTGTGTTCGGCGTGTTTGCCACCCGTGTGATGATCCGCGGTGCAGCCTCCATCAAGGCCCTGCGGAATCCCTGGCTCTATGGTGCTGTCAAGCCCGGCAAGGAAGTCAAGGAAAAGAAGCCCATCGACTTTGTGGGTCTGCGCAAGCGCTTCCTGACCATCTCCACCTGCCTGATGGCGGCCATCATCCTTTGTGCTGCAGTGTTCGGTGTCCGGCTGGATACGGAGTTTACGGGCGGTGCCATGATCACCCTGAGCTATCAGGGTGAGATCAGCACCTCCGAAGTTCAGAAGACCGCCTCTACCGCACTGGAAAACAACGGCCTGACCCTGCAGACCGGCGAGAATGTCGCCACCGGGGAGCAGACCCTGAAGATCTCCATGCCCGGCAACGAGACCGTGACCACCGATCAGGTGGAGAATCTGCTGACCTCCCTGAACGAACAGTACCCGGACAATGCCTTTGCCCAGTTGTCCCTGAGCAATGTCAGCGCTGCCATGGGCACCAAGTTCCTGCAGAAGAGTCTGGTGGCTGTGGTGTTCTCCCTGCTGCTCATCCTGCTGTATATCGGCTTCCGTTTCAAGAAGATCGGCGGCCTGACCGGCGGCCTGATGGCTGTGCTGGCCCTGTTGAACGACCTGATGGTGGTGTTTGGCACCTTTGTGCTGCTGCGCACCCCGCTGGACGGCAACTTTATTGCCGCCATGCTGACCATTCTGGGCTACTCAATCAACGATACGGTTGTGGTCTATGACCGCATCCGCGAGAACCGTGCCCTGATGGGGAAAAAGACCCCGTTCGAGGAGCTGGTCAACCACTCGGTCAACCAGTCTGCCCGCCGTACCATCATCACTACGGTGACCACTGTAATGGCACTGGGTGTGATGTGTGTGGTCTCTAAGCTGTACGGCCTGGACAGCATCTTCACCTTTGCTTTCCCGCTGATGATGGGTATGCTGAGCGGCGTGTATACCTCGCTCTGTGTTTCCACCTCCGCCTGGGTGCTGTGGAACGACCGCAAGAGCAAAAAGGCTGAAACCAAAAAAGCCTGACCGTGTTTTGCCCGACAGGCCAAAAACCAACATCAGGAGGAACGATTTATGAAATGTCCCTATTGCGGCGATGAGGAATCCAAGGTCATCGATTCCCGCCCGACCGAAGACGGTGAGCGGATCCGCCGCCGCCGTGAGTGTCTGCGCTGCCGCATGCGGTTTACGACCTATGAAGTGGTGGAGACCGTCCCGCTGATCGTCATCAAAAAGGATAACTCCCGTGAGCCTTTTGATCGTCAGAAGCTGCTCAACGCAATGCTGCGGGCCTGCGCCAAGCGCCCGGTGAGCTACGATGCACTGGAACGGGCTGTCAGCAGCATTGAGCAAAGCCTGATGAGCTCCTATGACCGCGAGGTGTCCAGTGTGCGCATTGGTGAACTGACCATGCAGGAGCTGAAAAAGATCGATGAAGTGGCTTATGTCCGCTTTGCTTCGGTTTACCAGCAGTTTGCCGATGTCGAGAGCTTTTTCACGGAGCTGAAAAAACTGATGGGCGACCGCAAAGAGAAAAACTAAGGTTCCAGCGTTAAAAGCCAGACTTTTTCGTGAACTTCACGAGAAAGCCTGGCTTTTTGTTGTGCTCACCTCAACTGTTCAGCTCAGCACAAACACCCTCAGAGAATACGATGGGAGAGCCAGGCCAGGGTCTCTACCTGAACCTGCGCCCGGCGCAGTTCCCCGAAGGCTTCCTCGGGTGCATTCAGTTCCAGATGGCCATCGGCGGCGCGCAGGGCGGCTTCCAGCTCCGTGAAGTCCTGCGTGCGGAGCAGGTGGTTCATGCCCTCCCGCATGGTGTCGCAGAGCTCGGCTCCTTCGGCCAGTGCTTGCCGCGCACCGGTCAGATCGCTGTTCCGGATATCCTCCATGGCGGTGTCGATGTCATCGGAGATATCCTCGGCGAATTGCTGTACCCGGAAGCTGCTGTAAAAGGCTGCCGCCAGCAGCAGGACTACGATGCCAATGCAGACATAAATACGTTTCATGCCGGACCTCCTTGCCGGAGCCCCGCCGTTTGACGAGGCTCCTTTTTCAGCAGAAAATAATCCTCGGTATCGTTGCCCGTCAGGATCAGGATCTCTTCTAGAAGCAGGCTGTTGGCCTGTGCGGTGCGTTCCAGCCAGGCAGCATCCTTGCCGCAGGTGGTCAGGTTTTCGGCAAGCACCTGCCCATCCAGCACAAAGGGGATGGTGGCCTGTGCCCGCTGTACCCTTGCCCCAAGGTCGGCGAGGGTGGCCGGTTCCTTTTCCGGACGCAGAGCCACCGAGAGACTGCCATTGGTCTCCACGACCGCATAGGAGACATCCCGGGGGTCGAACACATCTTTGCCGCGCAGCGCCTCCATCAGATCGGCGGCAGTCAGCCGCAGGGTGCGCAGGGCGTTCTGATCGATCTCACCATTCAGGATAACGGTTTTGGGCCGCCCGGACATCAGGTTGAAAAAGCGTTGGCTTCTGAAGCTGAGGATCGATCCCAGCAGCTCCAGCGCCGCAATGAGAAAGAGGGGGATCAGGCTGGCTGTGACCGGTACTTCTTCAGATTCAATGGAGATGGAAGCAAGATTGGAGATGAGGATGGTGGATACCAGTTCCTCAGGCTGTAGTTCCCCCAGCTGACGTTTGCCCATCAGCCGCATGGCAAACAGGACGCAGAGATAGATCAGGATGGTACGGAAGATCAAGAGTTTCAAACCGGAACACCTCCCAGCGTATAACCGCCGCCCCGGCGGACAAGCTACCAGAAAGGGGGCGGCATAATGGAACAGCTTTCCAGCCATCTGGCGGCAAATCTTGCGGAGCTCAACGCTAGGTTTGGCCGATCGGCAGATTTTTATGCGAAGGAGCTTGAGCTTTACCACTGCAAAGGAGCCATCGTTCTGTTTGATGGAATGGCCAGCCTGAAAGGGCTGTGGCAGCTGCTGCTGGATGCCGCCAGCCGCCGCACACCGCCCGGCCCGGCAGAACAGCTGACCGGGGAACAGGTGTTTGCGCTGTTGTTTGAGCACTCCGCACTGCCCGCAGAGCCTGCCCCTGTGGAGAACTGGGATGCCCTGATCCGGCGGCTGACGGCGGGCATGGCAGTGCTTTTGCTGGACGGATGCGCAAAAGGTATCGCCTTTTCAGTGCAGAGCCTGAACGCCCGCTCGGTGGATGAACCGGCAGGGGAGGGAAATCTCCGCGGCTCCCGGGAAGGCTTTGCGGACCTGCTCCGGGTGAATATCAGCCTGCTGCGGCGGTGCTTCCGCAATGATGCTCTGGTCATTGAGATCAATCAAGCCGATTGTGAGATGAAAACGGAGTATGCTCTCTGCTACTGCCGGGATACGGCAGACCCAAAAGCAGTGCAAAAGGTGCGGCAGACTTTACAGCGGGCCAGGCCGCAGCTGCTTTTGGATTCCAGCTACTTTGTGCCATGGCTCTTTCCCTGTAAGATCCGCACATTTGCTCCTGTGCGCTATACCGAACGGCCTATTGTGGCAGCGGCAAAGCTGCGGGAGGGGAAATTCGTCATTCTGGTCAATGGCAGCCCCTCAGCGCTGATCCTGCCCACCCTGTTCTGCGAAAACTTTGAATGCCTGGATGACTATGCAGGAACGGCCTATTTTGCATCCTTTCTGCGGGTGCTGAAATATATCTCGTTCTACCTGAGCATTTTCCTGCCGGGCGTGTTCGTCTGCTGGGCGGTCTACCTGCCAGAACTCCTGCCGCCCCAGCTGTTGTTCAAAATCGAGGCCGCCGAGCAGGCAACGCCGCTGCCGCTGTTTGGGGAAATGCTTCTGGTGATCCTGATGCTGGAGATCATTCGGGAGGCTGGCCTGCGGATGCCCCAGACCCTGGGGCACTCCGTCAGCCTGATCGCTGCCCTCATCATCGGGGATGCCGCCATCGCCGCCGGATTGATGAGCACACCGGTCATCCTGACCGCCGCTGCCGCGTCCATTGCGGTGTTTGTCACGCCCTCGCTGTATGAGGTGGCAACCGTTCTGCGGCTGGTGGTGCTGCTGGCAGCAGGGGTGGCTGGCCCGGTGGGACTTGCCGCCTGCGCACTGGGCGTGTTATTTGGGCTGACCCGGGTCTCGGCGCTGGGTGTGCCCTACCTGCGGGATGCCGTATTTCCCGAGGTGCCGCTCTCGCCGGACGGTGTGACCCGGCGCAGCTACCCAAAACTTTCCTGGCAGCCCTTTACCATTTGGCAAAAACGAGGTGGTTGAAGTTGGAACGATCCTGTTTCTCTGAAAAAACACTGACCCTGAGTGTGCTCACAGCAGAGTTCGCTCGGTGTGTGTTACAGACGGGTGCGCCTGTAACAGCCCGCAGTTTTCTGCTGCGCGGCCTGCCCATGGCACTGGCGCTGGTTCTGATCACCGCCCTGACAGCCGGGGCAGAGCAGCGTGCAGACAGTTTTTTGGGTACAGACTTGCGTTCCCGGATAGTCTGCGGCGGGCTGGGACTCTGGTTTGTCTGGGAGGCTGTGGAGACCTTCCGTCAGGCGCAGGAGCTTTGCTGGGGGGATTTTTCTTCCATGGCCATGCTGGGGCTTCTCCCGCTGATGCTCTGGGCAGGATGGAAGCTGGAACCTGCCGTACTGGTCCGTTGTGCGCCGATCCTGTGCTGGGCGGCGGCGCTGGCGGGCCTGCTCGGCCTACTGGGACTAAATGGCCAGTTCCACTGGGAAAGTCTGATGATGCAAGCTGATGCTCAAACGATTATCCTGCCTCTGTATCCGGAATACTTCGCCCTACCGCTGTTCTGCCCGGCAAAGCAGGTGCGGTGCGCTGTCTGGCTTCCGGTGAAAGCTTTTATACTGGCTGGCAGCTTTGCGCTCTGCACGGAATTGGTGTTTGGGGCGGGGAATGCCCTGCCCGGCATCGAGCTTTTGCGGGCGGGCAGGCTGGGCAGCATCTCCCGGTTTGATGCCCTTGTGCTGCTGGTCTGGTTGGCAGCGGCAATGTTCCGGTTCTGCATGCTGGTGCAGGTGGTGCGTCAATTGGCCGGGCGGCTGTGGGGCAGGGCTACACCTGCGGAGGAAAACGCATGACGGGCCAACAGCGTGGCCTCCGGTGGCTGGCGGCAGGGGTGTTGGTGCTCTGGTGCGGGGTATTTTTGCGGGCAGAGAACACCGAAAAAAGCATGGTGCGTGCCTTGATTCTTACCCCGCCCACAGTGGTGGCACAGAGTTGGACAGTGGGTCTGCTCTACCAGTTTCCGGAAGCCGCCGCCGATGCTTCTGATGCCGCCGCAAAGGTACAGCTCTGCACGGGGCGGGGAAACACCCTGCAAACGGCTCTGACGGAAGCCGAGCGCGGCCTGCCCCGTAAAGCAAGTTACCGGCTGTGCGAGTATCTGCTTTTGAATTCCGAAACAACTTTAAAAACCATTCGACAGGCGGAGACCGTGTTGAAAGAGGAGCCGGTGCAGGGCTTGTCTGCCCGGGTCCTCTGCATGGATCTTTCCGGAGAAGAACTGGCCGCAGCAGACGGAGGAAACGAACTGTTCCCGGAACAGCTTTTGCAGGTCGTGAAAGAAGCTGCACCGCAGGCTCCGCACCTATATGAGAGCCGGAACGCTCTTTTGGCTCCGGTGCTTATCCTGACGGATGGTGCCATTGAGAATGCGGAGGAAATGCTTCTGCTCACCGAAACAGAGAACACCCGGCTCACCCCGGCAGAGAGCCAGATGGCACAATTGTTGCTGGGTCAGAGCGGAGAACACACTTTTCCGCTGGATAGCGGGCAGGTGACGTTCCGGCGCTGTGTGGTATCGGTGGAAGCTGTAGAAGGTGGCTTTGCCGTGACCCTGACCAGCCAGCGCAGGGCGGGCACAGCTCTGCCCACAGCAGCACAGTGTGCGGCGCTGGAGCAACTCTGCGTGCAGACCGTTCAGCGCTGCTGGGAAAACGGGTATGATCTGCTCTCTCTGGGAGCAGTTCGGGCGCTGAAGCAGGGAACAGGGCGAGAAGCGCTGACAACAAAAAACGCCTGCCCGCAGGTGCAGGCAGACGTGAGCTTTTTGCAGTTTTAGTGGGCGGTCTCAAAAACGATGGTGATGGTGGTGCCAACGTTCACTTCGCTTTCCAACTTGATGCGGGCGTTTTGGATGCGGGCAATGTGCTTGACAATAGCCAGCCCCAGACCGGTGCCGCCGGTGGCCTTGCTCCGGCTCTTATCCACCCGGTAGAAGCGTTCGAATACGCTGGACTGCGCGTCTTTCGGGATACCGATGCCGTTATCCTTGACGGTCAGGGTACAATGGCCGTCCCGGGTGCAGGAGGTGATGAGCTGGACCTTGCCGCCGGGTCGATTGTAGCGGATGGCGTTGTCGCACAGGTTCTGGCACAGCTCATCCAGCTGATCCCGGTTGCCAAGCACTCTGGCACTCTCGCCCAGATAGGTCAGGGAGATGAAGGAGCGCTGTGCGTTCAGCTTCTGGCGTTCCACACAATCCTTGGCCACGTCCAACAGATCGACCGTTTCCATGTCGGGTTGGGCATGGGTCTCGCTGACGCTGTCCAGGTGCGACAGCTGCAGGATATCGTTCACCAGCTGGATCATCCGGCTGGCTTCTACATGGATCTTCCGGCCAAACTCGGGCACATCGGCGGGTTTGGCAATGCCGGTCTCAATGAGCTCCGCATAGCCGGAAATACTGGTCAGCGGCGTTTTCAGCTCGTGGCTGACGTTTGCCGTGAAATCCTGCCGCATCTTCTCGTTGTTCTCCCGCAACAGCCGATCAGAGTGGATGCTCTCAGCAAAGGGGATGAGTTCCCGGTAGGGAACGTTTTCCTGAATGTGCTCAAGGTCATCCGTCATTTTCAGAATGGGCTGAACCAGACTGCGGGTCAGCAGCCCGGCAATCAGCGCTGCGGCACCCATCATCAGAATGCAGCTCAGGATGATGGCGGGCAGGGCCGCGTCGTAGATCGACCAGATGGTCTCAGAATCCTGGGCCACACGCAGGATATCGCCGCCGGGCAGCAGCATGGCGTAATAGTAGGTCTCGTACCCCATGGTCTGGGAATCGCGGCAGTTACGGCCTACACCCTCCCGCATGGCCTGCTGGATCTCCGGGCGGGACAGGTGATTTTCCATCTGCTGGTCAGTGGCGGATTCAAACACCACACTGCCATCTGCTGCGATCAAGGTAATGCGCAGGTCTCCGTTGACGAACACGGAGAGCTGATCCGGAGAGGAAAGCTGTTCGTATCCGGCGGAAACCAGATCGGCCTGATGCTCCAGCGAGGTCCACGCCTGTTCCCGGAACGCTTTGTGAAAGACGAAGAGACAGAGCACGGCGGTGCAGACCAGACCGACGAAGCCCATGAAAAACAGCCGGTAACTGATTTTTTCTTCCATGCTCTGCGGTTTCATTCTTCCTCGCCCTCCTCATTGTCGGCCAGCTTGTAGCCGACCTTGCGCACGGTGCAGATATATCTGCCCGCATCCCCCAGCTTTTTGCGCAGGGTGCGGATGTGCATATCCACGGTGCGGCTCTCAACAGAAATATCGGTGCCCCATACCACCTGCAGAATGGTCTCGCGGGTCACGACAAGGTTCGTGTTTTCCAGCAGCAGGCGCAGCAGACTGTACTCCTTGTAAGTCAGATCAATATGGGTGCCGTTCACAGTCACGCTGTGGCGGGCGTTGTCCAGCAGGATCTCATGGAAGGCATAAACATTCTGCTTTTCCTCGGGGGCAGAGCGGCGCAGGGCGGCCCGCACCCGGCTCAGAAATTCCATGATGCCAAAGGGCTTAGTGATGTAATCATCTGCACCGCAGTCCAACCCGCGCACGGTATCCAGCTCACTGGATTTTGCTGTGACCATGATGATGGGCAGGCGGCGCAGAGCAGGGGTATTGCGGAGCTTTTTCAGGATGGAGAAACCGTCCTCACCGGGCAGCATCACATCCAGAATGACCAGCTCAGGCTCTGCGGCGCGCATGGCCTGCCAGAAAGGCTCAGAGGTTTCAAAGCTCTGCACCTCGTATCCGCTGGATTGCAGTGCATATTGCTCCAGCTCGCGGATGGCGGCATCGTCTTCTACAATGTAGATCATTTGTTGGGTTCCTCCTTTGCGTCTGCGGGTGCAGTGTCGCTGTCAGGGAAGAGATAGCGCTCACGGTAACGATCCAGACGGCGCTGGAACTGTTCGCTTTCCTTGGTCTCGTTGCCGTAGCGCAGGTCGTTCAGATAAGCGTGGGTATCAAAGCTGTCCTGTGCCACCTCGATCTGGGCAACAGCCACATTGCTGCAGTGGTCGCAGACACGCTCGTAGTTGGTCAGAAGATCTTCCAGAACAAAACCATACTCAATGGAACAGCTGCCGGTCTGCAGGCGTGCCACGTGGCGGGCCTTGATGGCACGCACCAGTTCATCCACAACGGTCTCCAGCGGCTCGACCTTGCCGGCCATGTGCAGATCGCCTTTGCGGAATGCGTCGGTGGTGCGGCTCAGCACATCCTGCACGGCACCCTCCAGCACCTGCAGCTCCTCCTGTGCATCCTTGGAAAACTCAATGCTCTTGGCGTGGATCTCTTCGGCGGAGCTCAGAATATTTACAGAGTGATCGCTGATGCGCTCAAAATCGCTGATGGTGTGGAGCAAGGTGTTTACACTCTGACTGTCGGCGTGGCTCATTTCACGGCTGGACAGCTTGACGAGATAGGTGCCCAGTGCATCCTCATATTTGTCCACCTTTTCCTCTTCCTCCCGCACCTTCTGGGCAAGGGAATCATCCCACTTGTGGGTCAGGCTCATGGCCTGCACCACACCCACACGGGCCAGCTCGGCCATGTCTGCAGTGGCGGCACGGGCACGTTCCACAGCCACGGCGGGAGTGTTCAGCAGGCGCTCATCCAGCAGAGCAAAGCTCTCTTTTTCGGCATCGTCCGGAATGGTGAGGATGGCCAGTTTTTCCAGCCCGTTTGCAAAGGGCAGCAGAACAGCGGTGGCCGTCAGGTTGAAGATGAGTGGACCACGGAATGCCCCAGGAGTGACTGTCTCATTGACAAAGGCAAAGTCAAGCAGCAGGTTTGCACCATAGAAAACAGCCAGGAACAGGGTAACACCGATGATGTTGAAGTACAGGTGCACCATGGCGGCGCGGCGGGCATTCTTGTTGGCACCCACAGAGGAGATCAGCGCGGTGACACAGTGCCGATGTTCTGGCCCAGATGATGGGGATGGCACTGCCATAGGTGATAACACCGGTGGCGCTCAGTGCCTGCAGGATACCAACGCTGGCGCTGGAGCTCTGGATGACACCGGTGACAACGGCACCCACCAGAACGCCCAGCAGAGGATTGGAGAAGCGGATGAACAGGTTGGTGAACCATGCCTCATTCTGCAGGGGCAGCACAGCATTGGACATGGCGGTCATACCGGTCATCAGCACGGCAAAGCCGATCAGAATGGTGCCAACACCCTTGCGCTTTTCGCTTTTGCCCATGTACAGAAGGATGCCGATAAAGGCCAGCACCGGGCTGAAGGAGGTGGGCTTGAGCATATTGATCAGGAAGCTGTCGCCCTGCAGGCCGGAAAGGCTCAGGATCCAGCTGGTGACCGTGGTGCCCACATTGCTGCCCATGATAACGCCGATGGCCTGATGCAGCTCCATGATGCCGCTGTTGACAAAGCCGACCACCATAACGGTGGTGGCGCTGGAGCTCTGGATCACGGCAGTGACGCACAGACCCAGAAAAAAGCCCTTGAGCGGGTTGTCAGTCAGTTTGCTCAGGATCTTTTGCAGCTGGCCGCCGGCCTGCTTTTCCAGCGCCTTGCCCATGATGTCCATACCGAACAGGAACAAGGCCAGGCCGCCCAGCAGGGAAAATACATTAAAAACAGTCATTTGAAGTTCCTCGCTTTGTTTGACACGTTTATTTGACGGAATGTTCTCCTATTTATGAGTATAGAGCTTGAATGTAAAATCGGAAATCCAGAGAATGTAAAAAGCGTGTAAAGTGAATGACTGTTTCCCGGTGCGGGGAGGCACCATCTCTATTATAAATGGATATGAGGGAGGATGCAACGGGATGCAGGCTCCGGAATGAAGATTTTCCGGCAGAATCATTGTAATCCGAAACCATCTCGTTTATAATAAGGGAAAGAAAAAGCGTGCCCCGCACCCGGTGTGCTGCCGGGCAGGGAGAGGAAACATTTGTGCAGGAGGAAGAACGATGGCGAATTTCAATGTTTCGCTGAAGAAGCTGACGGAAAAGGTCAGTCTGGATGTGGTCTACACCCCGAAAGGGCTGGAAGAGATCAATGTCGAGATTGCGGAGGTCAACCGCCCGGGCCTGTTCCTTGCCGGATACTATGATTACTTTGACAAGCTCCGGCTGCAGATCCTGGGTCTGGCCGAAATGAACTTCCTTTCTGGTCTTTCTGCCGAGAAGCGGTACGAGCGGCTGGACCAGCTGTTCAGCCAGCAGCCCCCGGCTGTCATCGTCTGCCGCAGTGAGGAACTGGAACCATTTCCTGAGATGCTGGAACTGGCTCAGAAGCACGGTGTGGCCCTGCTCCGCTCCAATGAGATGACCTGCACCCTGATGGGCAGTCTGATCAGCGTGCTGAATCTGGAGCTGGCACCCCGCATCACCCGCCACGGCGTGCTGGTGGAGGTGTATGGTGAAGGAATCCTGATCCTGGGCGACAGCGGCATCGGCAAGAGTGAGCTGGCCATTGAGCTGGTCAAGCGCGGCCACCGTCTGGTGGCGGACGACGCGGTGGAGCTGCGCAAGGTCTCCAACCGCCAGATCATGGGCACGGCTCCGGAGAACATCCGCCATTTTATCGAGCTGCGCGGCATCGGCATCGTCAATGTGGCCCGTGTGTTCGGCGTGGGTGCGGTCAAGGAGAGCGAGAGCCTGGACCTTGTGGTCCATCTGGAAGCATGGGACCCCACCAAGAACTATCAGCGCACCGGACTGGAGAGTGAATATTACGAGATTTTGGGCGTGAACATCCCCAGCACCAGCATCCCGGTCTCCCCGGGACGCAACCTGGCCGTTGTGCTGGAAACCGCTGCCATCAACAACCGCCAGAAGCGGATGGGCTATAATGCCGCCAAGGAGCTGCTGATCCGTCTGGGTCTGGACGGCACCGTTGAATGAAGATTACAGATAAAGGAATCCTGTTTTATGGAACGATTGAAACAACAGCTGCAGGCGGAGGAGATCCGCTTTGCCGAGAACGAATCCCTTGCTGCCCACTGCACCTTTAAAATTGGCGGCCCGGCGGATGTTTTTGCCCGGCCGGAGACGGAGGAACAGCTCTGCCGTGTGATTGCACTGTGCAAAGCGTGCGGTGTGAAATATTACCTGCTGGGCAACGGCAGCAACATCTTGTTTGAGGATGCGGGCTACCGGGGCGTGGTCGTGGATACCACGGCTCTGAAAATGGGAATCGGTTTTCTGGAAAACGTCAGCCATCCGGGTGCAGAGCCGGGGGCGGTCTACGATGCAGTCATCGCTGGCGCGGGCTTGAAGCTTTCTGCTCTGTGTAAGGCGGCGCTGGACAGCAGCCTGACCGGCCTGGAATTTGCTTATGGCATCCCCGGCACAGTGGGCGGTGCAGTTTATATGAATGCCGGTGCCTACGGCGGAGAGATGAAGGATGTGCTGGTCTCTGCGACGTATCTGACCAGAGAAGGCGAGATCGTGACAGAAGATGCCGCAAACCTCGACCTCTCCTACCGGCACAGCATCTTTGAGGAAAACGGCGGCTGCATCCTGAGCGCAAAGTTCCACCTGAAGCGTGGAGATTCGGCAGCCATCAAGGCCCGGATGGATGAGCTGATGCAGAAGCGCATCGATAAGCAGCCGCTGGATAAGCCCAGCGCCGGCAGCACCTTCAAGCGGCCGGTGGGAGCGTTTGCGGCTGCCCTCATCGACCAGTGCGGCCTGCGGGGCTATCGCCACGGCGGTGCTGCCGTCAGCGAGAAGCACTGCGGGTTTGTGGTGAATCTGGGCGGCGCGACCTGCGCTGATGTGCTGGCCCTGTGCGATGAGGTGCGGGCAGTCGTAAAGGAAAAGACCGGGTACGACCTGGAAAAGGAAATTCGAGTGGTCAAGGCATAAGAGGGAAAATGGTATGGATCTTCTGATCGTCAGCGGGCTTTCCGGTGCGGGAAAATCGGTTGCGATGAACGCACTGGAGGATATCGGCTTTTTTTGTATCGACAATGTTCCGGCAGAGCTTCTGCCCAGCATCACGGCGTTCTCCAAGGCAGGCGATAACCAGCTCAAGCGGGTGGCGCTCTCCATGGATGTGCGCGGCTGCCACACCAGCGAGCAGATCGAACAGGCGCTGCACCAGCTGGATGAGCAGGGCATCGAGTATGAGATCTTATTCATCGATGCCCCGGATGATGTGCTGATGCGCCGTTACAGCGAGACCCGCCGCCGCCATCCCATCAGCATTGCCGAGGGAATCTCCACCCGGGAGGCGCTGGCAAAGGAACGACAGATCCTGCAGCCCTTCCGGGAACGGGCAGACTACACCATCAACACGGAGTTTCTCTCCACGGCCCAGAATAAGGAGCGCATTTGTAATTTGTTTGCGCCAGATGGCGGGGCAAAGGCAGCAATGCGGCTCACCGTGATGTCCTTCGGCTTCAAGTTCGGCATCCCAGAGGATGCGAACCTGGTGCTGGATGTCCGCTGCCTGCCCAATCCTTTCTATATCCCGGAGCTCAAGCATAAAACGGGGCTGGATGAGGAAGTGGTGGATTTTGTCATGGGTCACCCGGAGGCAAAGGAACTGCTGCGCCGGTACGAAAGCTTTCTGGAGTATGCGCTGCCCCTCTATGTCAAGGAGGGGAAAAGCCAGCTGACCATTGCAGTGGGCTGCACGGGCGGCAAGCACCGCTCGATCACCTTTGCGCGGAAGATCGCGGAATATTGCAAACAACTGGGCTATCAGACCGGCATTCAGCACCGTGATGCGGCGCGCTGACCCGGCAGAGCCCGTGAGAACAGAAATGAGAGTGACATGAGTTTTGCATCCCAGGCACGGGAAGAGATCGCACAGCGCAGTTTGCAACTGCAAAAGGATTGCTGTGTGCGGGCGGCAGCCTATGGCATCGCCTGCTTTGCCAAATATTTTGATGCACGAGGCCTTGTGCTGCAGACCGAGCAGGAATTGACCGCCCGTGTGGCCGAACAGCTGTTTGCCCGCTGCGGCGTGCAGGGTACGGTGCTGGAAAAGCCCCGCCCCAGCGGTGTGGTGTATGAGTTCGGCATCCGGGAACCGGAGCAGGTGCGCCGGATGCACGAGCTGTTCGGCACCACGGGCAGCGAGACGAGCTTGCAGATCGACCCGGGGCTCATCCGGTGCCAGACCTGCGTGAGTGCCTATATCAGCACGGCGTTCCTGTGCGGCGGCACTGTGACGGACCCACAGAAGGAGTATAATCTGGAATTCCTGACCGGACGCACCAACCTTGCAAAGGATTTTGAGGCCCTGCTTGCTGAGCATGAATTTGCGCCCCACCGTACCCGCCGCAACGGCGTAAACCTGATTTACGTCAAAAGCAGCGCCAGCGTGGAGCGCATCCTTGCGTTTATGGGAGCGGCAGAAGCTTCAGCCCGGATGAATGCCCAGAAGGCAGTCAAGCAGCTGCGCAACCAGATCAACCGTCAGACCAACTGTGATACCGCAAATCTGGGCAAAACGGCCCGGGCCAATGCCCAGACCACCCGTGCAATCCGTTTTTTGCAGGAGCAGGGTGCGCTGGAAACACTGCCCGAGGTCTTGCAGCAGGCCGCGGCCATTCGAATGGAAAATCCGGACTTGTCCCTGACAGCTCTGTGTGCCTGCTTTGACCCGCCCGTGAGCAAATCGGGGCTTTCGCACCGGATGAAGAAGCTGGAAGCGCTGGCAGAGGATCTGCGCAGACGATTGGAAGAAAACGCGGAAAAGGAGGAAACGAAATGATCGACCCCAGTGAAGGCAACAAGCAGGGAAGAGACTTCGTCCACCTCCATATCCATACAGAATACAGCCTGCTGGACGGTGCCTGCCGCATTGACCAGCTGATGGATCGGGTGAAGGAGTGCGGCCAGACCGCCATTGCCTGCACCGACCACGGTGTGATGTACGGCTGTGTGCAGTTTTACAAGGCGGCCAAAAAGGCGGGCATCAAGCCCATCATCGGCTGTGAGGTCTATGTGGCCACCCGCACCCGCTTTGATAAGGTAAACAAGATCGATGGCAACAATCATCTGATCCTGCTGTGCAAAAACGAGACGGGCTATAAAAACCTTGCCAAGCTGGTTTCTGCCGCCTTTATCGAGGGCTTCTACTCCAAGCCGCGTGTGGATAAGCAGCTGCTGGAGCAATACCACGAAGGCCTCATCTGCCTGTCTGCCTGCCTGGCGGGCGAGATCCCGCAGGCGATCCTGTCCGGCGATTACGAGCGCGCTAAGGCATCTGCCTTGTGGTATCGCGACCTCTTTGGTGAGGGCAATTACTACATTGAATTGCAGGATCACGGGCTGGAAGAGGATAACATTGTGCTGCCCCAGCTCATCAAGCTGGCACGGGAGACCGGCATCCCCATGGCAGCCACCAACGATTCCCACTACCTGCGCAAGGAGGATGCCAAGATGCAGGCGATCCTGCTCTGCATCCAAACCGGAAAAACCATGCAGGATGCCGACCGTATGGAGTTCCAGACCGACGAATTCTACGTTAAAACAACGGATGAGATGTACGATCTGTTTGCCATGGTGCCGGATGCCTGTGCCAACACACAGATCATTGCCGACCAGTGCAATTTTGATTTTGAGTTTGGCAACACCAAAATTCCGTATTATAAGGCCCCCGGCGGCATGGACAACCAGGCGTTCTTTGAAAAGCTCTGCTGGGAGGGTCTGGAGCGCCGCTACGGTTCCAATGTGCCGCAGGCCAACAAAGACCGCCTGAACTACGAGATCAGTGTCATCAAGACGATGGGCTATACCAACTATTACCTCATCGTCTGGGATTACGTCAACTATGCCAAGAGCCAGGGGATCCCGGTGGGCCCGGGCCGTGGCTCCGGTGCGGGCAGTATCGCAGCATACAGCGTGGGCATCACTGACATTGACCCCATCCGCTATAACCTGATCTTTGAGCGCTTCCTGAACCCGGAACGTGTCAGTATGCCCGATTTCGACGTGGACTTCTGCTACGAGCGCCGCCAGGAAGTGATCGACTACGTCAACCGCAAGTATGGCGCTGATCATGTAGCTCAGATCGTTACCTTTGGCACCATGGCTGCCCGCAATGCGATCCGCGATGTGGGCCGTGTGATGGGAATGCCGTATCAGGAAGTGGATGTAGTGGCAAAGCAGGTCCCGGCGGAGCTCAAAATGACCATCAGACATGCGTTGGAGGTCTCACCGGAGCTCAGGCGGATGTATGAAACGGACCCGAAGGTGACGGAACTGCTCGACACCGCCATGAAGGTGGAGGGAATGCCCCGCCACGCTTCTACCCATGCAGCAGGCGTTGTGATTACCCCGGAACCAACGGATTACTATCTGCCCCTTGCCACCAACGATGGCCTGCCCGTGACCCAGTTCAACATGACGGAGATCGAGGAGCTGGGCCTGCTGAAGATGGACTTCCTCGGTCTGCGCACCCTGACGGTCATCCGGGATGCGGAGCTGGCCATCCAGAAAAAAGAACCGGGTTTCTCCATCGCCAAGCTGGATTATGACGATCCCGAGACCTACAAAATGCTCTCCCGGGGTGAGACCGAAGGCGTGTTCCAGCTTGAATCCTCGGGTATGAAGCAGGTGCTGGTGGGCCTGCAGCCGCAGAATTTGGAAGATGTCATCGCTCTGATCAGCCTGTACCGCCCCGGCCCGATGGATTCCATCCCGACCTACCTGCGCAACCGCCATGAACCGGACAAAATCAGCTATAAGACCCCGCAGCTGGCCCACATTCTGGATGTGACCAATGGCTGCATCGTCTATCAGGAACAGGTCATGCAGATCTTCCGGGAGCTGGCAGGCTTTTCGTTCGGGCAGGCAGATAATGTCCGCCGTGCCATGAGCAAGAAGAAACACGCTGTGATGGAGGCGGAGCGGGAACATTTTGTCCACGGCTGCACAGACCCCGGCAACGAGTGCCCGGGTTGTGTGGCAAACGGCATCTCGGAAAAGGTTGCAAACGAAATTTACGATGAGATGTCCAGCTTTGCATCCTACGCCTTCAACAAGAGTCATGCCGCCTGTTATGCTTATGTGGCGTTCCAGACAGCCTACCTTAAGTGCCATTACCCCAGCGAGTTTATGGCTGCTCTGCTGACCAGTGTGCTGGACAACACCGGCAAGGTCATCGAGTATTCCGGCGAATGCGCCCGGCTGGGGATCAAGGTCCTGCCGCCGGATATCAATATCTCGGGCAGCGGCTTTACTGCAGAGGACAGTGGCCGGATCCGTTTTGGCCTGAACGCCGTAAAAAATGTCGGCACCCGGCTGATCGAGCGCTCCGTAGAGGAGCGGCAGGAAAAGCCTTATACCAGCCTGTACGATTTCTGCAAACGGATGCATGGCGCCGAGCTGAACCGCCGCACTGTGGAAAGCCTCATCAAGGCCGGTGCCTTTGATAATCTCGGCTCCAACCGCCGCAGTCTGGTCGAAGCAACTGAGGGCGTGCTCAAGAGCATCGAGAGTGACAGCCGGAAGAATCTGGATGGTCAGATCGACCTCTTCTCGATGATGAGCGGCACGGACGATACGTCTGCCGCCGACAGCTATGAGATCAAGCCCTGCCCTGAGTATACCCACGCCGAGCTGCTCCAACAGGAGAAAGAGGTCAGCGGCCTGTACCTTTCTGGTCATCCGCTGGATGCCTACCGGGAGCAGTCGGCTCAGTTTGCTACCCACACCATCAAAGCTCTGACCGGCGAGGATGCCAATGTGCCTGACAATAGCCATGTCCGCATCGTCTGCACCATTGTCAAAAGCAAAATGGTGACGACCAAGACCAACAGCATGATGGCCTATACCAGCGTAGAGGATCTGACCGGCACCATGGAGGTCATCGTGTTCCCGCGTACACTGGAAACATTCCGGGACGTGCTGCACGATAACGCGGTCGTGGTCATTGAGGGCCGCCTGTCTATCCGGGAGGATGAACCTGCCCGTCTGGTCGCCGAGAGCATTTCGCCCATTGAAGGCTATAACCCCGTCAGGCCGCAGGCCAACCGCCCCAATCAGATGCGGGATGCAGCCCGGCGGCTCTACGTCCGGCTGCCCTCCCGCACCAGCCCGGAGTACGCCAAGGTGGTCAATTTGCTGGAGATTTTTGACGGTGATATGCCGGTGATCTTCTATCTGGAGGACACAAAACAGAAGCTGGCGGCTCCCCGCAGGCTGTATACGTCAGGTCATCCGCTTTTCTTTGAGGAACTGCAGCGCATCGTGGGTGAAAAGAATATTGCAACAAAATGACATGCACAGGAACGATTCAAACCGGGTGCACGTGTGCCAAAAACAACACCAAGACGTACGCCTGTGAATTTTAATAAACTTTTAACGAAGTGCCAAAAAGGTATTGGATTCAAGCGGGAACTGTGTTATAATGTCTAAAGGCAAGTTATGATCTGAGCAAGGCGATGGAGCTGGTGCCCAAAGAGAGAGGGTAAGTGCTCCATAGGTAAATGACGAAACAATTGGAGGGAATCTTTCCATGGAAAAGCAAATCAAAACGATTGGTGTGCTGACCAGCGGCGGCGACGCTCCGGGTATGAATGCTGCAGTTCGCGCCGTTGTCCGTGCAGGCCTGCACAAGGGCTTCCGTATGATCGGCATTCAGCGCGGCTACAATGGCCTGCTGGATGGCGAGTGCTTTGAAATGAACCTGCGCAGCGTTTCCAATATCATCTCTGCCGGTGGCACCATCCTGTATACGGCCCGCTGCCTGGAGTTCAAGACCAAGGAGGGTCAGGACAAGGGCGCTGCAAAGTGCCGTGAGCTGGGCATTGACGCACTGGTGGTCATCGGCGGCGACGGCTCCTACCGTGGCGCCCGTGAGCTGGCACACCGCGGCATTCCGATGATCGGTCTGCCCGGCACCATCGATAATGATATCGCCTGCACCGATTACACCATCGGCTACGATACTGCAATGAACACCGCCCTGGAAATGATCGACAAGCTGCGCGATACCACCCAGAGCCATGACCGCTGCAGCGTGGTCGAGGTCATGGGCCGCAATGCGGGTTACATCGCTCTGAACGTTGCCATTGCCTCCGGTGCCATGGCTGTGCTGCTGCCCGAGAAGGAATTCGATATGCAGCACGACATTCTGGATAAGATCACCGAGACGCAGCGTACCGGTAAGCGCCACTTCATTGTCATCGTTGCCGAGGGCATCGGCCACTCTCAGGAGATTGCCAACGAGATCCAGGCCCGTACCGGCATCGATACCCGCGCCACCATTCTGGGCCATGTCCAGCGCGGTGGCTCTCCCACTCTGCGTGACCGCGTGAACGCTTCCGCAATGGGCTATCACGCTGTCTGCCTGCTGGAGCAGGGTAAGTATAACCGCATCGTCGGTATGAAGGGTGAGCACCTTGTGGATTACCCCGTGGATGAGGCGCTTGAGATGACCAAGACGCTGGACCCCGTGCTCATTGATGTGTGCAACACCATTTCTATTTGAGAATAACAGACGTATCTACGTTTTATAACGCGTGAAATCAGCCCCCGGAGAACCGTGAAACGTTCTCCGGGGGCTTTTGTGTCCCGCTTTAAAGCACTTTGGCACCGTTTGCGGTCAATTTGAAGGTTGCGCCCAGCATATCCGCTGCCCCGCGGCACATCAGCATCCGCCGCAATCTAATTGCTGTAAAACCTATGTGCAAAAGCGGCTTCGTATTTTCATTTCTCTTCCCAGCAAATCGAATTCGTGTTACAATAGAATCGGACAAATCAAAGAGGGGGAACGTAACATGAAAATACAATCTGTTGCCATTTTGGGCGCTGGAGCGGTGGGCTCTTACATCATCTGGGGGCTTTCTAAAAAGGATAATATCCGTCTGGGTGTGATCGCAGAAGGCGACCGTGCCCGGCGGCTGAAGGAAAGCGGCTGCGCCATCAATGGAGCAGTTTACCGCCCGGAGGTTTGGACCCCGCAGGAAGCACAGGGCGTAGACCTATTGGTCGTTGCACTGAAATATGGCTCACTGCCCGGAGCTCTGGAAAGCATCAAGACCGCTGTCGGCAGCAATACCGTTGTGATGAGTCTGATGAACGGTGTGGACAGCGAGGAACTGATCGCCGCACAGGTAGGTGCAGAGCATCTGCTGTATTCCTTCATCAAAGTTGCATCACATAAGGAAGCAGACGGTTACCATTTTGACCCGGATGCAACACTGGGCGTGATCTATGGTGAGCTGTCGGCACCGTTTGAGAGTGAACGTGTCCAGGCAGTGCGGGAACTGTTCACGGATTCCGGGGTCAACTTCCGGGTCACGGAGCATATTCTGGAAGAGATGTGGAGCAAGTTCCGGCTGAACGTCTGCAACAATCTGCCGCAGGCGATTCTGGGGGCCGGTGTAGGCTGTTACCGGGACAGCGTCCACATGAAAGCCATCAGCGATGGCCTGCGCCGGGAACTGGAAGCCATTGCAACTGCACGGGGCATTGATCTGCGCATTGCAGATGCCGTCAGCCACGGATGCGCTGTTCCTGCCACGGCCCGTTATTCCACTCTGCAGGATCTGGATGCCGGACGGCACACAGAGATCGATATGTTTTCGGGTGCTCTGATGCGGATGGGAAAGGAGCTTGGGATTCCCACGCCGTATAACGAGTATACCTACCACATGATCAAGGCCATGGAAGAGAAAAATGATGGCCTGTTCGATTATGATGGCACGGAGGAACCCACCTGGGCAAAATAAAGCGACTGCCTTGTCAGGATTCGGCACGTCCACTCCCAGGTCACCGGAAGCACTTTTGGCTGTATTTTGCTTTTGAAATATGGTATAATTACCGTATTGGTATTGGGAAAAGGAGGGTAAACGAACGTGGAACTGGAACAGGCACGCAAACGCGCGGAAGAGCTGCGCGTGATCATTGAAAGGAACAACCGTTTATACTATGATCAGGATGCCCCGGAGCTGGAGGATTTTGAATATGACGCTTTGACCCGGGAGCTGAAAACACTGGAGGCAGAATTCCCGCAGCTGGTCACTGCGAATTCCCCGACCCAGAAAGTGGGCGGCACCCCCAGCGGGCGCTTTGCCAAGGTGACACATGCTGTGAAGATGGAAAGCCTTCTGGATGCGTTTTCCTTCGATGAACTGCGCGATTTTGACCGCCGGGTACGGGAAGCCGGAATCGAGCCGGAATATGTCGTCGAGATCAAGATCGACGGCCTTTCCTGCAGCCTGGAATATGAAAACGGTGTGCTAGTGCGTGCTTCCACCCGCGGTGACGGCGTGGTGGGTGAAGATGTGACAGCCAATGTCAAGGCGATCAAGCGCATTCCAAAGACTTTGAAAAATGCCCCGGAATATCTGGAAGTGCGCGGCGAGGTCTACATGCCGCACGATGCCTTCCAGCACCTCTGTGCGGAACAGGAATTACAGGGTGCGGCACCGTTCAAAAATCCGCGCAATGCTGCCGCAGGGTCTCTGCGTCAGAAGGATTCCAAAATTACCGGCAGCCGGGGGTTGTCCATCTTCGTATTCAACGTCCAGCAGGTGCGGGGCAAGGAACTGACCAGCCATGCCGAAAGCCTCGACTACCTCAAGAGTCTGGGCCTGCCGGTCTCCCCGCGTTATCATATCGTGCACGATATCGAGGATGCCATTGCAGAGATCGAGCAGATCGGCCAGAACCGTGCCGCACTGGATTTTGATATGGACGGTGCCGTGATCAAGGTGAACAACTTTGCACAGCGGGAACTGCTGGGCTCCACCAACAAATTCCCGCGCTGGGCCATTGCGTTCAAGTATCCGCCCGAAGTCAAAGAGACTACATTGTGCAGTATTGAAATCGGCGTGGGACGCACCGGCGTTCTGACTCCCACCGCCTGCTTTGACCCGGTGTTTCTGGCAGGTACCACGGTTTCCCGTGCCACCCTTCACAATGAAGATTTTATCCGTCAACTGGGTCTGTGTATCGGAGATACCATTCAGGTGCGCAAGGCGGGTGATATCATTCCGGAGGTCATCGGTGTGACCCGCCACGAACCGGATGCTCAGCCTTACCAGATGCCGGAATTCTGCCCTTCCTGCGGTGCCCCGGCAGTGCACCTGGAAGATGAAGCTGCTTTGCGCTGTGTCAACCCGGAATGCCCTGCACAGGCACTCCGCAATATCATCCACTTCGCATCCCGGGATGCCATGGACATCGACGGTCTGGGCACCATGGTCGCCACGCAGCTGGTGGATAAAGGGCTGGTACACTCTGCGGCAGATCTCTATGACTTGACAATAGAGCAGCTGCTCACACTGGAAAAGTTCAAGGAAAAGAGCGCAAACAATCTGCTGCAGGCGATTGAAGCTTCCAAGCAGAACAATCTGGATAAGCTGATGTTTGCGTTTGGAATCCGCAACATCGGCGATAAAGCCGCCGCATTGCTGGCAGAGCATTTTGGCTCTCTGCAGGCCATCCGGGAAGCAACCGAGGCGCAGATCGGCGAGATCGATGGCTTTGGCGGCGTGATGGCCCAGAGCGTGACTGAATTCTTTGCCAAGGATGGCACTACCGATCTGGTGCACCGTCTGGCCGATGCCGGTGTGAACATGCAGTGGAAGGGGGAGCCCAAGGGCGATAAGCTCACCGGGAAAACGCTGGTCGTGACCGGAACACTGGAAACACTCTCCCGCAGTGAAGCTGAGGCACTTATCGTAAAGAATGGCGGCAAAGCAAGCGGTTCTGTTTCCAAAAAAACAGCTTATGTGGTGGCTGGTGCCGCCGCAGGTTCCAAGCTGACCAAGGCACAGGCACTGGGTGTGCCTGTGCTGACCGAGGCAGAGTTCCTTGCTATGATCGCAGAAGATAAGTCCCAGCAATAATCAGAAAATCTGTTCTAAAAAGCCCGTACAGTTTGGATGCTGTGCGGGCTTTTCTGTGTCCTGCGGGTTCTAACCTCCGGGCCGGTGCATACATTGATGGCAAAGGACACGGAAGGAGAACAGAAGATGGACGAGTATTATCAGGTGGTGCAGGCTTTGCCCCAATGGCTGGCAAGGCCGCTGGGGCAGCTCCCATCAGAAGACGCAGAGACTGTACATGAGCTGCGGCTCCGGCTTGGCTGTGCTCCACAGTTTACGGTACGAGGATGCAGCTGCACACCGACACAGCTGGCACCTGAACTGAACGCACTGCAAACGATGCAGCTGACCCCGTTGCAGATGGAAGAGATCCTGTTCACCCTCTGCGGCGGTTCAGTCCATACCCATCAGACAGAGATCGCACAGGGCTATGTTACACTGGAAAATGGCTGTCGGGCAGGGCTTGGCGGGCGTTTTTTGCAAAATCCGGAACAGGGCACGGTTCTGCAAGAGCTTACCTCTGTCAACCTGCGCATTGCCCGGGAAAAGACCGTTCCGCTTCCACAGGAACTGACCGCAGCATTGCGGGGGCATTTCATCGGGATGCTTCTTGTTGGAGAGCCGGGCAGCGGCAAGACCACATTGCTGCGCAGTATTGCCCGGGAGCTCGTCCGGCAACAGAAGACCCTTTCGGTCATTGATGAACGGCGGGAGCTCTTTGCCGGGAATACACACGGCGAGGCGCTGGATGTTCTTGCCGGGCTCCCCAAGGGACAAGCAGTGCAGATGGCATTGCGCACCCTTTCGCCACAGGTGATCCTGCTGGATGAGCTGGGAGGTCTGGATGAGGTCACAGCGCTGGAGCAGGGCCTGTTCAGCGGGGTGGATTTTATCGCCACCCTTCATGCTGCCACACCCGAAGAGGCGACCATGCGCCCACAGGTAAAATATCTGATGGAGCGCAGCGCGGTGCGGGTGCTCGTCTGGCTGACCGGCAGACAAGCACCGGGCTGCATCGGGGAGGTGCGGTTTCTATGAGCCCTCTGCGCTGGTTGAGTGTCTGCTGTTTTGTCGTCTGCGGCTGGTGCGCAGGCGACAGCTTTCATCAGCAGGCGCAGGCGCATCTGGAAGCCCTGCGCAAAACGCTGGATCTTCTGGAAACGCTGCATCAGGAAATCGGCTTCCGCCGCAGTGACCTGAATCTTCTCTGCCGGAAGTTGATACAGGATGGACAGCTTCCACCAGAAACGGTTTCGTTACAAACGCTGGAGCCCTTTCCCTCCCTGACCCTAGAAGAACGCACCCGCTTCTCAGAATGTTTTTCAGGCCTGGGGCGGTTGGAAGCGGAGCAGGAGTGCAGACGGCTTGAATTGTATCAGGCACAGTTTCAGGCAGCCTTGCAGGAAGGTGAAGCTGCGGCCCGAACGCAGTCGATGCTTTCGCACAAGCTGGGCCTGGCCGCCGGGCTTGCAGCTGCCATTCTGCTGGGATGAATCAGCTCAAAAGGAGAGGACGCGGATGGAGATTGACCTTATCTTCAAAATTGCGGCCATTGGCATCATTGTTGCCGTGCTGAACCAACTGCTGATCCGCTCCGGGCGGGAAGATCAGGCAATGATGACGACATTGGCAGGTTTGGTGGTCGTGCTGTCCATCCTGGTCAAACAGATCAGTGTGCTGTTCGTTACCATCAAGTCGCTGTTTGCACTATGAGTGCAGCCGTGGCTGTGTTCGGCATTGCGCTGCTCGCGGCACTGCTCTATGCAGTTCTGGAAAAGCAGGCCCCCGCCTATGCACTCCTGCTCTCCCTTGGGGCAGCGCTGGTGCTGTTGGTGCGGGCAGGGACAAGCATCCGGACAGTACTTTCCGGCATAGCACGCCTGGCTGGACAAGCTGACAGCGGGGCTTTTTCCTGCCTTGTACGGAGTGCGGCTATCGTTCTGCTGACAGATTATACCCGTACCCTATGTGAGGAAGCCGGGACAGAATCTTTAGGGTGGTGCGTTGGGCTGGCAGGTCGGTGTCTTGTACTGGCAGCGGCGTGGCCCTTGCTGGAAGAGATCCTGCAGACGATTGGGAGCATTGCAAGATGAAGAACTGGAAGTGGTGGGCTTTTCTGCTGGTGGGAACAAGCCTCTGCCTGTGCGCCCCGACAGCTTTTGCGGCAGAGAGTGCCGGTTTGCACACACAGCTGCCGGGAGCAGAGCTCTGGCAGCCTTATCTTGACCAAAGCCCTGTGGATGCTTTGCAGGTAGCAGAAGACCCGTGGAGCGTTCTGCAAAGTTTTTGCACTTCGTCGCTGTTCCAGACACTGCGGGAAAGCATCCGCGGTTATGCCGCACTGCTGTTGTTTCTGCTCCTGTCTGCCATAGTCAGTCTGTTTCTTGGGGAGGAAGGTGATCACAGCTGGTGTGATCTTGTCTGCGCCGGTGGGTGCGGGATCCTCCTGTGGGAACCATTGCTTGAAATTGCCCGGCAGCTGTGCGCGCAGATCGAAAGCTGGAACCGCTTTCTCTCCGGTTTTCTTCCGGTCTATGCCGGTGTTCTGATCATGGGCGGTGAGACAAGTGCCGGGGCCGCCGCAAGCGGATTTTTTCTGACATTGCTTTGTCTGCTGGCACAGGCCCTGACGGCCTTTGTACCGCCCATTCTGGAATGCTTCCTTGCATTGAGCATGGCTTGCTGTATCACGGAACAGAGCTGCCTGGGGAACCTGTGCAAAGCGGCAGGGACACTGCTGCAAAAGGGACTTTCCCTTACTGGAAAGCTGCTGGCTGCACTGCTGGGATTCCAGCGCATCTCTGCCGCACAGCTCGACCGAACGGCGCTGCGCACAGGACAGTTTCTCACCGGCACCATTCCCATTGTGGGGCAGAGTTTGAGCGATGCTTCCGAGGCTGTTCTGGCAGGCATCCAATTGCTCAAAAGCGGCCTTGGAATGGCCGCTATCCTGATTTTATTGGCTGAGTTTCTGCCACTGTATCTCGGGATGCTTGCACATCTGGGATGTATCGTTCTCTGCGGGACGCTGTGCAGCCTGACCGGAAACAACCGTGGACAGGCACTGCTTACCTGCTTTGCTTCCGCTGTCCGGTGTATGATGGCCTGTATCGCACTCTTTTTCGGGCTGGCCGTAACAGGAACCGCACTTCTTTTTATGCTGGGAGGCGTTTGATGCAGACATTGAAAAGCGCAGCTGTGGTCTTTTGCACTGCCTGTATCTGCGCAGAGCTGGTGGCCCGGCTCACAGGAAACAGCTGGGCCCGACGGTGCATAAAAGCCGTGGCTGGACTATATATTTTAGTGGTGCTTTTACAGGTCATCCCTCAGCTCCGGACAGAAGTTCAGTCCTTTTCTGTGCCGGATCTTTCGCCCGCATCCATGGGCACGCTGGAAGATGCCATTCGGGCTGAACTGGATGCCCGCAGCAACGGACAGGAAGCAAAGGAGGGGAACCTTTCCGGATGAAGAGCAGGGAACAGAGCTTCTTTGCCGGTTTGCTCCAGAAGCAAAATCGCACCCAGCTCGCGATCATTCTGGGCGCGGCGGCAATGCTGCTGATCTTATTCTCGGAATTATTCTCAGCCCCCGCAAAACCCGCAGCAAGTACAGGCGGTCCTGCTGCTGTTTCAGAAACTGTCTACCGGGAGCAATTGGAAACGCAGCTGAAAGAGCTGATCGAACAGCTCGATGGGGCAGGGAAGACCGTTGTGATGGTGACACTGGAAAGTGGGGAAGAAACGATCTATGCTGTGGATACGCAGTCCGGCCAGATGCAGAACCAGGAGACCCATGTTCTGCTGGAAGATGGCTCCGCTCTGGAAGAAACGACCTATCTGCCTGCCGTCTGTGGTGTGGCTGTCATCTGTGATGGTGGGGGAGATGTCCGGGTCGCCGCCCGCATCACAGAACTTGTCCGGGCACTGCTGGATCTTTCGGCCAATCGAATTTGTGTAGAACAGCGCAAAGGATAACGTACCATGCTATATAAGGAGGAAACAGCTATGAGAGCCATCTCGAGGAATACCCGTAAAGCAACAGCCATTACTCTGGCAGCGGCACTGGTCATTGCCGTTTATCTGAACTGGCAGTATGCCCGCACCGGCGTGACGCTGGAAGAGGATGCAGTCAACGTTTCTGCCGTCAGTCAGGAGACCGTTCCCGTTACGGATGAACTGATGACCGAAGCCGAAGCGGTTTCCAGTGCCAACAAGAATTATGGCGAAGCTCAGCTTGTGAGCGTTGCAAACAACAGCGGCTCCAAGTTCTTTGAGGAAGCGCGGCTCAAGCGGACCAAAGCCCACGATGAAGCCATGGACAGCATTCAGAAAGCGCTGAAATCCGCATCTCTCTCCACGGAAGAAAAGAAGGAGTACACCAGCCAGCTGACCGGAAACCTTGCGGATCTCAATGCGGAAAACGAGATCGAGACACTGGTCAAGGCCAAGGGGTTTGCGGATTGTCTCTGCTTTCTGCAGTCAGGTCGGGCCGATCTGACTGTTATGACCTCGGGCGATGCCTTAACGGCCGCACAGGTAGCGCAGATCCGTGACATTGTGTTAAGCAAGAGCAGTGTGACAGCCCAAAATATCACCGTTGTTGAGGTAAAGTAAGGGAGCAGTTGCGGCAGACAACAGAATGTGGTAAACTAAAACAGAACAATGAAATTGAGCGCCGCTTTTCCAGCGGCGTTTTTGCAGGGAGTGCACCATGAAGGAACCAAAGCTCAAAACTGTTTACGTCTGCTCCAACTGCGGCGAAACCAGCCCGCGCTGGATGGGCCGCTGCCCCAGCTGCGGAAGCTGGAATACCATGAATGAGGATGTTGTTGCGGAAGCTCCCAAGGCGGGGCTTTCCAACAGCAAAGCGGCAGCACCTGCCCGGCAGGAGGGTGTTACTTCGCTGACAGCCCGGCGGTTGGCCGATATCAGCACTACGGAAGAGAAAAGCCGCATCCTGACCGGCATATCGGAGCTTGACCGGGTGCTGGGCGGCGGCATCGTGCTGGGCGGCGTGGTTTTGCTCAGCGGCGAACCGGGTGTTGGCAAATCTACGATGCTTTTGCAGCTCTGCGGTGCCATCTCCAACCAGCATTCTGTTCTGTATATCACGGGTGAGGAATCTGTCCGTCAGGTCAAACTGCGTGCTGCACGGTTGAAAGTGCCGCAGGAGAACATCTATCTTGCAGCGGAGAACGATGTGGACGAGATCTGCGGCCTGATCGAAAAGGAAAAGCCGGAGCTTGTAGTCATCGACTCTATCCAGACGATGCGCTGTATGGATCTTTCTTCCTCGGCCGGCACGGTCAGTCAGGTCAAGGAGAGCGCCGCCCGTCTGCTGGCGGTAGCCAAAAAGCAGGAGATTCCCATGTTCATTGTGGGCCATGTCAACAAAGATGGAGCCATTGCAGGCCCCAAGGTCATGGAGCACATCGTGGATACTGTGCTCTACTTTGAGGGCGACAAAATGCTGCCTTATCGTATTCTGCGGGCTGCCAAGAACCGCTATGGCTCCACCAATGAACTGGGCATGTTTGATATGACAGGGCAGGGGCTGGAGGAGATCGAAAATCCTTCCCAGATGCTTTTGGAAGGCCGTCCGCTGGGGGTTTCCGGCAACTGCGTCGCCTGTACGATGGAGGGTAGCCGCCCCATCCTGAGCGAGATCCAGGCCCTTGCCACCAAAACGAATTTCCCGGCACCGCGCCGTGCCTGCAGCGGCTATGATTATAACCGCATGAATCTGCTCATTGCCGTTCTGGAAAAGCGGGCAGGGTATTTCTTTGGCAATCTGGATGTCTATATCAACATAGTGGGCGGCATTGCCCTGCGGGATACTGCCTGCGATCTGGCGGTCTGTCTGTGTATGGTGTCGTCTCTGCTGGACTGCCCCGTGAGCGATAAGCTCATTGCCATTGGAGAAGTGGGTCTGGGCGGTGAGGTGCGCAGTGTGCCCAACCTTGAACAACGCCTGCGGGAAGCCGAGCGCATCGGCTTTGAGCGGGCTGTGGTGCCAAAACATAGCCTTGCCCACCTGAACCCGGCAGATTATCCGGGCATGAAGCTGATAGGTGCGGCTTATATCTCGGATGCGATCCATGCATTGAAATCAGACCGGTTGTAACGAATTTACGGAGAAACTATGTCGATCTATCTTGATGAAAAAAATCCGGGCAAGCATCCGCCGTTTGATGATGCTTCGCCGGATATTGTGGAATATGTGCGGTACCTGGAGGTGATCGCGGGCAAAAGCGCCAACACGGCCTTCAGTTACTACTGCGATCTGCGCGGTTTTTCTCGTTTTATGAAACGCCGCCGCGGGCTGGTTCCGGCAGATACGGAGATCAAGGATATTGACCCCAAGGGGCTGGACACAGCCTTCTGGGGCAGTGTGAGTAAAGAGGACATCTATGAATATCTCTATTTCCTGAACCGGGAATGCGGCAACAAGAAATCCTCGACTGCCCGGCGGCTGGCCAGCCTGCACGGCTTTTATGATTATCTGGTCAATCAGGTCAATAAGCTGACAGAGAACCCGACCGCCTCCATCAAGCCGCCCAAGCAGGATAAGGTCCTGCCCAAATATCTGACAGCGGAACAGTCCATGGATCTGCTGGAGAGCACGCAATATCAGAGCGATTTTCCGGAGCGGGATTACTGCATGGTGGTTCTGTTCCTGAACTGCGGAATGCGGCTTTCTGAGTTGGTGGGCATGGATCTGGGCGATATCGACCTGGAACAGCGGCAGATCAGGCTCTTTGGCAAGGGCCACAAGGAACGGATGGTCTATCTGAATGAGGCCTGCGTCGAAGCCCTGCAGCTCTACCTGGCCAAACGCAACACGATGGAGGGCCTGAATCCAAAGGAAAAGGCTGTGTTTGTGACGCGCCGCCGGAAGGAGCGCATTTCCAACCGCAGGGTGGAGCAGCTCGTCACCGGTGCCATGAAAGCGGTCGGGCTCAAGGGCTTTTCCACCCATAAGCTGCGTCACACTGCGGCAACGCTGATGTATCAGACCGGCAATGTGGATATTTTGACCCTCAAGCAGCTGCTGGGTCACAGCAGTGTGGGTACAACACAAATTTATACGCATCTGCAAGAATTTCAGGTGCGTGCCGCCATTGAGCAGAACCCGCTGGGCACGGTCACACCCGAAAAAGCACGCTTGGATACAACAAAACGGGCAGCAGGGGAGAACAGAGGGGAAAATAACGCCGATTCGATGGATGTTGAAGAAGCTGCCAGCCCGATGGAAGCTTTTGAGGGTGCTGCCAATGATGGCATCCGGGTGGATATCTCTTCTATGCCTGGGGATAAGGAAACTGTATGAACTATATCAACTTCTCTAAGAGCTATCATGTGCGGATGCTGACAGATCGCGATATTCCGTTAATTTTAAGGCTTTGTGAGAAAAACACACAGTTTTATGAACATTGTCCGCCATTT
>ENA-OQDT01000295-OQDT01000295.1-human-gut-metagenome-genome-assembly--contig:-NODE-295-length-33034-cov-4.371289_pt1 | contig 33034 bp, 33 predicted proteins | sample MGYA00242786_ERZ504617 | MGnify/ENA primary metagenome ERZ504617 (study PRJEB26092, sample SAMD00036337) | human gut metagenome | host: Homo sapiens | study: EMG produced TPA metagenomics assembly of...
AGAAAAAAGCTGAAGAAGACTGAAGCCAATGTTGAAGAGCAGTACCGTCAGCATCCGCATGGACATGGACATCGATTCATACGGCATCCACACAAACCCAATTGCCAAAAGGATGGAAGGCACGCCCATAATCAAAAGATAGGGACGGTACTTTCCCTTCCTGCTGCGCGCATATCGATGATGTTGGCGCGCAGGGCTGTCAGCGGAAAGCTGCTTGCGACGGAAATGAGATACAGGAGATAAATCTTGGTCGGCTCGATACCAATCGCATTGCCGATGATAAAATTACCGACAGATAGCTGAAGCGCCCAGATGATCGTGATGATGAAGTAGGCACCGATACCACCCACACTGTATGCGGCAATTTCTTTAAACGGCATGTATTTGCCGGCAGGCGGGTGTTTCCAGTAGGTTTTTGCATCTGACCAAAGCGATTCAGCGGTTTGTTTAAGCTGCATTTTTTAACCTCCAAACAGCGCAAACTATTATAAAATTTCACTAAAATTATAACGCAGTTTTTATAAAAATGCAAGAACTTTTTCGGTGAAGGAATTAATAAATGGTTCATATATATAAAGTTACGCGCTGCAACATGCAGGATTTCTGCATGTTGCAGCGCGTTTCCAAGTAGTTTACAACCCAGTGAGGTGCAAAGCACAATCGGTTAATCACGATCTGCCGGTTCTGCCTCCCATTTTAGAATTGTGCCAGTCGTAGCGTCAATTTCAAAGTCATATTCCGTGCCGCTTTTCCGCACCTCGCCTTCATAGAGAAGCCTGCCGTTCACTGTATCCATATCAAGATCCACAATGATAGCACCAGGCATTTTTTTCTCAAGAATCGCTTTCACCTGCTTGATCCCAATCACTTTTCCGGCAGGCTGTGTGCCGCTGCCGCTGTGATGGCTTTGCTCTTCTTCCCAAGAGAGGATCGCACCGGTGTAAGCGTCGATATCAAACTCGTACTCCACTTTACCCTTTTGGGCCTCCCCTTCATAGGCGACACGCCCGTCATCGCGCTCCAGCTCAATCTTCGTTATCGTTGCGCCAGGCACCTTTTGCAGCACAATTTCTTTGGCCTTTGCAACGCCGATATAGGAGGAGGCACCGTTTTGCTGGGTGGGTTTCTCCTGTGCCTTTGCCTGTGTCTGCTCTGTGGTGACCGGGTTGCGGCCAGTATGATGCACCCATCCGCCGTTTTCATCCCAATCATCCTTTTCGCTTTTGAGCGATATGCGGGCGCCATCCTTTGCATTGAGCACAAGATCATATTCATATCCACCTTGATAAAGCTCAATCTGATAGACATAAATGCCCTTTTCGAGTTCCAAATCAATATCCGTCACAGCGGCTCCGGGCACCTCTTTCAGCGCCAGTTCCCGTGCTTTTTCCACGCTGAGAATCGCCCCGTCCTGCTGTGTGCTGCCGGCCGTTGCCCCAGCAGCGCCCTCTGCGGGTGTGCTGGTCAACGGAATGACGATTGGCGCGCCAATTTTGATTTCACGCTCCAAGATCAATCCGCTTTCCGGGTGGATATCATAACTGCCGCGGCACTTGGAGGATTGAATGCAACCTCATAAACTTGAAACCCATCCTCCTCGACCAGCTGAGTTTTGGTCATTTTAGCACCATCCACCTTAGCGCTTGAAAGCTCATCAGACACGATCTTTTCTACATCCTGCTGCGTAAGCTTCACGGATTTTGATCCATCAGAAGCATCCGCCTGACTTTTCCATTCGGCAAGCTCCTTTGCTTTTTTTGCCAATCTCAATTTCATATTTTTCCTTTCCGCTCCGCGCTGTGGAATTTGAATTCATAACGATCGTCCTCCGTCTCCTGTGCGACGAGCTGCGCGTCGGCGGGCAGGTATTTTAGCGCCGTTTCCTTCGCGGTATTTTTCGCATGTGCGGAAACGCCCAGCACGGAAGCAGTCCCTATCGCAATTACCAATACGGCCGCACCGGCTACTGCCAAAATCTTTCTATTCTTCTTCATAAAAATACCTCCTGATTGCTCTCAAATTTTGGGGAATGGGGCATTTGATTAGGCGGCGGCGTCCCGCCATTCCTTATCATGGCTTCATAATAACCGACAAAAATGAGAGGAAGATTAAAAAACGGGCGCTTGAAAAAAGTTTTTCAATTCCACACCTAGTATTTTTTATTACGAAGCAAAGCGAGTAACAAAGCAAAGCCTGCCCAAACAACACAGGCCCAAGAGGTATCATCTGTTCACGGGAACAGTTTGTTTCCGGCTATTTTTTATGCTACAATAGATTCAAACAGATCGTTTGAATCATTCAAAAAATGTCTGTCGGCGCAAAACGCCTCCTGCCGCAAAGCGGCAACGCCATTTTTCGCAGAGGCTAGGCTTTATGCGTATGCTACGATAGATTCAAACAGATCGTAAAGTTTCAAGCTTTGAAACAAAGCTTCAAAGCCTGAAACTTAGATGCATTGGTATATTGATCGGAAGGAGAAACCATATGAGGCTTTTATATGTAGAAGATGAACCAGCCCTCTTGCAGGTGACCGCCAAACGCCTCAAGGCAGAGGGCTATGGGGTGGACACTTGTGCGAATGGCACAGAAGCGCTTGATTATATTGCGCTGACTGATTATGACGCGGTCATCCTCGACATCATGTTACCAGGACGGGACGGCCTTTCCATCCTGCGGGAAATGCGCGCCCAGGGCAACCACACGCCTGTTCTTTTGCTTACGGCACGCGATACGGTAGCTGACCGTGTTGCCGGGCTGGATACCGGTGCAGACGATTACCTGGTAAAGCCTTTTTCCTTTGAGGAGCTTTCGGCGCGGATCCGCGTGCTGCTGCGGCGCACTGCGCAGGAACCGGTTTCAAATCTGCTTCAGCTGGCCGATCTGACGATGGATCTCAACACCCGCCGGGTCGCCCGCGGCGATAGGGAAATTACGCTTTCACAAAAGGAATACGCGGTGCTCGAATATCTGCTGCGCAACCAAGGGGCTGTGCTCACGCGTGACCAGATCGAGCAGCACGTATGGAGCTACGATTTTGAGGGCGGCAGCAATGTGGTGGATGTTTATATCCGTTATGTACGCAAAAAGATTGATACAGGTTATGGGCAAAAACTGATCCATACCGTTCGCGGGGTGGGATATGTGCTAAAAGCAGAATAAGCGCGAAAGGCGGGTTCCAGCCATGAAACAGCTCTCCATTAAACTGCGAGTCACGCTCTTTTATACGGCGATCCTCGCAGTGATTCTCTCGCTGATGCTCGGCTTTGTTTTCCTTGCGCTTGACCTTCGGATTGTCTACTCTACCCGGGCGGATTTGGAAAGCGCAGTGGAAAACGCATTTGACGATATCGATTTCAAGGGCGGGCAGCTTGAAATCGACAGCGGAATTGATCTCTACCACGATGGGATCACGCTTGTGCTCTATGGCCCTGCCGGCACGCTCCTGCTGGGCGGTACGCCAGCAGGATTCCCGGCGGAAACGCCCTTAATTGCAGATACCCATCAAGGCGTGGAAGGCGGCGGCCGCAAGTGGCAGGTATTTGATATGTATGTCGGCTACGGTGAAACCGGCGTATGGGTGCGGGGAATTTACTCCCTCAGCGCAAACGATTCCGCGCTGAATTATGTGACGGTTGCTTCCACGGTGAGCTTCCCGCTCGTATTGCTACTCTCCGCGGCGGGCGGCTACCTGATCACCAAGCGGGCTTTTCGCCCCGTGGAGCGCATTACCCAGGCGGCAAACCGCATTTCCGGCAGCGGCGACCTCTCCGCACGCCTACCGGATGAGGGATCGGATGAAATTGCCCGATTGGCACAGGCCTTCAACGCGATGCTGGATCGGCTGGAAGCCGCTTTTGAGCGGGAAAAGCAGTTTACCTCCGACGCTTCTCATGAGCTGCGCACACCAATCTCCGTGATCCTCTCCCAGGCGGATTTCGCTCTAGCCAATCCCGGCGATCCACAGGAAACCCTACGGGCGCTTCAGGCGATTCAATCACAGGGTAAAAAAATGTCCGCCCTTGTTGCGCAGCTGCTGGAACTGACGCGGGCGGATAATCAAACGCTCCGCCTGGAGAAGGAACCAATTGATCTTGCAACGCTCTGCGAAACAGTGGCTGAAGAGTTGGCCGAACGGGCAGACAAACGCGGCATCTCGATCGAATGCTTGTTGCAGCCGGAAGTGATGCTGGAGGGCGACCAGACGCTGCTGACCCGGATGATGATGAACCTCGTATCAAATGCCATTTCTTACGGCAAGGAGTATGGCCATATATGGATTCGTCTGATCCAGAAGGATACCGGTATCCGATTGTCCATCGAGGATGACGGCATTGGCATCGCGCCAGAGCACATCAATCGGATTTTCGACCGTTTCTACCGTGTCGACTCTTCCCGCAGCGGTGCGCAGGGAGGCAGCGCCGGGCTGGGCCTTGCAATGGTGCGCTGGATCGTGCAAGCGCACGACGGCACGATCCAGGTGGAAAGCGAGCCGGGCAAGGGCAGCGCTTTCTTGGTGATATTTCCAACATAAACACAACGCCATCAGATGGGGACGCCGCAGAAAAGCAGGCGTCCCCTTTTTGCTTTCGATCCTTCCTCCGGTCAGCCGCCAAGCAAGAAATCAAGCACATCCCAGCCCGCGCTGCCTCCGCTCTGATAAAGCTCGGTATAGCCGCACTCTGTGCAGGTGATTGTAATGAACTTTTTATTCTGCACATCAAATATTTTCGCAAAATTGCCGCCCGTCGCCTGAAATTGATCGTGTTCATACTGTGTGTTGCCGCATTTGGGGCAAACATACTGCTTCTGCTCCATCATATTTCCAACCTTTCTATTGATCTGCTTTATCATATATCTTTTCGCCGGTTATGCAAGATTCAGCCGCCGGCTCAGCAGCCAACGCGTGGTAAGGTAATAAATCACATCCAAAAAAATCATCAACCCTGCGCCTATGCCGAGCATGCTGTAGATAAACAGAGCGGGGGATTGCTCGGCCAAAGATTGAAAACCTCGGAAAAAGCTCATATCTGCAAAGTGAAACGCCAGCGCCGCCGTAATCATACCGAACATCATCACAAACTGCAAAAGTGTGTTGAGGATCAGGTATGCCGCCGCGCTCGCAAGCAACCGGTTCTGCGGCCACTGCCCCCCGATTGCCATGCAGAGATAGAAATGCAGGTAGGTATTGGAAAACGCCAACACCATAAAAAGCGCTAGAAGAAGCGCGGCCAGCCATATGCTCATGCCGGTTTCGCTCCGAAAGCTTGCCAGAATAGCGGGCGCGTTCGCAATCTCCGGGAGATTCCATACAAATAGAACGCCTCCCAGAATTACAACAACGATACCCATAAGCGACCAAACTAGGCTTACCAGCAGCTTCGAGAAAATCTGCTGCCCCGGCGTGGCCGGAAGCGTAAACATGAGATAGCCTTCATCACCAAGCAGGTTTTTATAAAACCGCTGAACGGCCACAATGACGATGACGGCCAACATGGCAAGCAGGGCAAATGCCGCCAGAACGGCAAAGAGGGCAAAAAGCACCGCCACCAGCGGGTGCGAATCATTTCGCCCCGTGAGCAATTTCACCACCAGAAAGATAACCTGGAACCCGCCCATCAGGGCAAGCACTGCCGCCAACAGCGGCAACAGGAGCTTCGCCGTCGCTTTGAATTCATGCTTGATCAGTTTCCCCAGCATCTGAATACCTCCCTGAATATTGTATCAATGCTTTTATCCCGTTCTTCACGAATCGCATCTACGCTGCCTGCAAGCACGATATGTCCTCCTCCGATCATCACAACATCGTCGAACACTGCTTCGATATCGTGAATCAGGTGGGTGGATAAAATCATCGTTGCATCCTCGTTATAATTGCGAATGATCGTATTGAGAATATAGTCGCGTGCAGCCGGATCCACTCCGCCGATCGGCTCGTCGAGCAGATAGAGCTCCGCCTTGCGGCTCATCACCAATGCAAGCTGCAATTTCTCCCGCGTGCCCTTGCTTAGAGCGTTTAACTTATCATTTGGCTGAATTTGCAAATCCTTCAGCATTTCCGCCGCTTTATCAAGCTGAAAATCCGCATAGAAATCCCCGAAAAATTCTAGTGCCTCGCGCACACGCATCCCAGCAGGCAGGCAGCTACGCTCCGGCAGGAAGGAAACGCGCATTTTTTGTCTCCGTCCCCGGTTCCAGACCACAGACGCGGATGCTTCCCCGCGTGGCAGTGAGCAACCCGGCTGCAAGCTTTAACAGCGTCGTTTTTCCACTGCCGTTCGGCCCCAGGAGGCCGACGATCCGTCCCTTTGGAAAATCGTAGGTAAAATCGACAAGCGCCGCCTTTTGCCCATAGAGCTTCGTCAGCCCTTGGCAGGATAAAATCGCATCCATTATGCATTCTCCTTTGTTTGTTTTAAGAGCGAGAGAGCTTCCGCCTGGGTAAATCCGAGCTTCTGCATAGCTGCCCAGAACTGGGCGATTTGCTCTTGCGCCTTTTGCTGCCTCAATGCCTGAATCATTGTTTCATCCTCCGTAATGGTACGCCCAGCTGTCCGCTGCGTGTTGATGAGGCCACGTGCCTCCAGCTCCTGCATAGCCCGCTGCATCGTGTTGGGGTTGACTGCCGCCTCGGCGGCGAGCTCCCGAACGCTTGGCAGCTTCCCGCCGGCCCGGTATTCCCCTGCGACGATCGCAAGTTCCAACTGCTCAACCAGCTGGAGATAAATCGGCCGGTCGGCAGTGATGATCCATGTCATCTGTGCGCCTCCTTGTATTATTGTATTAAGATGATAATACAATAATACAGTTTGCACCCGATGTCAAGGGAGTTCACAAAATAGTTACAATAACGTGTGTAAGCCATTCCCTTCACAAAAAGATAGCGCGCCGCAAAGCTCCCTTGCAGCGCGCTTCCTTTTTTATTTTTGCCGCTTTAACCGCCTAGTTTAGGGCAGAAACCTTTTTGCCAGACTGCGGCGGCACAGATACCTCAATAAACGAACGGGCAACGCCGTTCACCGTTTCAGATTGTGGCTGCAATTCCGCCCCATCAACTACAAAATGAGCAGGTTGCCGGGCAGATTGCCCTGCAAACGTGCATTTCCAGCACAGCGGACGGTTTGAATGGTTGTAGAACGCCGCCTCGTGATGGGAAAGAAGCTCAAAATCCATGCTATAATCCCCTAGCCGCAGCCCTCTTATGGATAGCCCTGGAACTTCCTCCGGCAGACAGGGACAAGTAACAATCCTTCCCGCCGGCAAGTCGGCGGAAAAGCCGGCCAACCCTTCAACAGCATGAGAAAACATGGTAAAAGAAAGCTCCGGATAATCCTCATTGCGGCCCTGGCTCTCATGAACATGCGGTAACAAAAGCCTACCGCCAATATATTTCATCCAGCGCCACGCGCGCTCTGCCTGCTGGTAAGGGAAGAAAACCTGCGGCAAATAAGTATAGCTCTCGATATTCACCGCCGCAGTCTGAGGATCAGCGGCTCTTTGGTCGATCTCTTCCAGCAGCAGGTTATTGCGCTCCCCTGGTTCGGTTAACAGCTTCATCGGCAGAAAGAAGCACGTTTCCGCGCCGGTGATTCCTTTGGCCGATCTCTCCCAACGCCAATATTTCCGGCCTTTTTGATCGATCCCGAACACATAGCCGTTGCCCTCCGGCGGAAGGCTCCACACATCATAAAAATAGGATCTCAGCTCCGCAGCGCGCCGGAGGTAACCACCCGCCGACTCCCGCTCCCCTAGGGCTTCCAACAGTTTGCCGAATGCTGCCAGCGCCTGATAAAGCGCCGCAATGCTGTCGCCCGCTTCTGCAAGCGACCGCCCGGATTCATTGTAGCTGGCTGATCCACGCCAAATATTGCCGCGCCCCTCTGGAATTCCATTTTTTATGGAGAACACCATTCCGTCGTGTCGCTGGGTAAATTCTCCAAGAATTCGTTCGGTAAATGTGCGCATTTGGCGATCCAGATAGCGGCTGTCTCCGGAGAGGAAATAAAGCTTGCATATGGTTTCGACCAGCTCATACTGGGCGGTAAGCTCCCGCACGAACCTACGGTGATTGGGAGTGTCCATATAATAAAGGCTGCCATCAAAATTCAGCGCCCAGGGAGCATACCAGCCGGTATCCGCACAAGCGCCTTCCACAAAGCAGCGCATCATCTGATAATTCTCTTCATGATACCCCAAATACTCAGCTCCGGCCGCCTGATGGACAAAATCCCGGATGTAAAAGGCTGTGCGGTCATGATACCCCGCCCAATAAGATGGGAGATAGTCTTTCGGCTGCGCCCACTGCCTGTTGGGCCGCCTGATCACACGGCTACGGTTGGAAAAACGCCCCGACGGCCCATACCACTTTCCACCGTCTCCGCGGTTCACAGGCCCGGATTGCCCGGTCATCACAAAAGAAGCGGCCTTTTGCTGCGCCCAGGCCATCCATTGCGTTAAATCGGAATTGCTGCTTATCAACTCCATATCTTCTCGCCTTCCTTTCTTTCCCGCACGGCAGAAAAACAGGCTTTCGGGATGCGTTTATATTTCCGCCTCCGCGCGCTCCTTTAAATCTGCAATGATCTCCGCCTGCTTTTTCTCCGTCATATCATAAAACAGAATCGGAATCACTGCTGCAAGGCAGCTGATAACCGTGGTGATAATCATGATGTTGAAAATAGGTGTGCGAACCGCCTCCTGGAACAAAACCGTATAATCCTTCTCAAGCCCATAATGCTCATAAAACCAGGGAAGGATCAGGTTAAAGAGCATCGTAGCCGCCGTTACCAGCATGCCGCTGAACTGGGTGATGAAGCCCTCCAGCCGCTTGCCGGTTTTCCACTGCTGATAGTCAAATACATCCGCAGTCATTGCGGACACCATAACGCCGTCGCCGCCGATCGCCGCCGTTGAAAGATAGAGGCATGCAAGAAACAAAAATGGGCTTTTCGTTGTGACGAGCATTAGCCCCGCAAACCCCGCACGCAGGAGATTGAACCAAATCAGGGACGAGCGCTTTCCGATCTTTTTGGCCAGCAGCGGCGCGAGCAGCATGCCTGGCACAGAGGCTGTGCCAATCACAGCATTCATCACTCCCAGCACGGCATCGCTGCGGACCACATAGATACAATACCATGCTAAAATTCCGCCGATGCCGCCCTTTAGGCCGCCGAGGACATTATAAAGTGTCATCAGCCAAAAATATTTATTGCTTTTGATTTCAGAGATTCCATCCACAAAGCGGACTTTCGCCACATAGTTTCTGGGGACAACAATTTTTTCTTCCGTGCCCTTGAACGTTCCACAGGCTCAAAATGATACCAAACACAGAAAAAAATCGGGAACAGCGTGCGATAAGCAGTAAAGCCTGTCATTCCTCCCGCAAATAAGCCCGCTAAAATCGGAAAGAAAAGATTCACGATAGATGGACCAAGGCTATAGATAAACTGGCTGACGGATAACAGCCCCGTGCGCTCCTCCCCATTGGGTGTGAGCACCTGTGCCAGGCTCGTAAACGCAAGCGCATACAGGGATTGAAAAATCATCAACAGTGCATAGATCAGGCTGAGCATCGTACATTTCAGCGGATAGGAGAGCGAATTCGGAATGAACGCCATTAAGATCAGCAAAGCGGCTGTTGGAACTCCGGTTATCAGCAAATAAGGGCGGAATTTGCCGTATTTTGTATTGGTATTGTCAACGAGCATGCTGATAAACGGCGTTTTCACCAGATTTAAGATACTCATAACAATGGACATAATAGCAAGATCCATCGGTGCAATTTGATAGGCCGAGCCCAAAAGCAGACAGTTTGCCGTAAGCGCAACATAGCCAAACAGCGAATTGATCGTATTCACGCCGATGCCGCCCACAGAATAGGCGACAAATTCTTGATAAGGAATGTATTTCCCCTCTGGAGGTTTGTTCCAATACGTTTTGACCTCTTCAACGGCCGATCTCAAATTCCACTTTTTCATAATTATTCCCCCAGCTTGATTTGATTGAGGCAACCATCCCACGCCGCAAGGCGAATACATGACATGGATGCATCGCCTCCCAACAGATTGCCGATTCCCGGGTTATGCGCTCTCCCCTCCATGCAAAATCCGATTCACAAAGCAACTATTGTATGTTATGATAATACTATCACGAATCAGCGGAGAGGAATATAGGCAATATACTATGAAATATGAGGAATATCCAACCAAACACCCAGCGCCGGAATCCCAGACATTGGGCCGAAAACCGCTCCCAAGCAACGTTATTTTGGGTGAAACCGCATATAGCCCGGGCGACCATGCCGTTACCCTCTGGCCCTTTTATGATCCGGTTTTTCCCGTGAATGTGATGGCCATTGGGGAAACAAAATGCCGCCCGGATTACCATGTGATCCGCCCTCGCTCCCGGATCATGGCCATTGAATATATTGCGCAAGGGGCAGGTATTTTGAAAATCAACGGCCAAACATACCGCCCGGAACAGAACTGCACGATTCTTTTAACGAAGCACAGCGCGCATTCCTACGAGGCCGACGCACAAAAACCCATGGCAAAAGCATTGGATTGTTTTTGACGGGCCATTTATGCAAAACATGATCGATTCCTATCTTCCCAAAAAAGCAGCTATTGCTTTACGAACTGCAACCTGCTCCCTTATTTTCATGAAATCAGCCGGTGTGTACAGGCGCAGAAAAGGGATTATCCACGCCTGATCGAGAGCCTGACGGTAATCCTGCTCCAAATGGTTCTTCAAATGAATCGCGTGGTCACGCAGCGCGAAGCCTCTCTTCCGGAAAAAATCCGAGCGGCCATCGACGCTCAGATCGAAGGGAAGCTGTCACTGGAAACGATCTGCGCGGAATTCAGCTATTCCAAAAATCATATTATTACGCTATTCCGCAATGAATATGGCATCACTCCCTACCGCTACTTTGAGAAGAAGAAAATCGAGGTTGCCAAGCTCTACCTATGCAATACCAGTTTTACAATTGACGAGGTCGCCCAGCACCTCTCCTATGCCGACCGGAATTATTTTTCCAACTGTTTCAAAAAGCACACGGGCTATGCGCCGGCGGAATATCGGAGAAAGCATGGATTTTCATAGGCATAATGCACAATGTGACAGTTCATAAAAGCATTGAAAAGGCCAGGGGGCTGCTGCAAAACAATTTGCAGCAGCCCCTCCATTTATATTCTGTTCAACCAGCACTCACACGGAAAACAGCTGCTGCGCAAAGCGCACGCTCGCCATGGCGTCCTTCCCGTAAAAATCCGCGCCAATTTCGTCCGCATATTCCTGCGTGAGCACCGCGCCGCCTACCATAACCCGGCAATCGAGGCCGCGCTCCCGGAGCAGCCGGATCGTGCGCTCCATTGCGGGCACGGTGGTGGTCATCAATGCGCTCAGGCCCACCAGCCGGCAATCAAGCCGCTCCGCCTCATCCACTACCCGCTCGCAGGGCACATTTTTGCCAAGGTCGATTACATCGAACCCATAGTTATCCAGCATCACCTTCACGATATTCTTTCCGATATCGTGAATATCCCCTTCCACCGTAGCGAGCAGGATCGTGCCATGCTTCTCCGGAGCGGCGCCGCTTGCGAGCACATGCTCCTTGATCGCCTCAAAGGCATTGGTCGCCGCCGCAGCGCTGCTCATGAGCTGCGGGAGGAATACCGTTTTCTTTCAAACCCCTGCCCCACCTCATTGAGGGCTGGAACAAGGATCTGGTTAATAATCTCGTTGGAATCCCGGTTCTGCAAAAGTGCCTTTGTGCTCTCATAGGCCTGATCCTTCAATCCGCGCAGCAGAATTTCATAAAGAGATAGCTCTTTTCCCTTTGCCGCCTGCTCCTCTCCCCCTGCAAAATGGGAGATATACGCGCCGCACTGCGGATCGAGCCCTGCAAGCGCACAATAGCTCAGGTATGCGCCGCGCATGGACGCCATATTGGGATTGATGATACCCGCATCCAGCCCGGCCTGAAGCGCCATGGTATAAAAGGCGGCGTTAATTACCTCCCGGTTTGGCAGGCCGAAGGAAACATTGGACACGCCGAGCACCGTTTTCACGCCCAGTTCCCGCTTGATCAGGCGCACCGCCTCAAGCGTTGTGTGCGCCGCCTGTGCATCCGAGCTGATGGTCATAGTCAGAGCGTCAATGACGATATCTTTTTTTCAATCCCATACTTCTCCGCTTCCGATACGATCCGCCGTGCAATTTGAAGCCGACCTTCCGCCGTGGCAGGAATGCCGGATTCATCGAGCGTCAGCGCGACGATCACGCCGCCGTATTTTTGCGCCAGGGGAAAAACCTGGTCCATCACCTCCTGCTTCCCGTTGACGGAGTTCATCATCGCCTTGCCGTTATAGAGGCGCAAGGCGTGCTCCATCACCACCGGATCGGAAGTGTCGATCTGGAGCGGAAGCGCCGTCACGCACTGAAGCGCCTCCACGGCCCTGCCCATCACCGCCCGCTCGTCAATACCGGGCAGGCCGACGTTAACATCCAGAATATGCGCGCCGCTCGCCTGCTGCTCAACCGCCTGCGTAAGCACATAATCCATATCGTTTTCCCGCAGGGCCTGCTGAAAACGCTTTTTTCCCGTTGGGTTGATGCGCTCGCCGATGATAATGGGGGCCGCGCCGATCTCGCGGACTTCCGCATAAGAGGATACGACTGTTTTGCCCTTTCGTGCGACCGGCACAGGCGAAAGCGGTTTACAACGGGCAACCATTTCACGAATATAGGCCGGCGTTGTACCGCAGCAACCGCCGAGCACGCAGGCTCCCATTTGTGCCATCTGCTCCATCTCACGGGCAAATTCATCCGGCAGCACATCATACACCGTCTTCCCATCCCGCATAGCGGGCATGCCGGCATTGGGGTTGAGAATGATGGGGGTAGAGGTGGCTTCCAGCAATTGCGGCAGGAGGCCCTTCATTTGCACGGGGCCAAGGCCGCAGTTGAAACCGAGCGCATCCACGCGCAGGCCTTCCGCTATGGCAACGGCAGCGGCGATAGAGCCGCCGGTGAGCAGCTTGCCCTGGGCATCGAAAGAGAAGGTGAGGAAAACAGGCAGCTTTGTATGCTCCTTCACTGCGAGCACAGCGGCCTTTGCCTCATAGGTATCCGTCATAGTTTCAATAATCGCAAGATCTGCGCCCGCTCTCTCGCCTGCTCGGGCAACCTCCGCAAAGGCGTCCACCGCCTCCTCAAACGGCAACTCCCCCATTGGGGCAAGCAGCTTGCCCGTAGGGCCGATATCAAGGGCGACGAACCGTGGCGCATCACCCCCGCACTGCTCCGCCGCAGCGCGTGCATTGGCTACGGCGGCTGAAACCACCTCTTCCGCCGAATGCCCGCTGCCCCGCAGCTTCAAGCGATTCGCGCCGAAGGTGTTGGCGGTGACAACATGGCTGCCCGCCTGATAATATTGCGTGTGAATCTGCCGAATCGTTTGCGGATCAGTCAGGTTCATCAATTCCGGCAGCGCACCGGGCTGCAAGCCCTTCTCCTGCAAAAGAGAGCCCATGCCGCCATCAAAAAAGAGCAGCTGCTTCCCAAGCAACGAACGAATATCCAATGGAATCCCCCATTCCCGTTATAAAAACATCAGGCAAGTATTTCAGACAAATTTGCAACAATCTCTGCGCAACATCGGGCTTATTCATTGTATATAGATGGATACCCTTCACGCCATTTGCTAACAGGTCGATGATTTGATCGGTCGCGTAGGCGATACCGGCCTGCTTGAGCGCCGCGGGATTGTCGCCAAAGCGGTCGAGGATGGAGCGGAATTTCGGGGTGAGCGTCGTCCCCGCCAAAGCGCAGATGCGCTTAATTTGCCGCCCGCTTGTCACCGGCATCACGCCTGCGATCACGGGCACATCAATCCCCACGCGCAGCGCGCGGTATAAAAAGCTGTATAACACATGATTGTCAAAGAACATCTGGGTAATGAGGAAATCACAACCGCAATCCACTTTGGCCTTCAGGTGGCTGAGGTCTGCGGCGCTGCTGGCACATTCCACATGCCCCTCCGGGTAGCAGGCAGCCCCTACGCAGAAATCGCCGCGGGATTTTATTTCCTCCACGAGCTGGTAAGCATATTTATAATAACCAGCCTCAGGGAATGTCATACCATCCGGGATATCGCCGCGCAAGGCCAGCACATTTTGAATTCCCTTTGCCCTGAGCTCCTCAATTAGCTGGGCAACCTCCGCCCTGGACGAAGAAACGCAGCTCAAGTGCGCGAGCGCCGCCGTGCCGCACTCCTTTTGAATAAAAGAAGCGATATCGATGGTGTTCTGAGAGGTGCCGCCGCCTGCTCCGTAGGTGACGCTCATAAAATCCGGGGTGTATTGGGAAAGCGCTGTCACCGCCTCCTGCACGGGCTGAAAGGGCATTCCCGGCTTTGGCGGAAATACCTCAAAGGATAGCGTTACATCTTTTTGCTTCAGGCATTCACGAATGAGCATTTTTACATCCTTCTTTCCGGGCGCGCTAGATCAAAAGCCGCCTGAATCATCGTTTGCACCAGCAGACGAGGACAGCCGCCCCAGCCCTTTGAGCAATACGATGAAAATATTATACTGGGCGCGCTCCGATTTGACAAGCGGCAATTCCGTAACCTTCAGGCATTGACAAGTGGAACGCTGGAATGGTAACATCAGCATAGAGATTTCAATTGAACTAGGGGGATCACCCCCTCCGAAAAGGAGCGTTCTATATGCGCAAGGATCCGGAGAAAAAGCAGGCCGGAAAAGAGCGGAGAAAAAAGCGGCTTGCGGCGATCATTTCCATTTGCCTTTCCATCGCTGTGGTGATTACTGCAATTGCAGGAACAATCGCTTATACGATGACAAACCAGCTCCCGCAGGATGAAAAGCAGTTCTCCGAAAAGGAGCGCAAGGTGCTGCTTCAGACCTTTCAAACCGTTACCTCTGAGAAAAAGCAGCCGCTTAGGCGCGTGATCGACAGCCAAAACCCGCTCAACCTCGTCAACTACTATGGCGATGAACCTTTGCTGACATTATGGAATTCGATCCCTGAAAATCAGCAACCCTACACAGTGCTCCTGCTCATCCCAGGCCATACGCTTCTACCAGGCAGCGATCAGGCGCTCGCATGGCTAGAAACGACCGCCGACGAATGCGAAAAAAATCAGATTCCATATGCCATCCAGAATATCAATGGGGAATATCAGATGGAGGAGCGCATTCCAATTGCCTGGCTGGAGGAGCGCTTTGCCAGCCGGCACGATTATTTTTACGGTCTCAATGCCGCAGAGCTTTACAACGGCGTCATCTGGCGCGGTGAGGTGGAAAGCAACAATGCGCAGTACATCATCGATTGTATTACCCTCGCGGCCAAATACGGCGCATTTTTCTTTTGGACTGATACGAATATGAACTACGATAACGGCATGGTGCTTGAATGGTTTGAGAAAAATGACGCTTTTTATTCCGCTTTTAAAAACAATGCGGCCAATATCGTACTGATGAATAAAGAATCCTACGGAAACCCCTCCTCCTATTCCGTCATGCAGGGGCTTTGGCTGGCGGGGCTCGTCGGCAACTGGGGCGTTGCCTCCGACTGGTGGCACTGGCAGGTGGACGGAGACAAAAATCCCTCTTTGGGGAATACGACAAATATGTAGACGATGAGTGGGATCTCATCCTCTCCTATCCGGAAAATATGTACGTCCAGTCCATGATGCTCGTCATGAGCTGCGGCGGCACCTGCTTCAAAGCGGAGGCGCCAAACTTCTCCACCTCCAACGGTGGGAAGCCGATCGCCGGCTTTCAATATGGCATCTGCCCCCCTTTTCGACGCCATCCTCAACGGAGAGATTACAATTCCAAGTCGGGAGGATATGCTCAAAGAAACGCCTGCCGCGGTTTTGGGCCGCGCAAATTATCCGGATTTTCATTATAATCTGAAGGAGTCGAATTTGTATCCATCGACCGGCCGCTACCGGATTCTTCCCCTGCTGCCCTCTAACCTGCGCCAAGCCGAACGGGAGTTATTTACCCAAAACGGTATTGCATTGATCGCTCAGAAACAAGAGCAGGCTGATTACGACGCCCTTTTCCCAGAGCAGGCGCAGGGCGATACCTATGCCATGCGGATCAAAGATCAGTGGTATTTTATCAATAATCTAGAAAACGCACAGGGCGTAAAGACAGCCAGCATGATGCCGCTATACAGCAACGCCTCCTCCTTCTCGATCACCGCGCAGGAGCACACCTCAGCGATCGTCACAGAAAGGCAGGACCGCCTCTCCTTTTATCTCTCCAACTACCGTACCGATAAGGGAGAAATGATCAAAGCGGCGACGCCCGAAATCCGGAAGGAAAAAAGCTGGGTGAATCTCTGTGGGGAATATCTAACGCTCGATGAAAACGGCAATCCGCTCGGGGTGGATGACAGTGAAATGCGGGAAACCACGATCACTGTGACCGGCACGCTCAACGGCGGCGCGCCAAAGCTGATCCTTCGCAGCAACATGGAGGGCGGCGGGCAAACGCGCCCCTTTACTCACACCACAAAATGGGATCCGGACACCCAAACGCTCACGGTCACCATTCGGCATAACGGCGTGGTCAAGCTGGATATCCTGCTCGATCAGGCGGAAGGCGAACTGACGCTCCCAGAAAAAAAGCCGCTGTCAAATAGCGAAACGCCAACGCCATCCGTTTCCACCACTGCGTTGCAGAAGGCTGTAAACAACTGCAAGCTGCCGGAAAACGAGCAGTATATCGATTACACTTACCTGATCTTTCAAAGTGCGCTGGAACAAGCCAAAAGGATTCTTACCGAAGGCGCTGTGTCGCAGCAGGAGGTAGATCAGGCGCAGAAAGCCTTGGAGGACGCCTACCGCGAAATGCTCCCGGTTTCGGAATATGTGGCCCTGCTCAATGAGATTTTCACAATGGATTTGACCGGATATGCACAAAACGCCATCGATAAGCTTTGGCTCTCTTTCGATGCGCTATTGCGTGAAGTGCTTTCCAACCAAGTTTATGTGGCAGGCCGCAGCAATGAATTGCAATATAAATCTGTTTACCGGGAACGGACGTTTCAAAAAACAGAAAAACGCCAGGCTCTGGAGGAAAAATACGCCGCCCTACGGCAGGCTAGAAACAGCCTGCTGGATACCAAAACCTTCAGTTGATAGGAACTCAAAAATGATATAACCCTTTTGCTATATCGTCTGCTCAAAAATTGCTTGCGCTGTTCAAAACACAAAGCAAAACCAGGCTCGGCTACATACCGGGCCCGGTTTTGTTTATCCGCCCTGTATGAAACTGCAAGCCAGTGCAATGACAATCCATTTTGATCTGTAGCGGCGAACGGTGTTCGCCGCTACAGAACGCGGTTTATCAACCGCAAAAATTGATGTCTGCGGTTGCGGCTCCGGATTTGATCTTTTGATGCAGACATGCTATACTGAGCCATATCTGTTCCTTGCGGAATTAAAAAATTTTCTCGTTTGTTGAGAAAGATAGGGGGTATAAAATGAAGAAGATTGCAGTGCTGGTTCCATGCTATAATGAAGAATTGACGATTGCAAATGTGATTGAAGATTTTCATCAGCATCTGCCGGAAGCGGATATCTATGTATACGATAATAACTCTTCTGACAAAACGGCACAAGTCGCGCTGGAACATGGCGCGATTGTCGTGCCCGAATACCAGCAGGGAAAAGGCAATGTTGTGCGCAGCATGTTCCGTGATATCGATGCGGATTGCTACATCATGGTCGATGGGGACGACACCTATCCGGCGGAGGACGCCGTGAAGGTTGCGCAGCTAGTGTTGGATGGCAAGGCGGAAATGGCCATTGGGGACCGGCTCTCCAGCACTTATTTCACTGAAAATAAACGCCCTTTTCACAATTTGGGCAATCGGATGGTGCGCGGGCTCATCAACTTTATCTTCAACAGCAACGTAAAGGATATCATGACCGGATGCCGTGCATTCAGCCGCCGCTTCGTCAAAAGCTTCCCAGTGTTATCCGCCGGATTTGAGATTGAAACGGAGATGACCGTACATGCGCTTGATAAAAACCTTGCTATCCGCGAAATACCGATCAGCTACCGCGACCGCATGGAGGGCAGCGTTTCAAAGCTCAACACCTTTTCCGACGGCTTCAAGGTGTTAATCACCATTTTCCGCCTGTTCCGCGAATATAAGCCGCTTCAGTTTTTTGGGTTGTTCGCGCTGATCCTCGCCCTATTTGCAGCGGTGCTTTTCCTCCCGGTTTTGATCTATTATTTCCGCACCGGACTAGTGCCGCGTTTCCCCACTTTGATTGTTTCCTGCTTTAGCGCGGTTTGTGCGCTCCTCTCATTCAGTTGTGGATTGATCCTGGATTCCATCCGGGTAAAGCATCGCCAGCTTTTTGAGCTCTACTTACATCTGCAAGAAAAGGGGAAAAAGGATGAAGGGTGAAAAATATTTTTGCACCCTTTTGCACCCGCTCGCAAAGAAAGGAATGATCACAAGCATGAAAGCTGCAACACAAGCAGCCCCGGAATTTGAGCTTCCTGCGCATTTACGCACGGCGCTTCTCTTTGGCATGGCCTGCATTTCCACCATGGCCGCCGCTGTTTTTCTAGAATTAAGCGTGATGAGCAGCGTTTGCCTATTCCTTGTGGCCGGTATTTTTTATTTCTATTACAAATACGGGTTTCAATCTACCCGTCAAATCAAAACGCTCGCTCTGATCTCTTCGGCGGCGTGTACGGTAATCGCCCTGTTGGGCAGATATAGCAAAGAGGATAATCTATATTACGGCATCCGCATGGAGGATTTTCAAAACAGCCCTGTTCAGCAAGGCCTGCTAACCGCTTTTATCGCGGCGGGGCTTTTGCTTTTCTTCTATTTTTGCTTTCAGCGGTTGTATGAATGCGCAGGCAGATTTACCATCCTGCGTACAAAGGCGCCGCCGATGGAAAACTGGGCCGTTTTTCTGTGCTGTTTTCTCATTATTTTTATCTGCTGGCTCCCCTATTTTCTCGCTTACTTTCCCGGGATTCTTTCCAATGATTCCGTATGGCAGATGGATCAGATCCTTGGCATCCGGCCGCTGAGTAACCACCATCCCTTCACGCACACCATGATTATCAAGCTGTTCTATTCCATCGGCTACGCAATTTTTGGCACGGCAAACGCTGGAATCGCCACCTATACGTTATTCCAGATGACAACGATGGCCCTCATCTTCTCTTACCTGATTCATACGGTTTACCGCCAAGGGGCAAAAACAGGCTGGTGCATCGGGCTGCTGGCCTATTTTGCGCTGGTTCCTTTCCATGCGATGTACAGCCTGACAATGTGGAAGGATATCTTATTCGGCGGAGTGGTGCTGCTGTTTGCCATTTCCCTTTGGAAGCTTTTAAATCGATACCGCAGCGGAGAGTCCATCTGGCCTGTGCTGCCCATGTTTACCATCACAGGGGTTTTGATGAGCCTTTTGCGTACAAACGGTTTTTTGGCCTTTGCGCTGTGCATCCCGTTTGCCGTGGTGATGCTGCGTAAGCAATGGCTGCCTGTGCTCGCTTCCGGCATGATAAGCGTAATCGTCACCCTAATTGTGCTGGGGCCCGTCATTTCCGCATTCCATGTGATCCCCGTCGATACCGTGGAAGCGCTCTCGATCCCTTTACAACATATTGCCCGCATCATCGTTGATGAAAAGCCGCTGACAGAGGAGCAAATTGAGCTGATCGAAAAGCTTGCGCCTGTAGAGGAGATTAAACAGGCTTATCGGCCCACCATTTCCGATCCGGTAAAGAATTTGATCCGCAGGTATGACAACCAACAGGCGTTCTCGGAATACAAATGGGAATATATTAAGCTATGGGTCAGTCTCGCCATTCAATATCCGGGGGAGATTCTCAAAGCGCAGGCTGATCAAACCTATGGTTATTGGTATCCGGACGTGCAATATTGGAATGTGTGGACCTATATGCTCGATAACGACTTCGGCGCATCCATGACGCCTTTGATCGGCGGCCCCCTTTATGATTGGGTGACAAATGCGGCTACCAGCTACCGTTCCATCCCTATCTATGGGATGCTTTGGAGCATTGGTCTGAATATGCTGGCAGCCTTTGCACTCGGCGCGATCTGCATTGTAAAAAAGCGGGCGCGGCTGCTGATGGCTTTCCTGCCGGTTGTCGCCGTATTCCTGACACTGATGATCTCCACCCCGGTGTATGCGGAATTCCGATATATCTACTGCCTGTTTACCACGCTGCCCTTCCTTGCCAGCATTACCTTCCTTGCCCCATTGCCAAATAAAAACCCGGCGAAAGGCGCGAAGGCAGCGGCGGAAGCGGCTGGTTAAAGCGCAACCATCACCGCTCATAAGCGCAGGCCCGGAAGCCAATCAATTGGCTTCCGGGCCTTGCTTCTTTTACCCCTTATATCATCAAAAAGCGCCCCTGTCGTTACCATTGCGCGGCAGGAGGCGTTTCGCGTTAATCGGCATTTCCCCCAATGCTCCACACACAAACAGATCGTCTTGCTTTAGGCTTTGTGCAAAAGGAACATCACGCCATCCCGTTTGGGGAGGATATTTTCTCCCCCTAAATTGGTCGCCCGCTTTATTTTGCGCCATTCTTTTGCATATAGACGCACCGACTCCTTCCTGCCAGGGCGAAACGGAAGCCTTTCCAAATCGATCTCATAATGAAAGCTTTGCGCTTTCTCTGAAAAATTGTAGGCCACTGCCAGCAACGCATCCGGCTTTTGATAAACCGTGACGAGCACCTCAGGATGATCCGTACGGATTGGGCACTTGCTGTGCCAATAGCCGAGCATCTGCGCCTGCTGTATGCCGAAGGCATCCCAAATACGGTAGATTCGATCGGCATTATAAACGCCCCAGCCATAGCGGTTATTCATCGCATAAAGCATGCCGACATATGGGTTCCCGCCGCCCTCCAGCATCTGGCTGGTGTTGCCGTAGGGCAGGCCGCTGACCTCCGTGAGGATGTAATCGGCGGGAAGCTTCCGGCAGTCAAAGCCCTCTCCAATCCAGAGGGTATCCAGAAAGGGCAGGATATCGGCATAGATATTCACGCATGCGGCGTCGCCTGCCCTGGCCTCTTCATGATTCCACATATGCATATCGATCAGGCCGCCCACCTGATCCAACACTTTGCGCGCGCGGCGTAGAGTGACGGCATCCAGAGACGTATCATCGATATAGATGCCCTTGATTCCGATCTGATCCACCAGCCATTGCAGGCCTTCAATATAATAGTTCTCAATCCGGGAATCCGGCTGAATGATAAAGGCAATATCATCATCCCCCTTGTGCGGGCCGGAGCGGTAATGCACTTGCCAGGCCGGAATCACATTTTCCCCAAAATAGCGGTGCAGCCACTCCCGGTCATGGAAAGTATCAAGCCCCTGCCCTTTCTGCTGAAGGATGATCTCCTTTCCAAAGGCTTTATAGCAAAACACCTCAGCGGTATGATTGCTCATCTCCCGCGCCGTGTAATAGACCTTGACCCCAATCCCCTTCTGTGCCGCCGCCTGCACAAAGCGCTTCATCCGCTCCGTTTCGATAAAGGGATAGTTGATATAAGGATGCAAATCATTGCCATGGTGGATGTTCATATAATTCAGGCCATGTTGCTCCGCCTTTTTCAAATGCCGATCCTCGTTGCCCTTCATGGCGTTGCTATGATAATAGCGCACGGCAAAATGCTTTTGGTAATCAATTGGCTTGTAGGGCGTGAGAAAGAATTCATAGCGAAAAACCCGGCGCTCTCCCTTTTTTAGTAAGAAACGCCCGGTGCGCGCCTCAAAAACCGCGCCGTTTACCGCCCGGTGCGCTTTCATCGTGCCAAGGCCATGGTTCTCCCAGGTTTCGATGGGGCGCACAATCGGCAGATTATGATAATACACATTGACCAGCGGCGTGCGGTAATCCTCCGCCTTCAGGCGGATCATCACCCCTGCGTTGACCGTACCGATATACATGCTATCGTGCCGCTGATCACCCCATATGGCTGAAACCTCGGCAAACCGGCCGCCGCGTTTACCCAAGCCGCAATTATAAACCGCCGCCTCCGCATGGAAAGGCACGCACAGGCTAATTTCCGTTTCACAATCCGCTGTTGCGGAAAGCTCTGTGAAATACTCCAAATTGCCCTCACAGCGGGCAATCAGCCTAGTGTGCACACGCAGTGCTTCGCTTTGGCCCTCCGCCGCAAGCACTGCCCAGGCGCCTTGGTTCTCAACGCTGGGCGGCCTATAGGAAATAGTCTGGCCTTTCGCAGAGAAAGTGACCGCCTCGCTTAAAAGAACGCGCTGGACGGTATCCATGAGATTAACGCCTTCGTCAAAATAGCTCTCCATCTGCATGAGCTGCACCCCGGCGCCTAATCGGACAGTGCGACCAAGCAGTTCCAGCGTTTGCCCGTCCGTGCGGATAGGAAGGAAGGGCGGGGTAACCTCGTCATCCTGTGCACGGGTGCTATTGAGCCAGTTAAGCCGAGAGAGTCTCCATAGGTCATCATAGCCATGGTTTGCCACCCGCTGCCGCGTTACCTGGAAGGTAAGGGAAACTTTTGCCTGCTCCACGCCCTCCAAACAAATCGAGACAGAATAGGAGCTCGGCGCAAGCCCAGAAAAATCCACGCCAATATAGAGCGGATTGATCCGGCCCGACTGTGTTTCATAGGGCTTAGCAAAAGGGCGGCCGAATTTATCGATCCCCTGCGTATTGTAAATCGTCACACGCCCATCCAGACCGCGCGGCACAACCGTATACGGGCCAGAGCATTTGCATAGCAGCAACTGCACCACATAATATTCATCCCTACACACCTGAAAGTGAAACGAAGTGCCTGGTGTGAGCCCCTTAAGCTCGCTGAAATCATCGAACAGACGAACCGGCGCTCTCCGGTCTTTTTGATAAATTAGCATGATAGAACGTTTCCTTTCCTCCAGCAGCACTGCACTGCGCTGGGCTTTCCTTTTATTGCGCCATTGCCCCAGACAAACTATTTGGCAATTTTGCTTGCCTAAAACCTGAAAGCTTTCTACGGCCGGTTTCTTTCTCCCATATGAGCATTGTAGAGAATTGAACCCAAAAAGGAAATCGATAATGTGGCACAATCCATATAAAAATCGGAAATCCATGCATTCTGAAACATCCAGCGGCCACTCCCAGCCATTTACAGCGAAAAGCTTCTATTTTTCCCTTGGATTCGGAAATACTAGAGAGGATTTGAACGATAAAACGGGAAAGGGCTGACAATATGAAAGCTTTGATTACGGGGGCAAGTTCCGGCATCGGGAGGGATTTTGCCCATGTGCTCGGCTCAATGGGCTGCGAGCTGATCCTCGTCGCACGCCGCGAAAACCGTATGGAAGAGTTAAGAAACGAACTTCCTGTGCCGGTACAGATCATCTGCGCAGATCTCTCCTCGGAGCGGGAATGCTTTGCGCTGTATGAACAAGTGCGGGAGGAACACATTGATATTCTGATCAATAATGCCGGGTTTGGCGTATTCGGTGCATTCCAAGAAACGGATCTGACGGAGGAATTAAAGCTTATTGACACCAATATCCGCGCCGTGCATATCCTGACCAAGCTTTTTTTAAAGGATTTTACGGCACGGGATGCGGGTTATCTCCTCAATGTATCTTCTGCCTCTGCCTTTGCTCCGGGGCCACTGATGGCCGCCTACTACGCTTCAAAGGTGTATGTGCTGCATTTGACGCTCGCCATTTGGAAGGAACTGCGGCGTCAAAACAGCCGCGTTTCCATCAGCGCCCTGTGCCCCGGCCCGGTGAATACGGAATTTGATTTAAAAGCGGACGTTACCTTTACACCTGCAAGCAAGCCGAGCTACCAAATTGCGGAATATGCGCTCAAGCAGATGTTTGCCCGCAGGATGCTGATCGTGCCGGGCCTGCAAATGAAACTGGCCAAATGCTCGGCGCGGTTCCTGCCAACGCGGGCGGTGCTCGCGGTAAGCTACCACTTGCAGCATAGGCGGCAGCCGAAGCGGACAGCGATTTCAAAAAGCCTTCCCCGATCCAACTAAAAAAGGGGCTGTTGCAAAATGCAAGGCATTTTGCAACAGCCCCTTTTGATTAAAAAACTTTATCCGACAGTCAGCACAGCGTGATCATACCGCCCCATGCTGCGAGCAGATATAATAATCTGCGTCCCCTTGGGTACAGTCGAAGCAACGGTAAGCGTACCATCCTGAGCAAGGGTCACGCCCTCAACCTGTTTCTCCTCCACGGCGGCGAGATCGGCCACGATCGCATACTGCATCCGGTGGCCGGAAAGCTCCTGCCCATATTGATCTTCCAGCCTGGCGGAAAGCTTCCGGCTTTCCCCTGCCTTGATCGTAGCGGGCGTATCTCCATTGAAGAGCACGCGGCGCGCCATAGGCTCCGCATCGGATAGACGGAAATGAACCGTTTGCCTAACCGTATCGCTGAGATATGCCGTGACAAAATATCCTGATTCAAATCCGCACCGGCGGAAATAGTCAAAAGCCCGGTGACCGGGTCAATGGCCACGCCTTTCCGCTCAACGGAAGGCGTAGAAGTGGGGACCGCCCCATCCACCGTTTCAGAAAGCTTCCATTTGACCGTGCCTGCAACAGGCTGATCAAACTGGTCTATTATCTCTGCCTTCATCTGCTTTGTCCAGCTACCGCTGGCGGGCACGAGAAGGCTGTCTGCCGTTTCACCGCCATTGATGATGATGCTGGAGGCCTTTGCGGGCTCGTTTTTCTTATACACACGGAAATAATCAATGTAGGTATCCTTCGGGTAGATGCCTGCATCCTCCCCCATGCCGCCTGTGGCATAAACGGAGAAAATCGTCATCATCCGGTAGTTAGGCGAACGGTCCGTTTCGTTGACCAGCTTGTTATCTACATAGAATTTCGTTCCGTTTTCATCCCATTCAAAACCATAGATGTGATATTCGCTGGATGGATCGCCCGGAATCTCCGACTCCGGCGCCCAGAGGTATTCGATCTCATTGGAGCCGTTGGGATGGATAACAGGCCGCCATGCCTTCATTTTCTCCAATGGAGCGAGATAGGTTTCGATGATATCAAACTCAGCGGTCTGATTCGAATAATGGCCATAATAGGGGGCTTTTTCGCCGCTGAGCTGCGCGCCCGCATTTTGGTCATCCTGCGTGCCGACCATCCACCAGGCGAAATGGCTGCCATCCCGTGTGGAAGGCATTTTGAGACGGATTTCAAAATAGCCGTATTTGGTGGCTAACCCGTCAAAGGTGGGAATCGAACGGTTATAGGTGGCCCCGCTCCCTATTTCGCCAAACTTGTGCAGGTGGTCGCGCTCAAAGGACATGATTCCCGTCACTTTATTGCCGTCCTGCGAGCTCCAGCGCTCCAGCCCCTCCGGGCAGCGCAGAACAAGGCTGCCATCCTGGAAGAAGAAATCCGCCTTTGTCCGCTCGTCATAATCCGTCCAGTGGCGTAGATAGTAGGGCGACCAATGCGCGGCATCCAGCGTGTCCCCATCGAACTCATCGTTGTAGAAGAGCGTCCATCCCTCTTTTTCCAGCGGGTTGGCCGGAATATCCTGAAGGCTTTCATCTTTGACCAGCCGAATTTTCTTGGTAACGGATACTTTTGGCTCAGCAGCATCCGGAGACGCGTCCGTAGCCGTCACGCGCAGGGTAACGCTTTTTTGAAGCTCGCTCGTTACCGTCAAGACCTGATCCTGCAATGTGACGCCCTCCACCTCTTGATCCAGCTGATAGGTCACGGGGTTATCCTCAATTGGCGTATCCTCACTGTCGAAAACCGTGGCCGTCACATTGCGCTGCGTGCTCCCGGAGGCCGGCGCAACGACCGCATAGTCGCCAGTAAGCGCCGGGGCGTTAAAAGCGATTCGCCGCTGATCATTGCGATCTGTGCGACTATGCAGCACAACAGCAGTGACAATGCCGCCGATTAGCGCCAGCGCCAGCAGGGCGGCCAACACAATGCATAAAACCTTCTTCCTTTTTGTCATATTCGTTTCTCTCCTTCTTCTCCTGCGTCAAGCAGGGCTTATGTAGGCAGAAAAGGCAAAAAGCGCGCTTGTTTTGCCCTTCCCTCCGGTCTATCTATTCTACGATGGTATCAAAACCGCTTATTTCAACAGCTCATACATCAGGGCCGCGTCATTTTTTGTTGCATATTCATTGACGCTTTTCACCCGGGCGCGCAGCACATTGCCGCCCATTGTAATCTCCAGCTCATCATCCACCTTTACCTCGTAAGATGCGCGCGCCACTTTGCCGTTGACCAGCACATGCTTCGCATCGCAAACCTCGTTTGCCACGGTACGGCGCTTAATCAGCCGTGATACTTTTAAATATTTATCCAGTCTCAAATTGATATCCTCCCATTTTGCAGCGGGCAACATTCCGCGTTGAAGCCCTGCCCTGTAAAAAAAGAAGGGCAGGCGCCCCGCCTGCCCTCCAAGCCGCGCAATCGCCCTGCGACCCGCCACACCGGCAGGCAAATGCACAGCAACCTCTCCGCAGCCCTTATGCTTTTGCAAATTTTATTTCTTTGCAACAGCTTCCTTGAGCGCCTTACCTGCCTTGAACGCCGGCAGATTGGAAGCGGGAACGATCATCGCTTCGCCCGTTTTGGGGTTACGACCCTGCTTCTCAGCGCGTGCACGAACCTCAAATGTGCCAAAGCCAACAATCTGAACCTTATCGCCCTGAGCAAGCGCATCGGTAATGCTGTCCAACACTGCCGCTACGGCCTTATCGGCATCCTTTTTGGAAAAATCCGCCTTTTCGGCGACTGCGTTTACAAGCTCTGTCTTATTCATTACTGATTTCCTCCACTTTCAAGAAATATTTATTAATCCATGAAATAGCAATTATTTCATTTGGATAGCAAATCAAGCTTCGCCTCATCCCACAGAGCGTCTAGCTCGCTCAAGGACAGTTCTTCCAGCTTGAGGCCTCGCTCACGCGCCTTTTCCTCCACACAAGCAAACCTGCGCATGAACTTATCCGTCGCTGCGGTGAGCGCTTCCTCCGCATCGCAGCCGACGAAGCGGGAAACATTGACCGCGCTGAAGAGCAGATCGCCCAATTCTTCAGCGATCTCTTCCTCACTGCCGCTTTCAATAGCGCCGCTGAGCTCAGAGGTTTCCTCATACAGCTTGTCCACCGCGCCGGAAATATCCGGCCAGTCAAAGCCGACTTTCGCCGCCTTTTTTTGCACTTTCGTGGCGCGCATCAGGGCCGGCAGCTCACGCGGGACAGAGAGCATCGTTTCCGTCTGGCTCGTTTGCCCCTTGGAACGCTTTTTAATATCATCCCAATTGCGCAGAACCTCCTCGGAGCCCGTTACCTCGACCTCGCCGAACACATGCGGATGCCGCTCAATAAGCTTTTTGCACACGCCGTCCGCCACGTTTTCAAAGGTGAAGGAACCCTCCTCCGCCTCCATCTGGGCATGAAAGACGACCTGCATGAGCACATCACCCAGCTCCTCGCAGAGCAAAGCCTTATCTTGCTGATTGATCGCCTCAATTACCTCATAGGTCTCTTCGATCAAATTTTTTTTGATGCTTTCATGCGTCTGCTCCCGATCCCATGGGCAGCCGCCCTCGGAACGCAGGCACTGCATAATTTGAAGCAGATCGCCGATCCCATAAACATCCTTGAACGAAAACCCATCGATCATTTGCAGCCCTCCCCGCATGCAGGAAAAATGCGACATGAGTATATTACCCCATCAGGCCGTATTTTTCAAGTATTTTAGCAATTTTTTCTCCCTTGGGCAGCATGGCAACGTCATCCTTTGAAATCGCGCGGCTGAATAGCAGCGCCACCACATAAAACGCTACGGCAATCATAACCGCAATCAGCACAGACATATTGCCTGCGCTGAGCATGCTCTTGCCGAACAGGCCGCCCGCAGGCCAGATGCTGCCGAGCAACGTACTCAGGATGCCATAGCTTGCAAAAGCCGCCACGCCGCACACCACTGAGCAAAATGCCGGCTTCAAGAAAACGGAGATTACATTGATACGCACTTTCGAGACATGAAGCAGGAAATACAAGTTGATTGCAACCACGACAACATAGCATAAAATCGACGCATACGGCGCGCCCTGGATATTGATTGAGGGGATGCCAACCAGCACAAAGTTGCCCACAATCTTGATCGCGGCGCCGATCAAGAGTGATTTCACCGGCACATCCGTGCGGCCAATCGCCTGCAACATGTTGGTAATCGGCGCAGAGAGCGCCATAAGCGCTGTGGAATAGCCATACGCCTGCATAATTGGCACGGCAACAGGCACCAAGTATGGGCGGCTACCATAGAGCAGCATCAAAATTGGCTTTGCCAGCACCGCCATGCCGATGCCGGCGGGCAAGCCGATGAGCAGCGTCAGCCGCAGCACGGATTCAATCGTAACCCGGCTCGTTTTATGATCCTTCGTCGCCCATGCGGCAGAAAGGACGGGCAGTGCACTCACTCCGAAATTCATCGTGATCATCGGCACCAGGTTTTTAAAATTAATGGCGGCAGAATAGCAGCCGTAGAGATAATCCGTCACGCTGTCATCCGGCGTGCCCGTACCGAGCAAAGATTCGGCATACATCGACTTCATAATGCCCGCGGCCGCCGGATCGTTCATAATGCTGGCAAGACGAGCGCGCAACATGCCTGCGTCGATAATATTCGTCACGTTCGTGATGAGGGAGCTTGCAACGACGGGAATAGCCAGCGCAATCATCATCTTGGCGATCTCCTGGCCGCTGAGCGGTTTCGGGGAATTGACAAGATCGGTGCGGGTAAAGCCGTCTCCCTTCACTTTATACCGGAGAAGCAGGTAGAAAAAGCCGATCATTGTGCCGATCGTAACGCCCATAACGGCTGCCGCCGCGGCATACGGATATATTTCCGCCATGGCCTCATCCATATTCTGCACTGCTTTGCCGAACACTACCCCGCCGGAGGCGAATTGCGCTTTGCCTGCCCGGATGACGCCATAGGAAAGCAACAGCCCCAAAACCAGTTTCCCCAGCGCCTCAATAACCTGAGAAACGCCCGTGGGCACCATATTGCTCAGGCCCTCATAATAGCCGCGATAGATAGACATCGCGCAGCAGAAAAATACAGCTGGCGAAATGGCAAGAATACTATAAAACGTATTGGGGGATTTGCTGATCCAAAAGGCATAGGGATACGCCAGCAGCAGCATGACCGCCGTGCCGACGACGCCGATGATAATAAACAGGCGAAATGATACCCGGTAGGTCTGGCGGGCGTTACGGTAGCGATGCAGCGCCACATCCTGCGACACCATCTTCGCCACCGCGATCGGAATGCCCGCCATAGAAATGGAGACAATGGGGGTATAAACATCATACGCTGAGCTGAAATATCCGAGGCCCACCTCGCCAAGCATGGCGGTCAGCGGGATTTTATAGAGCACGCCGATGACCTTGACGATGAGCGTGGTAATCACAAGGGTGATCGCGCCGTTGAGCATCGTCTGCTTTTTATTCGTCGGCAAGCGCAACACTTCCTATCCTGTAAAATAATTCTGTCTCCTTACACCGGCCAGAGAAAGTTCAGCGGATACGGCCGCTGGCAAAACGGCACGCCCCGCATACAGGCATATTAGTCTTCCCCCTGCAAGCGTGCACCGCATTGGGAACAAAACACTGCCTCCGGAGCATTTGCCGCAGCGCAAGCGGGGCATGTCACACGATTACGCAGCTCGTTGATCGTCTCTTTCAAATCTTTGATTGCGGCATTTGCCTCGTCGATCTCATGCACCAGCTCCTGCTCTCGCCCGGGATCGGTCGTGCCATTTTCCAAATAATTGTAATACAGCATCCCAAGGGCAGCATAACTGTCATTCAGCTTATTTTCCAGCTCGGCAATATTCAGCTTGTTCCGAGAGAGATCCAAAACCTCCTCTGCCTTTTTGCCAACGTTTTTGGCCGCGGATTTTGCGGTATTGACCGCGTTTTCAAACAGTCCCATTGCAAGAACTCCTTTCACACATCGGAAGCAATTTTTTGCTTTGTATTATACTACCAATTCCATGCGGAAGCAACTTTTTCAAACTCCATAGGATCAACAAGCTAATCATTCCCCATAAATTCCCTCAGCAGGGATTCCTCCGGCACCAGTTCGCGCGCAATTGGCTCAAACCGCTCAAGGCTTGCAATCATGCGCACTGCATCCCGATAAAAGGGATGCTCCGGCTCAATTTGCCGCAGCATTCCAACGGCCTCTTCCCGGAATACGCACGGTTCATATAAGTGGATCGAATTGATCCGCACATCGGCATTGCCACGGAAGGGGAAAAGATACAAATCCTCCCCCCGCTGCACGCTTTGCCAAAGCAGATAAGTTTGATACACATTGGTTGCGCGAAATCGGCTATCCCGGATCAGCCTGCGGACAAACCGGAGGTTGCGCTTATTCAAAACGATCTTCCCCTTCTCCGTATAGATCCGAGAAGAAACGCTAACATAAGCCTTAAGCAGATGCTCCGGCGGAAACGCCTCATAGATCAGTGGATTCAGGGCGTGCAGGCCCTCTACGATGACGACGTCCCCCTTTTCCAGCTTTAACCGCTCTGTCTGGATGAGCCGCCGCCCCGAGGGAAAATCAAACAACGGCAGCTCGCAGCGGCCATCCTGCATCAGACGGCAAAACGTTTCATGAATCAGGGGGATATCGAGCGCATGTACGGTTTCAAAATCCGGCGTGCCGTCAGGCAGGCGCGGGGAAAGATCCTGATTGAGATAAAAATTATCCAACGAAACCGTATAGGCCCCATGGCCGCTCTCTACGAGGGCCTGGGCGATTTTGCCCGCCGTGGTGGTTTTACCGGAAGCGCTTGGCCCTGCGAGCAGGATAATGGAAGCCGCACCCGACGACACGGCCTGCTCCGCCACCCGGCGGATGATATTGCGATAACGCTCCTCCGACGCATGAATAAACTGCTCCGGCTGCCTGGCTGCAAGGGCGTTAATGGATTCATAGTAATTATCGAGCCTCGACATAAGCTTCCTCCGGCGTGAATCGGTTATTTATATGACGCATAGAATTGCTTTATGCGCTCTTTGCGCTGCATGAGCTGCTCAAACCGTTCATTATATTCATATGGATATTTATAATTAAAAATACGTTCGATCCGATCGCCATGCGGTGCTTTGAGCTTTGTTACGGCCCCCGCGCCGGCGGCGAGCACGGTATGGCATTCCTCCATCATAAAAATATTGTAAAGCCCTTCGTGCCCCTTTTTGCACCAGCCGACATTTTCCAGATTGCCGAGGCACCTGCTCTGCCGGTACATATAATATGGGAAATGCCCCGCCGCCGTGAGAGCCGCCTGCGCGCTGGCAAGCATATCTCCGGTGAGCGAAGCATCCCCCGCTCGTTGCTGATTGGTGACGAGCGTGGAGGAACGCTTGAGCGCAAGGGTATGCACTGTTACGCTCTCCGGATCGAGGGAAAGCGTTCTGTCAAGCGTTTGGCAAAAGCTTGCGGGCGTATCCTTTGGAAGCCCGGCGATGAGGTCCATATTGATATTGGAAAAGCCGTGCGCCCGCGCAAGCAGAAAAGCCTCCTGCGCACACTGCGCCGTGTGGCTGCGGCCTATCTCTTGCAGCACTTCGTCATTGAAGGTTTGCGGATTGATGCTGATCCGTGTCACCCCCATGCGTTTGAGCGCTTCCAGCCGCTCTTGTGTCACGGTATCCGGCCGCCCGGCCTCCACCGTATATTCCCGCATGGTGGAAAGGTCAAAATTCTCCTCCACTGCCGCATGCAGGCGCATGAGATCCTCCGCCGCAAGCGTTGTGGGCGTGCCTCCGCCATAATAGACCGTTTCCAGCCGGAGGCCCAGCTCAGAGGCGATCCGGCCCGTGATGGCAAGCTCCTCACACAACAGCTCCACATAGCGCGGCAAAAGCTTTTGGGCTTTGGAGGCTGTGATGGAATGCGAAACAAAGGAGCAGTAGCTGCACCGTGTGGGACAAAACGGAATGGAAAGATAGAGGCTAAACGACTCTGGACGTGAGGTATCCATGATGCGTTTCTCCGCCTGTGCCACGTCAAAGGCGAGCGCCGTTTTCTCCGGCGAAACCAAAAGCCTGTTTTGAAAATACGCCTGCGCGCCCGCCGCTCCATACTGGCCGGTCAGCCGGTTCATAAGCTTGGAGGGCCGCACGCCCGTGAGAATGCCCCATTGCGGGCGGTAGCCGGTTGCACGCGAAAGCACATCGAACAAAACGACGGCCATGCGCCGCTCGCACTCCCCCTCCTCCTGTGCCTGCTGGGCCGGAATCAGCTCCTCCGCGCAAAATCGCTCCCCTTCCAAAAAAACCTCGCAGGAGACCTTGCTTCCGCCAAGCGTTTCCCGCAGGGCCGTTGTCACATGCGGCTCGCCCGGTTCATCCGCAGCAACCGTCTTGATCTGCTCCTCAGGAAAAAACACCCGGCAAAGATTTTCCATTTCATAGTGAAAAGGATGCCCGTCCGTATATAAAATCATCCTGTTCGCCTCTCTCCTCTCGCCTGCGCCAGTTCGTTCAATGGTTAAAACTCAAAAAGGCTCTGATCCAGCTTGCGCTTGCGCAGGTAACGGTTATGCGTACGCTCATGTGCAAGCGTTGTCTGCCGGTTGTGGCCAGGGTATACCTGATAATCGCCCTTTAAGCGCGCCAACCGCTCCAGGGAATGCATGAGCGTCGCATAGTCGCCGCCCGGCAGATCGGTGCGCCCACAGGTGTGGCAGAAAAGCGTGTCGCCTGAAAAAATCACGCCGTCTACCACAAAGCACACACCTCCGCGCGAATGGCCGGGCGTGTGCAGCACATGGATGGAAAGCCCGCCCAACGGCAGCTCCATCCCCTCCTCCAGGAAACCATCCGGCGCAACATATGCCTGCTGCCCAGGCAGGTGCGTATCTGCAAGGCTCTCGTGCTCATCCGTTAGGCAGGCAGCGTCTTCCCCGTGATATA
>ENA-OQDT01000296-OQDT01000296.1-human-gut-metagenome-genome-assembly--contig:-NODE-296-length-33000-cov-7.942232_pt1 | contig 33000 bp, 27 predicted proteins | sample MGYA00242786_ERZ504617 | MGnify/ENA primary metagenome ERZ504617 (study PRJEB26092, sample SAMD00036337) | human gut metagenome | host: Homo sapiens | study: EMG produced TPA metagenomics assembly of...
GATTTTTAACCGTGAAACAACCATACAATACAACGATTTATAACACTGCACTATATTTGAGATTGAGCCGTGACGATGAATTACAGGGGGAAAGCGGCAGTATCCAGACCCAGCGCATGATGCTTAGACAGTATGCCGCAGAGCATGGGCTGACCGTTGTAGACGAGTACATTGACGACGGATGGAGTGGGACAAATTTCGAGCGTCCAAGTTTCCAAAGGATGATTGATGACATCGAAGACGGGAAAATCAACTGCGTTGTCACAAAGGACTTATCCCGTCTGGGAAGAAACTATATCCTGACCGGTCAGTACACGGAAATCTATTTCCCCAGCAAGGGAGTACGCTACATTGCCATCAATGACAATGTGGACACCATCAACGGAGAAAGCGAGCTTGCACCGTTCTTAAACATCCTGAATGAAATGCACGCCCGACAGACCAGCAAAAAGGTCAAGGCTGCCATGCACACAAGATTTGCCAATGGCGCACACTATGGAGCCTATGCACCGCTGGGCTATGTAAAAGACCCGGACAAAAAAGGTCATCTTCTGATCGACCCGGAAACACGCTGGATTGTAGAGAAGATTTTTGACCTTGCTGTACACGGGCGTGGAGCCGCCAGCATTACACGGATTCTGGTGGAGGAAAAAGTACCTACCCCCGGCTGGCTGAACTATGAAAGATACGGGACTTTCGCCAATATCTACGCCGGTGCGCCCGCAGAAAAAGCCTATGCGTGGACGATTGCACAGGTCAAGAGCATTTTGAAAGAGGAAACCTACATCGGTCACAGCGTTCACAACAAGCAGAGCAACATTTCATTCAAGAACAAGAAAAAGGTGCGGAAGCCGCAGGAAGAATGGTATCGTGTGGAAAATACCCACGAAGCCATCATTTCCGAAGAAGTGTTCCAAAAAGTTCAGGAGCTGATTGCAAGCAGACGCAGGAAACGCAGAAACGGTACGACACAGATTTTCGCAGGATTGATAAAATGTGCAGACTGCGGATGGTCTTTAGCCTATGGGGAAAACAAGCAGAATAAAAACCCATACGGGTACTACCATTGCAGCAAGAACGGACAGGGATTACGCCAGTGTTCCATGCACTATATCCGCTATGATGTACTGTATGCCTATGTGCTTGCAAGACTGCAATACTGGTCTATGATGGTACAGAAAGACGAGGACAAGCTGCTGAAACGGCTGCTCAATGCCAGCGACAGGGAAAGAAACTCTGCGAAGAAAAAGCAGGCTGCGGAGCTGAAAAAGGCAGAGAAGCGTAAAGCCGAGGTTGACGGGCTGTTTGCTAAAATGTATGAGGACTGGTCTGCCGGACGCATAACCGAGTATAACTTCAATATGCTGTCCGAGAAGTACCAGAACGAGCAAAAGGAGCTTGAAACAAAAATAAGACAGCTTCACGAAACGATGGAAGCCGCCGTACAGACCGCAGCGGATGCTGAAAAGTGGATTGCCCTAATGAAACAGTATGTCAACCCTGTGGAGCTGACCGCCGAACTTCTGAACACTCTAATTGAAAAAATAACCGTCCACGAAGCTGTCAAGGGCGAGGACGGAAGCCGTGAGCAGGAAGTAGAAATCTACTACCGCTTCATCGGCAAAATCGACTGACCTTTCTTTTTTACCCAACAATATCTTTAATTAAGGGAGACGGGTGCGACCTATCCTGAAATCAAAGCCCACGTGTTGGAAAAGACTGGGCTGAAAGTATCTTCCCTGTATATCTCGCAGGTCAAGCAAAAGTGTGGTCTGGAGGTACGAGAGAATCACCACAAGGCGAAGTCCGAAAATACAAAGCAGCCTCAGTGTTCGAAGGAAAAAGAGGATGCAATCGTGGAAGCATTGAAGCATTTTCAGATGATTTGATTTACTGTATGCCCGTCTGACTTTCAGGCGGGCATTTTATTTTGCCGGAATATGGTGTTTCTACTTTTATCGTGGTACAATATCTTAAAGACTTTTTGATTTCGAAGGGAGCAACCATGATTGATCTAGCAAAACTGGAGCCTGTTTTGAACGGATACCAGACCTATTTCCCGAAGCATTGGCCACGCGGAGAAGATTTCAAATGGGAAGCCGCACAGCATTTCCACGACCATTGGAATATTGACGCAATAGATTTTGCAGGAATGTTCAAGGAAGCTACTGCAAAAGTCTCTTCGCTTCTGGATACCGGCTATGCCTATCCTCGCGCGATGATCCTGAATTTTGCAGCAGCAGACTGTGAGGCAACACGCGCAATGTTCCGCAGCTTGTTTGATGAATCTACTGAGCTTTCCAAGCGCATTATTGCATTTCAGGCTGCCACCGAAGAAATACATACAAAATACAACGACGGTAGCTGGAACAACCACTACCAAAACACCAGTGCTATCAGCGTCTATCTGTGGCTTCAGTTCCCGGATAAATATTATGCCTATCGGTATGCCGTATCCCGTGATATCGCAAAAGAATTAAACTTTGATGCTCCGCCTAAGCGGGATGGCTCTGTAGAGTCGCTGCTAAACAGCTACCGTCTTTATGATGAGCTACGGGCAGCACTGAGCCAAAATATAGCCGTCACTCAAATGATCCGAAGTGCCATAGATGCAGCCCCTGCCGGAAAATATTGGCCCGACACACACTGGAATATTGCCGCCATTGATCTGGGCTTTTATCTGAGCCGCTATTATCTTCAGGAACAGACAGTCGCTCAGAAGGAATCCGAGTGGTTTCCCAGCAAAGCAGACTATGATCCGGGCATTACTACAGAGCAGTGGATCAGTTTGCTGAACGACCCGTCTGTCTTTACACAGAATGCGCTCCGCATTATGAAATGTATGCTGGATTATGGTGGTCAAGCCACCTGCAAGCAGCTTGCGATCAAGTACGGCGAAACTGCCGGCTTCTACAATATGGGTTCTTCCAGCCTTGCGCGAAGGGTCGTTGAAAAGACAAATTGTCCCCTCATGCCGCGCGACAGCGAAAACTCCCGCTGGTGGCCGGTTCTGTATACCGGCAAAAGCGCAGATTCCAAAGAAGACGGCTCTTATATTTGGCGTTTGCGGGATCAGCTTATTCAAGCCTTGAAAAAAACTGACCTTTCTCATATTCCCCTTTATGCCGTTTCTTCTGAAAAAGACTCTGCTTCTCCCCGCCACTACTGGTGGCTGACCGCAAGTCCAAAAATCTGGCAGTTTTCCGATCTCAAAGTCGGTGAAGAACAATCGTATACATTATACAATGAAAGCGGTCATAAGCGGCGGATCTTTCAGAACATTCTGGATGCTAAGGCAGGTGATCCCGTCATCTGCTACGAGGCTAACCCCGTTAAAAAAGTAGTTGCTCTTGCAAAAATCACACAAGAAAATAACGGAAAAGAACTTTATTTTGAAAAGATCGAAAATCTAATATCCCCCATTGAATACTCCACTCTGAAAGATTGTCCGGAACTGGAAAAGATGGAGTTTTTTGTACAACAGAATGGAAGTCTGTTCAAGCTTTCGGAAGGGGAATACAACTTTATTCTGGATCTCATCCGGGAAGAAAATCCAGCACCCGTCCGTTCGATAGCATCGAACACTTATACAAAATCAGATTTTCTGAACAGCGTATTTCTGAGCGAACCGCGCTATGACGTTTTGGTCTCTCTACTGCGCCGCAAAAAGAACGTTATTCTGCAAGGCGCACCCGGCGTTGGAAAGACCTACGCCGCCAAACAGCTGGCGTACTCTATGATGGGGCAGGCCGATTCTTCCCGGGTGGAGTTCGTGCAGTTCCATCAGAATTACTCTTACGAGGATTTCATGCTGGGCTACCGACCGGATGGCTCCGGCTTCAAACTGACCGAGGGTGTATTTTACCGCTTCTGCCAGAAGGCTTCCAACGACCCTGACCGGGAGTACTTTTTCCTCATCGATGAGATCAACCGGGGCAACCTGAGCAAGATCTTCGGCGAGCTGATGATGCTGATTGAAAGTGACCACCGGGGTGAAAAGATCACGCTGGCCTATAACGGGATGCCCTTCTATGTCCCGGAAAATCTCTACATCATCGGCATGATGAACACCGCCGATCGCAGTCTCGCCATGATCGACTATGCGCTGCGCAGACGTTTCAGTTTCTTCGAGATGGAACCGGCTTTCACCTCCGAGGGATTCCAGAAATATCAATCTGCGCTCGACAACGAAACCTTCAATGCTCTGGTGGAACAGATCAAGGCATTGAACCGGGAAATTACTACAGATGCCTCCCTTGGTTCCGGCTTCCGCATTGGTCACAGCTACTTCTGTCTGGCCGACCCTGCCGCCTGCACCACCAACCGGTTGCGCTCTGTGGTGGAATTTGATATTCTCCCTACGCTGGCAGAATACTGGTTCGATGCGCCCGACAAGCTGCATCGTTGGGAAGAGAATCTACGTGGTGTTTTCAATGACGACTGACAAAGGGATTTTTATCCAGAACATCTACTATATGCTCTCCTACGCCTATCAGGTGCTTCAGCAACAGGATTATCAATGCATTGCCTCGGAAAAGTTTGAGCACATCGACGATTTGTTTGCCGCCATCCTTGCAAAGGGCGTTTTTCGGCAGCTGAAGCAGGGGCTTTATCGGGAATATGTTTCCCGAAGCGAGACACGGTCGGTTTTGCGGGGAAAGCTGGATCTTCCGCAGACTATTAAGGTCCGCATCCAGCACAAGCCGCAGGCCGCCTGTACTTTTGACGAGCTTTCCGAGGACAACCTGTATAACCAGATCCTGAAAACCACCCTGCAGGTGTTGCTTCGGGACGAGAACGTTTCCACTGAGCGCAAAGTGGAATTGAAGAAAGCGCTGCTGTTTCTGGACACGGTTTCCGCACTGCTTCCTTCTCAAATCCCATGGAGGAAGTTACATTATCAGCGGAGCAACCAGAATTACGAAATGCTGCTGAATCTCTGCTATTTCATGCTGCACGATATGCTGCAGACCACCGAGAGCGGCAGCTATAAAATGACAGCATTTTCGGACGAACACATGGCAAAGCTGTACGAACGCTTTATTCTGGAGTATTACTGGCAACACCATCCCTATCTTACTGAAGTCAAGGCTGCACAGGTCAAATGGGATCTTGTGGGAGAGCACAATGCTGCCATGCTGCGGTTTCTCCCCGCCATGCAAACCGATATTTTTCTTCGTTTCCATGAAAAAATCCTGATTTTGGATGCCAAGTATTACAGCCGGACATTTCAGCAGCGTTTCAACAAAGAGACTTTGCATTCTGCCAACCTCTATCAGATCTACACCTACGTCAAAAATCAGGACACCTCCCATACCGGAAATGTTTCCGGGCTGCTGGTCTACGCAAAAACGCAGGAAGCCATCACCCCGGATTGCCTGTTCAACTTGGGTGGCAACCTGATTGGTGCACGCACCTTGGATCTGAATCAGGATTTCCGGCAGATCACCGCACAACTGGATGGAATCGCCCAGCAATTTTTCGGGAAGCATCCGTAGCGCATTGGCACCGGAAGTAACTATCCCGATGGCTGAACACTATAAACAAGAAAACCGCCCTGCCGTATTGCTGCGACAGAGCGGTTTTCTGCTGTATGGACTCGAAGGGAGTCGAACCCTCGACCTTTCGGATGCGAACCGAACGCTCATCCCAACTGAGCTACGAGCCCTCAACTGTCCTCTGACCACTAGAGCCAGAGGACATCGTTCATTTTGACTTTATTATTTTACTGCTTCTGGAATCATTTGTCAAGAGCTTCTACCTTCCGGCGGAGCAGGCTCATGGGGGGCAGCTCCGGGGTGGGGATGATGTACTTTTCCATGGCGTGGGGGGTGGATTCCACGCTCTCCCCTGCCTCGTTTTTGATCCACTCCGGGTGCAGCGGGATGCTGCGCCCATCCGGGCAGAGCACCTCCAACGTATCCCCAAGGCTCCATTTGCCGCGCTGCTGGCAGGAGGCAACACCATTCTCCCAGCTTTCCACAGTGCCCACAAACTCCCACTCACGGATATAAGTAGCACTGTCGGTTGCCTGACGGGCCTGCTCGCGGCCAAAATAGAAGCCCGGGGAGTAGTGCCGGTGGCTGGTACGGGTCAGCTCGGCCAGAACGTCATCGCTCAGCTCAAAGTTATCGTTGAGCGGGTCGGCCAGATACTGATCCAGAGCCTTGCGGTAGGCGGCGGTGACGCTGGCGACATAGTAGAACGTCTTGGCGCGGCCCTCGATCTTCAGGCTGTCCACACCTGCCTTGCAGATGAGGTCGATGAAGGGAGCGGTGCACAGATCGTTTGCATTGAGGATATAGCTGCCATTCTCATTTTCGCCGATCTCATACAGCTGGCCCGGGCGGGTCTCCTCGCTCAGGTAATACTTCCAGCGGCAGGGCTGGGCGCACTGGCCCCGGTTTGCATCCCGGCCTGCCATGTAATTGGAGAGCAGGCACCGGCCCGAAACGCTCATGCACATGGCTCCGTGGACAAACGCCTCGATCTCCAGCTCCGGCGGGGTCTTATCGCGCAGGGTGGCGATATCCTGCAGGCTCATCTCACGAGCAAGCACCACACGCTTTGCGCCCATGTTGTAAGCGGCACGCGCAGCGGCCCAGTTGGTGATGCCGGTCTGGGTGGACATGTGGACATCGATCTCCGGGGCGAACTGCTTACAGGCTTCCAGCACGCCCAGATCGGCCACGATAAAGGCATCCACACCGGCGGCAGCCGCGGCCTTGATGGCTTCGGGCAGGCGGTCAGCTTCCTCATTGGTGGGCAGCGTGTTCATGGTCAGATAGACCTTGCGGCCGCGGGCATGGGCATAGATCACACCCTCGGCCAGCTGCTCCGGCGTAAAATTGGCAGGAGCCGACCGCATACCGAACTCCGGCAGGCTGCAATAAACAGCGTCTGCTCCATAGTTGATGGCATAACGCAGGCGCTCCAAGTCGCCTGCCGGGGCCAGCAGTTCCGGGATCTGTAACATAAAATCGTCCTCTCTTTTTAACACCCTCTCTGTCATCGCTGACGCGATACCGCCTCACCGGATCGGTTTCTGCAAACCTGACTCCGGAGCCGCAGTTGGCTCGCCCCTTGGGAGAGCTGTCAGCGAAGCCGACTGAGAGAGACTTACTTCTTCAAACTCTGATTGACTTCAGCCGCTTTCCGGCAGTTGGCCTGATGTTCAGCATAGGTCTTGGCGTAATAGTAGTGGCCGGAAAGGTCCGTAACAAAGAAATAGCAGTCCCTGACTTCCTCATCACACTGAGGTGCCAGAGCAGCCTGGATCGCGGCAAGGCCCGGGTTCGAGATGGGCCCGGCGGGCAGGCCGGTGCAGGTGTAGGTATCGTAGGCATTCCGGATGTTCTCGGGGATATTCTCCCAGCCGCCATAATACGGAGCCACCCAGTTCCAGAGGTAGTTGTTGTCCTCATCGCTCTGGACATAGCTGGAGGTGTTGCTCTGGAGCTTGGGGTAAGGCGATCCCTCGGCCAGCCGGTTGCGGAACACCTGCGCCACATTGGAATCCTGATCGTTGCCCGCTTCCTCCTGCACAAAAGAGGCCAGTGTAATGACCTCGGGCAGGGTCAGCTCCTGCTTTTCCAGTTCCCTGTACATCTCGTCCGTAAACTGCTTATCGAAGTGTGCATAGAACGTTGCAACGTAATGATGCACGGTATCGTCCGTCAAAAACTCATAGGTGTCCGGAAAGAGGTAGCCCTCACACTTCATAAAGCGGTCAGGGGCATCGTCCGGGACATACTGCCAGAAGGTGTACTCACTGAAATCTCCGGTGTTGGCTTCTTCCAAAAACTCCTCGGCAGTACACAGACCGGCTTCCTCCACTTTCCGGGCAATGGCAATGGCAGTGGTTCCCTCCGGAAAGGTCAGCCGCACCGAATCCGCCTTTGCATACGTTGACAGCTCTGCGATCAGGCCATCGTAGGAATATCCGCCGGTTTGCAGCGTAAAATCACCATACTGCAGTTTTCCGGCGGCACCCTTGTGCCCCACATACCAGCGGAACAGATAGGCCGAACGGATCACTCCAGCCTCCTTCAGCTCCTTTGCGATGGCAGCAACGCCGCTGCCCTGGGGGATGCTGACGGTCACCTCTGCACCGGGCTTTCCTCCATTGCCGTTGATCTCGTTATACGCAAACACGCCTGCCGCACCGACTGTCAGTACCAGCAGCAACAGCACGACCAACAGGATCTTCAGCGCACTGCCTTTTTTCTTTTTCTGGTGTTTCTCTGCCATATCCACGTTCCTTTCAGTCCATCATCAGGCGCATGTAGCTCTCCGAAACATCAAAAGGTTCTCCTTCAAAGCGGATGAGGCCATACTCCTGCCGGGTTCCCTCGCCCAGGAACAGATTCTGGGCAGCCCCCACCGTGATGACAGCCTTTTCCACAATGACCTCTTTCTCCCGGGCGGCTTCCATCAGCACCTCGGCAGCACGGTCATTTTCCGCCATCATCTCCACAAAGTAAAGGGTATCCTCCCTGCGGAAATAGATGCCGTAGCCCTGCTCACTGGATACGATGGTCGCGCCACGGGAATACAGGTCCCGCAGAACTTCCCCCATCTGCTCCGGCGGCAGCTGAACGGTGTCGGGCCAGTATTTTGCCCGCAGCTCGCAGAGTTTTTTCGCCGTCACGGAATCGAATTCCGCCTGGCTCCACAGGTTGCGCTCCACCTCCCGGGGCAGGCAGCGCAGGGCAAAGGCTTTCTGGAAGCCTTTATCCTGCAGCAGCGTTGATTGTTCCGGGCTGGTGGGCACTGCCACCACAAAGCCTGCGCCCCGCAGTTTCTGCTGGGCGCACAGGGTATCCACCAGGCCCGCAAGGAGCAGGCTGCCCTGCCCGCACAGACCGAACAGATAGCTGCCCGGGCGGCCCTGCAGGGTCACTGGCACAGCCAGTGCCACAGCCTCAATGTGGTCGTTTTCCTCCGCGACGTAGACATTCTGCACCCCGGCAAAGCGTTCCACAGCGCCACGGACAAACTCCTCCGTGTCGCCGCGCTGGGCCTGCCACAGGGCCAGCACCTCCGCCCAATCGGACGGCTGCATCAAACGGTACATGATATAGGATGCCTCCTTTTGTTTCAAATAACAGCGAGAGCAAGAGTTCTGACCTCTTCCTGAATATCCTCAATGCTCCGCATCTTCTCCCCTGCCGTGCAGTGGACGGTATCCCAGCCGAGGTGAGCGGCGCAGTATTCTGCCGCCCGGCGGCTGCGGGCCAGGTATTCGGTGTCCTTTTCATGGACATCCTTCCTGGTCTCGTCGCCATGGTAGCGGGCAGTCATCAGCCGCTGGCTCACCGCCGGGTCAACCTGCAGATAGATCACCTTGTCGGGTGCAGGCAGGCCCAGCAGGTGGTATTCATAGTCAAAGAGCCACTGCAGGAATGTGTCCCACTGCTCCGGCGGAAGCTTCGAGCACTGATGCACAGCGTTGGAGGTGGTGTAGCGGTCAGCGATCAGGATGCCGCCTTCCTCGTAGAACTTGCCCCAATCCGACTTATACCCCGCATAGCGGTCCACCGCATAAAAGCTGGATGCCGCGTAGGCGTTGACATCGTCAGGCTTGTCACCAAACTGCCCGGCCAGATACATCTTGACCAGCGCACTGGAATCACTGTCATAATCCGGGAAGGTGATCTCTCTTACCAGATGATCCGTCACCGTCAGGTGCTTTGCCAGCAGCTTGGCCTGCGTGCCCTTGCCGCTTCCGTCCAGCCCTTCCAGAACGATCAGCTTGCCTTTGCTCATACACCAGCCTCCTGCTTGATGGCCTCATACTTTGCGCGGACTTCGGCAGTTCTGCCGCAGCACATCTTGCCCTCGGGGCAGGGGCCGCTGACACAGGCCGGGCCGGCCTTGGCAAAGATATGGGGTGCCACCGGGTAGACCAGCCGGAACATTTCCTCGGCCAGCTGACGGATCTCCCACTGGGCACGGGAGCAGCAGCGCAGATGGAAGAAATTCTGCAGGCTGCGGGCGTTCATGGTCACGACCATCTTCGTCTCGCAGGCGTTGGGCAGCACAAAACGGGCATCCTCATTGGCCTGTTTGGAGGCCTTGGCGCGGGCCTGCTTTTCCGGCATTCCCTCCGCCATCAGGCGGGCAGTGTGGCCGTCCTCCAGCTTTTTTGCAAGGTCCAGGTAGCGCTTCGCATCCTCATCCATGCTCTCAAGAAAGGCTGCCTTTGCCTCAGGGATGGCCTCGATCTCCGGCGGGATAACATAGTGGAAGTCGTCCAGCCGGACATACCGCTGGCTCTGGACACTGAAGGATGCGATGCGGTGCCGGGTGATCTGGGCCAGCAGCGTGCGGCTCACACCCTCAATGCCAAAGGTGAAGCTGGCATGTTCAATGGGGCTGGCATGGCCCAGGTCGCTGAGCATGGTCAGGAACTTGGCCGTTTTCTCTTCGGTCAGGCCGTCCAGCAGGTCGGTGATATGGGCATCGGAGTAGCAGAGCTTGGCCGCTGCCGCCACCACCTTTTCCGGTTCCGGGGTATGTGCGATCAATCGAACGGTCATCATAGTTTTCTCATTCCTCCGTAATTTTCGTCAGCGGCGCAAAATTTGCCATGGTTTTCTTCACGCCGACCTTTTCAAAGTTGATCTCCACGATCTGGTCTCCGGCAGCAGCCTTGACCGCCAGCACCCTGCCCCGGCCAAAGACCTTGTGCTCCACAATGTCGCCCACCTCGTAATGCTTTGGGCCGGTGGATGCCGGGCGGGAAGCTGCCGGGCTCCCCGGAAAGCTCACAAGTTTGGACGCTGCCTTGGGGGCCGCGGGGCGGCCATAGCCCACACCAAAACCGGAGGAGCCAGACGTGCGCGGGGCGCTGCTTCCGCTGCCAAACCCGGAAGCACTGCTGCCACGGCCTGCATAACCGGAGCCGAAGCCGCCGCGCTCAGAGGCATTGTATTCCCGGTTGAGGTAGCTGCCGCCAGTGCGGCCGCCGAAACTGCTGGAATTGCGGCCCCAGCCGGACGCGCCGGAGTAGCCCGAAGCCCCGCCGGGGACGGTATCACTGTAACCGGAGCCCCATCCCATGGAGGAACGGCGTTCCAACGCCGGGCTGCGGGTCTCTTCTATATACTCCGGCTCGATTTCGCGCAGAAAGCGGCTGGGCTCGTTGCGCTGGGTGCGGCCGTAGAGCATCCGGGAGACGCTGTTGGAGATATACAGCTCCTTCTTGGCGCGGGTGATGCCGACATAGGCCAGACGGCGCTCTTCCTCCAGATCTGCCTCGGAGTATTTGCTCATCTCGCTGGGGAACACCCCCTCCTCCATGCCAATGAGGAACACATAGGGGAATTCCAGACCCTTTGCAGAGTGGATGGTCATCAGGACCACCTGGTCAGCGCTCTCGTTGTAGCTGTCAATGTCGCTGATGAGGGCGATATCCTCCAGGTAGCCTTCCAGTGAAGCATCCTCGCCGTGCTGGTCGCAGTAGTTTTTGACGTTGTTGACCAGCTGGCCCAGGTTCTGCAGGCGGTCTGCCGCATCCTCGTGGCCCTTGGCCGCATCGGCTTCCAGCATGGCCTTGTAGCCGGTCACCTCAATGACATCCTGGGCAAATTCGTCCAGTGTCCTGGTTTCCAGCGATTCCTGCAGTTTTTCGTAGATCTGCCAGAATTTCAGCAGCGGCATGATGGCACGGCTGAGTTTGGCATATGCATCCGCGTGGGAGATGACTTCCAGCATACTGATTCCCTGCTGGGCGGCAAGGTCAGCGATCACATCGACGGTGGTGTTGCCGATCTTCCGGGCAGGCTCGTTGATGATGCGGCGCAGGCGCACATCATCCCGGGCGTTCGCCACGATGGACATATAGGAGTGGATGTCCTTGACCTCTTTGCGGTCATTGAAGCGCTGGCCGCCCACGATCTTATGGGGAATGCCCGCGCGGGTAAAGTAGCTTTCGATGGGGGCCGACTGGGCATTCATGCGGTAGAGCACCGCATGGTCCGCCAGATGCCCGCCCTCTTTCAGGTGCTCACCGATGACATCCGCAATGTGCATGGCTTCGTCCTGCTCATTCTCGGCAGTGTAGACCTGCACCTTGTCGCCCTCGTCGTTCCGGGTCCACAGGGTCTTGCCCTTGCGCTCGGTGTTGTGCTGGATGACGCAGTTGGCAGCATTCAGGATGTTGGAGGTGGAACGGTAATTCTGCTCCAGACGGATGGTCTTGGTGCCGGGAAAGATGCGCTCAAAGTTCAGAATGTTCTCAATGGTGGCACCGCGGAAACGGTAGATGCTCTGGTCATCGTCACCGACAACGCAGATGTTCTTTTCCGGGCCGGTGAGCAGGCTGACCAGACGGAACTGGGCCACGCTGGTATCCTGATACTCGTCCACCAGCAGGTAGCGGTACTTGTTCTGGTAGAACTCCCGCACATCCTCGTGCTCCGCCAGCAGCTGCACGGTCTGGTAGATCAGGTCGTCGAAGTCGAAGGCTCCTGCCTCCCTGAGCTTTTTCTCGTAGGCGGCATAGACTTTGGCGGCAATGGCTCCCTTGGTGTCCCGGGCCGGGGTGCGCAGCGCCTCCTCCGGGCTGACCAGCTGATCCTTCCAGCGGCTCATCTGGTTGATGGCGCTCTTGATCGGCAAGAACTTATCATCGATGCTCAGTTCCTTATAAACCGCCTTCATCACGCGCTGGGAGTCATCGGTATCATAGATGGTAAAGCTGCGGGGGTAGCCGATGGATTCTGCCCAGCGGCGCAGGATGCGCACACAGGCCGAGTGGAAGGTGGAGGCAAACACCTCGTCTCCCTCTTCGCCGCCCAGCATATTGCGCAGGCGCTCCTTGAGCTCCCCTGCCGCCTTGTTGGTAAAGGTGATGGCCATCACGTTCCAGCTGCGGACAGCGTTCTGCCGCAGCATCCCGTCCAGCCAGGCGGGCGCATCGGTGCCGGTCATAATTGCCGTTTTCAGAGCCTTGACATCCTCCTCGGTCACCTCACGGGGGGTCCAGCTGGAACCGTGGGCCGAGCCAAACCGGATCAGGTTTGCGATGCGGTTGACCAGAACAGTGGTCTTGCCGCTGCCTGCACCGGCCAGAATGAGCAGCGGGCCGTCGGTGGTAAATACCGCCTGCCGCTGCATATCGTTCAGGCGGCCAAACTGCTTTTCAATATAGGTATCGCGCAGAGCGCAGAATTCCTGTTGGAGACTTGCTGCCATTGTTTCACCTGTTCTTCTATAAAATCACTTACTTTATAAGTATATCACAATTCAAGAGGGTTGTACATAAAAAACCGCCCTTCCTGCATAGCACAGGAGGGGCGGCAGTGTTCAGATAAAGCTTAGCCGAAGATGTTGATCAGGATACCGGCAGCAACAGCGGAGCCGATAACGCCAGCGACGTTGGGGCCCATGGCGTGCATCAGCAGGAAGTTGGAGGGGTTCTCGCTCTGGCCGACCTTCTGAGAAACACGGGCGGCCATAGGAACAGCGGAAACACCAGCGGAGCCGATCAGGGGGTTGACCTGACCGCCGGTCAGGGCGTACATCACCTTGCCGCACAGAACGCCTGCAGCGGTACCAAAGGAGAAGGCGATCAGACCCAGCACGATGATGAACAGGGTGCGGCTGTTCAGGAAGGTGTTTGCAGAGGTGGTGCAGCCAACAGACAGAGCCAGGAAAATGGTGATGATGTTCATCAGTTCATTGCCGGCAGTCTTCTGGATACGATCCACAACACCGGACTCTTTCATCAGGTTGCCCAGCATCAGCATACCGACCAGAACGGCGGCATCGGGAACAATCAGAGAAACAACGATGGTGACCATGATGGGGAAGATGATCCTCTCGGTCTTGGACACAGTGCGCAGCTGCTTCATCACGACTGTGCGCTCTTTCTTGGTGGTGAGCGCCTTCATAATGGGCGGCTGGATCACGGGCACCAGAGCCATGTAGCTGTACGCCGCAACGGCAATGCTGCCCAGCAGCTCAGGTGCCAGACGGGAGGTAACAAAGATGGCAGTAGGGCCGTCTGCACCGCCGATGATGGAGATTGCAGCGGACTGCTTCTGGGTGAAATCCACAATGCCGGTAGCAGCCAGCAGACGAGCGCCCATGTAAGTGCCAAAGATACCGAACTGAGCGGCAGCACCCAGCAGCAGGCTCTTGGGGTTGGAAATCAGGGGGGCAAAGTCGGTCATGGTGCCAATGCCCAGGAAGATCAGCGGGGGGTAAATGCCCAGCTTGACACCCATGTAAAGCATATCGGCCAGACCACCGTTGTTCAGGATCTCGATCCACATCGGGTGCTCGAGACCATCACCAACGAAGTACTGCATGTGGATAATGCCGCTGCCGGGCAGGTTGGCAAGGATCATGCCAAATGCCATGGGCAGCAGGATCAGGGGCTCAAATTCCTTCACGATGGCCAGGTACAGCAGGAAGCAGCCCACGCAGATCATGATCGCGTAGAGGTAGCCGCCCGGCTCACCGAACCGTGCAAAGCCGGAACTCTGGAAAATACCGACCAGAGTATCGATAAACTGTGTCATGTTTTTCCTCCTGTGTTAAAAAGGTGCGGTGGTGTCGTTGACACCAGCCTTGCTCCAGCCATTTGCAGCACGGCGCACGGCCTTCAGGGTGTACTTGCCATTACCCATGGCATGGATGGCAGCCATAATTGCGGCAACCACATCGCCGGGAATGCCTTCCTCCACCACAGGGGCGGGAGCAGCCTGCTGCACGGGGGCGGCGGGCTTTGCGGCAGCCTTGGGAGCAGCAGTCTCCTTGGCTGCCTTCTTCTTGGCGGCCATACCGTCGAAGATCTTGCCTTCCAGCATGATGATGAGCATCAGCAGGACGAGGATGGCAAACACCAGCACGATACCGGTAATGGTGATAACCACATCAGAACCCAGATTCATGGTCTTCCTCCTAATAATAATTTACTCCGCACTCCGGAGCAGGCCCCGGCGCGCAAAAAGCGATTTGAAAATATTATACAATATTTCCCGACCTGATTCAACAAGTATGAACAAAATTTTGTTGCAACTTTTCCAATTTCTTAACAAGCCGGGTCAGGCCCGGTTAACGGCGGCCCATGCGGGGGTCGCATCCAGGAAGCCGGTCTCCAGCTTATCGTTCAGGCCCAGGCTCATGGCGGTGCCCAATGCCACGCAGTTCACGGGATCGGGCGAGACGGTCACATCCACCTTGAGCTCCTGGCTCAGGTATTCGGGCAGGCCGTGCAGCTGTGCGCCGCCACCGGTCAGCACCACACCATTGCGGAAGATATCGCCTGCCAGCTCGGGCGGGGTCTTTTCCAGCACCTGATGGGCGGCAGTGCCGATCTGCTCACTCAGCATCATCACAGGCTCGTAGAGGTCGCTGGTGGAAACATTCACCTTGATGGGCAGGCCGGTCAGCAGGCTGCGGCCCTTGACCTCCATCGTCTCGTCAAAATCAGCCTTCTGGGGGCAGCAGGCGACGTTCTTTTTCAGCTGCTCTGCGGTACGCTGGCCGATGGCAATGCTGAACTTGTTGCGGACATGCTTCAGGATCTCGTCATCATAGTGGTTGCCCGCCACACGGACACTGGTGGCCTTGACCTTGCCGCCAGAGACAGGACAGCGATATCGGTGGTGCCGCCGCCGATATCAATGATCATCCGGCCATCGGGCTGGGTGATGTCGATGCCGGAACCCAGTGCAGCGGCAATGGGCTCATCGATCAGGTAGACCTGACGGGCACCGGCGGCCATCACGGCCTCCACCACGGCATCGCTCTCAATGCCGGTGATGGCAGCGGGCACGCAGACAGCCACCCGGGGCTTGACCATGTGGGAGCTGTACACCTGATTCACAAACCGGCAGATCAGCTCCCGGGTCATGGTGTGGTCGCTGATGACACCGTCCTTCAGTGGGAAAATGGCGGAAATATAGTTGGGGGTGCGGCCTACCATGGCCAGGGCCTTGTCGCCCACCTCCAGCACGGAGTTCTTGCGGGTATCCATTGCTACCACGCTGGGCTGGTTGAGCACGACCCCCTGCCCTGCCTGTGCAATGATAATGGTCGTTGTGCCCAGATCGATGCCGATGTCATTCTGTGCCATAATGAAACGTTCCTTTCTCTGCTCCCCTGTTTTCTATCGTAAATGCCCGTTCGGGCGGGAAATCAAATCAATTTATATTGTAGCATAAGCCAGTAAAAAAGTATAGACCAAACCTCTCCTAGTAGGAAAGGCAAGTCAGCAGCCTGGCTCCCCTATTAGGAGAGCTGGCGCAAAGCGCCTGAGAGGTTATTCTGCCGCCATCTGTTCCGGCGGCAGATTCTCTTTCAGCAATTCACACAGGCCGCTGTACCGCAGGTTCTGCCGGACATTGGACATCATCCGGTTCACCACATCCCGCCGCCCGGCCACGATGCACAATTTACGGGCGCGGGTCACGCCGGTGTAGAAGAGGTTGCGGTAGCAGAGCCTTGGCGGCACCTGCGCCACCGGCAGCACCACCGCCGGGAACTCGCTGCCCTGGCTCTTGTGCACCGTGATGGCGTAGGCGATCTCCAGCTCGTTCAGGTTTTCCGCCGGGTAGAGCAGGCGGCGGTCATCCATCCGCACCACCATGGAGCGGTCGCGCATGTTGATGGATTCCACAATGCCGATATCGCCGTTATAGGCTCCCACGCCCTGTTCCCCGCCAATGCGGTTCCAGACGATCTCGTAGTTGTTCCGCACCTGCATCACCTTGTCGCCCACCCGGAACACCCGGGAGGCGCTTTGGAGCTGGGGTTTGCCCTTCTGCTCCGGGTTGAGCAGGTTCTGCAGCTCCACATTCAGCGCCTGAGTACCGGTGGGCCCCAGCTTGGTGGGGCAGAGCACCTGAATGTCCCGGACAGGGTCAAAGCCATAGCTCCGGGGCAGACGGGTGGTGACAAGATCGCACACCAGTTTCTGCGCCGCATCGCCGTCCGATTCCAGAAAGAAGAAATCGTCTGTCTTACCGCCCTTCTGCAGCGGCTCACTGCTGATGATGTGGTGGGCGTTCTCCACAATAAGGCTGCGTCTGGCCTGCCGGAAGATCTCGTTCAGGCAGACGGTGGGCACCAGCCCGGAGCGGATGACCTCCCCCAGAATGTTGCCGGGCCCCACGCTGGGCAGCTGGTCGGCATCGCCCACCATGATAATGCGGCAGCTGTACCGCAGGGCCGCAATGAGCGCCTGAAACAGCTTCACATCCACCATACTCATCTCATCCAGAATGACCACATCGCATTTGAGCAGGTTCTTGTCATTGTGGATGAAGCTGACCACGCCGCCGGAGTAGTCCACCTCCAGCAGGCGGTGGATGGTAGAGGCCTTGCGGCCGGTCAGTTCACTCAGCCGTTTGGCCGCACGGCCCGTGGGGGCACAAAGCGCCACCCGGTCGGCCTGATGTTCCAGCAGCTGCAGGATGGCGTTGACCGTAGTGGTCTTACCGGTGCCGGGGCCGCCGGTCAGCACAAGGCAGTTTTCGGTCATGGCCTTGCGGATGGCTTCCCGCTGCAGGGGCGCATAGGCAAAGCCCTGGGTCAGCTCCAGCACCTGAATGTTTTTATCAAGGTCCCGCACCGTCTGCTTCTCCCGCTTCGCCAGCAGGGCCAGCCGGTCGGCAATGGCCTGTTCTGCTTCCAGCAGGTCAGGCAGATAAATATACGGCACCGCCTCCAGCATCTTTACGCCAAGCTGCCCGGTCTCAATGCAGTGGTCCAGCGCGCGGGCCAGCTTTTCGGGCGGCTGCTGGATGAAGTGGGATGCCGTGTCCAGCAGCTGCGCACGGGGCAGACAGGTGTGACCGTTGCCCGCGTTGTGGCGCAGGGTGCGGAGAAGCGCCGCTTCCAGCCGCTGGGTGCAGTCCCCTTCCATATGATAATACTGTGCAATGCTGTCCGCATGGCGGAAATCCAGCTGCAGGGGTTCCCCACAGAGCAGATAAGGGTTCTGGGAGATAGCCTGCATGGCACCGGGGCCAAAGACGCGGAATACCTCCATGGCGCGGCGGGGGCTGATCTCGAACTGGGCCAGATAGGCGATCAGCTCCCGCATTCCGAACATCCGCTTGAACTCCTGCTGGATGCGGTCGGCCTTGTCTGCCGAGATGCCGGGGATCAGGGTGAGCTGGGCAGGGTCGTTGGCGATCACCTCCAGCGCCGCCGCGCCGAATTTGTCGATGATCTTATTGGCCGTGCGCGCCCCGATATAAGGCAGGGAGCCGCTGGCAAGAAAGGCGTATACCGCTTCCAGATCCTTCGGCATATCGGTCTCGCATTCCTGGGCGTGGAACTGGCGGCCATAGGTGGCGTGGTTCTCATATTTACCGCGGCAGACCACGCTCTCGCCCGCATGGAGCTCGCCCACGATCCCGCACACCACGGTCACCGTGCCGCCGCCGGAAATTTCAAACACCGTGTAGCCGTTGTCCGGGTTCTCGTAGATAATGTCCTCCACCGTTCCCTCGATCTGTTCCAGCTCCATGCTCCTCACCCCCCTTGTGACATAATTATTTATAGTATAATCGTTTTGGTGTTATTTGTAAAGGAATTGGGCAGGCCCTGCTCTATACAACCTCTCAGCTTTGGCGTTGTGTGAGGCTTTCCCTCTTCGCCAAGGCCTCCCCTACTAGGCAACAAAAGAGCCGCCCTTCTGCGGTTTCGCAAAAGAGCGGCTCAATTTTTACAAGTTTGCGTGCGGTCTTGCTTTTTCCTGTTTCAGCTTCCGGAACACAACGATATACGCCGGGATCAGGAAGAAGCAGGCAAAGAACCAGGCCACCGGGTTTGCAATGCAGGCGGCAAAATAGCCCCACAGCGGCACGAACAGGAAGCCCACCAGAGCACGGGCGATCATCTCCGCCACACCGGCAAACATGGCCAGGCTGGAATAACCCAGCCCCTGAATGGTGTAGCGGTAAATGATAAGAACCGCCAGCGGGATATAAAACACGCTGTTCCAGAAGATGAAGCTCTGGGCGTTGGCCATGATCTCGGTCTGGCTGCTCTCAAGGAACAGGCCGATCAACGCCTTATCCAGCACACGCAGGATCAGGAAGGATGCCACACTGTACACACAGCCGATGCCCAGGGCAGTGTTCACGCCCTTGTTCACACGGTTCAGGTCGTTGGCACCCATGTTCTGGCTGGCGTAGGTGGTCATGGCCGTGCCAATGCTCTCCAGCGGGACGGACAGGAACTGTGCCGCCTTGCCGCCTGCAGTCTGCGCTGCCACGATGTCGCTGCCCAGGCCATTGACCGCACCCTGCAGCACAACGGAACCGATGGCCGTGATGCTGCACTGCAGGCCCATGGGGATGCCCATGCCGCACAGCTTGGTACAGTGCTGTCTGCTCAGGCGGCTTTCTTCTTTGTTCCAGCGCAGCTCATTATAATGCTTGAGGATGTACCACAGGCTGCCCAGACCGGCCACTGCCTGGCTGAACACGGTGGCGAATGCTGCACCGAACACACCCATCTTGAAGACGATGATACAGAGCAAGTCCAGCCCGATGTTCAGAAAGCTTGCCACCAGCAGGAAGTACAGAGGCCGCTTGCTGTCGCCCAAAGCGCGCATCAGGGCGCTGGTCATGTTGTACAGCAACGTAAACGGGATGCCGATAAAGATGGTGCGGATGTAGATGTCCGCCAGATCAATGATGTTGTCCGGGGTATTGGTCCAGACCAGAATGGAACGGGTCATGGCCACCGTGACCACGGTAAGCACTGCGGCAAAAAAGACACTCAGCCAGACGGCATTGGCGGTGTAGCGGCGCATCTCCACATAGTCTTTCGCCCCGAATGTCCATGAGATGGGGATGGAAAAACCGCAGGCAATGCCATTGACAAAGCCCAGCACCAGATAGTTCAGACCGCCCACACTGCCGACTGCCGCCAGCGCTTCCACACCCACAAAGCGGCCCACGATAATGGTATCCGCCAGATTATAGAACTGCTGGAACAGGCTGCCCAGCATCAGCGGCACCGCAAAGGCAAGGATCAGCTTGAGCGGGCTGCCCTGCGTCATATCTTTCGTCATACGCACGTTCCTCCTTGGGAAAGCATCACAGACCTTATCACACGAATTTTTTCCGACAAAAACGCCCTGCCGCGCAATGGGCAGGACGTTTTTGTTCATGTGGGTATTATATCAGGTTGCGATGAATTTTCAAGAGGTTTTTTCAAATTTTTCAGTGCTTCCCGGCCAGAGGCTTCAGCAGCTGGAACAAAACGCTCCAGAAACCCGTTCCGGCATTGCCCGAAGGCGGGGTCTCCTCATCCGGAACGCTCAGCGGCGGGTCATTCTGAATAGTGTGCGAGGAACTGTCTGGTACGCTCCTCCCGGGGATGGTCGATGAGCTGTTTGGCAGGGCCCTCCTCCACGACCACGCCGCCATCCATGAACAGGATGCGATCGGCCACATCGCGGGCAAAGTGCATCTCATGGGTGACAATGATCATCGTGGTCTTGCGGTCAGCAAGATCACGCAGGACCTTCAGCACCTCGCCGGTCAGCTCCGGGTCAAGGGCGCTGGTGGGCTCATCAAAGCAGAGGATATCCGGGTGAAGCGCCAGCGCGCGGGCAATGGCTACGCGCTGCTGCTGGCCGCCGGAGAGCTGATGCGGGTAGTGGCCGGCCCGCTCCGAAAGGCCCATCTGCGCCAGCAGCTCTCTTGCCTGCTGTTCCAGCTCCGCGTGGATGGCCTTTTTGTTTGCCTGATATTCCGGACGTTCCTTTGCCAGCAGTTCTCCTGCCAGCATCACGTTCTGCAAGGCCGTGTACTGCGGGAACAGGTTGAAGTTCTGGAACACCAGACCAAAGTGGAGCCGCTTTTTGCGGATCTCGCTTTCCTTCTGGGTGGCAGAGTCGGCGGCATCCCACATCGTCTCGCCGTTCACCTTGATCACACCCGTGTCAGGCCGTTCCAGAAAGTTCAGGCAGCGCAGCAGCGTCGTTTTGCCGGAACCGGACGAGCCGATGATCGCCAGCGCTTCCCCCTGCTCCAGATCCAGGGAGATGTCCTTCAACACATGGGTCTCGCCAAAATTTTTTCCGATACCGGAAGCTTCGAGCAACGCCATAATCTATCTGCCTCCTTAGCAGCGGAAATAATCGAGCTTTTTTTCAGCCCAGTTGAACAGGATGGTCAGCGCGCCCACAAACACCAGGAAGAAGAGCGCGGTGGAGAACAGCGGCCAGATCAGGCCCTTTGCGCTGTACTCCTTGGCCATCATAATGATCTCCTTATTGGCAATGGTGTTTGCCAGCGAGGTATCCTTGACCAGCGTGATGATCTCATTGCCCATGGGGGGCAGGATGCGCTTGACGACCTGAAGCAAGGTCACCTTGAAAAAAATCTGCGTTTTGGTCATGCCAAGCACCTGCCCGGCCTCAGTCTGCCCCTTGGGCACCGCTTCAATGCCGCCGCGGTAGATCTCAGAAAAATAGCAGGCATAGTTGATGGCAAAGGCCACCACCGCCGCCACCATCCGTCCGCCGGAGCCGGAGGGCCAGGGGTTGTTCATGCCCAGCAGGCCGGGGCCCAGATAGATCACGATGATCTGCAGCATCAGCGGGGTGCCGCGGATGATCCAGACAAAGGTCTTGACCAGCCCGGCCAGCGGCTTGCAGCGGCTCATGGAGCCAAACGAGACCACCAGCCCCAGCGGCAGTGCAAACAGCAGTGTCAGGGCAAAGAGCTCACAATTGAGCAGGAACGCGCCGGACAGGCGCATAAGAATCACAGACACAAAAACACACCTTTTTTATTCAGAATCCATATTCCCCTTCCATCACAGCCGGTGAAAGTTTCCTCTGCTCGGGAGCCTTTCACGCATCGGCAACAAAAAGCCTCCCTCACCGAGGGAGGTTGCATCGCATAGCGATGACAGAAGGAGTTTTTCAACAAATTCAGTCAGCCAGTGCCAGATCGTACTTGTCGGCCAGTGCCTGCATGGTACCATCGGCCTTCAGTGCATCAAAGGCCTCGTCCACAGCGGCGGCAGCATCACTGCCCTTGCGGAACGCCACACCGTACTCCTCAGCGTTCAGCTCGTCCACGATCTTCAGGTCGGCATAATCCGTGCCCTCACCGATCATGGCGTTGGCCAGGGTCAGGTCAAGTACAGCGGCATCGGCAGTGCCTGCGGCAACTTCCATCAGGCAGTCGGTCTGAACACTCTTGGAGACGTAATCAGCCTGTGCCAGGTTCTCGTCCCCCTCAATGGCGGCCTCACCGGCGGAACCAGCCTCGGCGACCACGGTCTTATCCACCAGGTCAGCGGTAGAGGTATAATCGGTGCCATCTTTCACAACGACCACCTGTGCATTCTTTGCATAAGCCTTGGTGGTAGCGGTGTTCTGCATGATGTCATCGGTCAGGGTCATACCGTTCCAGATGCAGTCGATGCTCTTGGCATCCAGCTCCACGACCTTGGTATCCCAGTTGATCTCCACAAACTCCGGCTCCACGCCCAGCTTTTCGCAGACAGCAGTGGCCAGCTCGGTATCAAAACCGGTGAAGTTGCCATCGGCATCGGTGTAGTTCATGGGCTCGTAAACGGTGTAGCCGATGACCAGCTTGCCCTTGCCCTTGATGTAATCCAGATCGCTGCCTGCAGTCTGGGATGCGGCAGCACTGCCGGAAGCAGAGGCCGAAGCAGATGCGGCAGTGGAAGTGGAAGCGGCACCGCCGCAGGCGGCAAGGCTCAGTGCCATGGCACCGGCCAGGAATGCAGATACAAGACGTTTCATATACGGTTCCTCCCTCAGTGGCAAGCAGCTTTGTTTTATTGCTTTACCATGCTAAATTGCTAAACTGTGGTTATAGAATAGCGCGTTTTCTGCCATTTGGCAAGGGGGAAAACTGATTTTTCGCAGTTTGCTCAAATCTTTACCGCTTTATCACGGCAAAGCGGTCATTTTGACAAAGCAAAAACGCCGCGTCGGCAGCTGCCAGACGCGGCGAGAGGGTTTTTCTCTGAAAACGCAGCGGAATGCCACCGCCCCCCCTATCCGGGAGAGCCGGTGCGCGATTGCAGGACTGAATGGGCTTCCTCCTCAGCTCAGGGCATCCAGCGCCGCCTTTTGCAGATCGGTGATGTCAATGGTACACAGAGCCTTCAGGTCGGCATCGCCGCCGGAAAGCCCAGCGATCTCGGTGCGGGTCTTGCCCTTGAGGGCATCACAGAAGCCTTCGCTGTGCTCATACCACTCCTTGCCCAGCGCCGATGCGCCGCGCATCCCATAGTCCTCGCCCAGTTCCAGCTTGGTCTTGACGAGGTCCGGGGCTGTCACACCGCCGTCCGACACCACCGTCAGGGCCGGCTCGGCCATATCCGCAATGGCGCTGGTCACACGGCGGTCCGCATCGGTGGTCAGTGCCACGATGCTCACATCCACCTGCGCATTCACATCCTTGTCATCGGTGGCGGTGATGTCCGAAGTCCCGTTCACCGCTTCGATGCCCAGCGCGGCCCTGTCGCCCTTGGCGGCACCCAGTGCCCTGGCATTGGCGCAGGCCCGGGTCACGGCATCCCGGTAGCGATCCACAGCAATGGTGCAACCGCTCAGCAGGTCAGCATCCGTGGACTTGCCATCCTTATCCACTTTGAGCATGGAGATCTGTTCCGGGGTCATGCCGATCAGATAATTGGCAAAGGCATCCGCCTGTTCCGCCCAGCCCTTTTTCAGGGAAGAGACCTCGGCCAGCGGGTAATCGTCCCCCTTCTGCCGCTTGGTGCGCCAGTCGGTGGGCAGGGTCACATGGCCGGTGCTGTCCGCCGAAACAGACACTTCCAGCTCATCCAGCAGAACACTCTCCAGTTTCCCCTCGCCATCCAGCAGGACAGCGGCCGCTGCCAGTTCAATTTTCCCTGCCCTGTCCTGATCGGTGGTCTCTGTCACCACACCCAGACCGGTTTTCCATGCCGCTGTCTGGGTCTGTGCGGAGGATGTGCCGCTGCTTCCGCTCATGCTGCCGGAGCTGCCCGACCCGGCGTTCGTTTTGCCGCAGGCGGTCAGCAGCAGCGCCGCCGCCATGGCACAGCTCCAAAGAGCCCGATGGTTCTGATTCATAGATACGCTCCCTTTCCACACGGCCCGTTGGGCCTTTGCCCCATAGTATGTCCAGAAGAGCGTAAGATTACGCAGCCGACGGGAGTTTTCCAAAGCAAGTGTCCGCTGGGGTGGGACCCTGTTGCCGCAGGCAATAGGGTGGGCGATGGAATGGCCCGTTTCACTTGCGTGGAAAAGCTCCCCGAGTGCTGCGCGCAGCCGCTTACATCAACGGACTCAGCAGCCGCAGCACGCTGTCCAGTGCTGTGCCCGGCAGATTGGTGCGGCAGTCGGAGCGCATGATCTCCCGGCACTGCAGCAGGGTGCGCTCCACATCCTTCCGCAGTGCGGCGATCTGGCTGTTATGGAAGAGCAGTGTTCCGCACTCAAAATGGAGAAACAGGCTCCGGTAATCCATATTGATGCTGCCCACCGCGGCGACACGGTCATCGCTGACATAGCACTTGGCGTGGAGGAAACCGGGCGTGAATTCATAAATGCGCACGCCCGCCCTGAGCAGGGGCAGATAGTAGGAGCGGCTGAGCCGGAACACCAGCTTCTTGTCCGGGATCCCGGGCAGGATGAGCCGCACGTCCACCCCGCGCTTGGCCGCATTTTTCAGAGCATCCAGCATCTCCTCGCCCACGGCCAGGTAGGGCGTATAGATATAAACATACCGCTGGGCCTGAGAGAGGATGTCCAGATAGACCGTCTCGGCCAGCGGTTCCTCATCCAGCGGGCTGTCCGCGTAGGGCTGTACCACGCCATCCTGCACTGCGGGCAGGCGGGTGGGCGCAAAGGCGGTGTAATCGGTCTCCTGCGGGCGGAAGGCGTTCCATGCATTGAGGAACATCACGGTAAAGTTCCAGACAGCGGCTCCTTCCAACCGGATGGCCGCATCCTTCCAGTAACCAAAGCGCTGCTCGGCATTGATATACTCATCCGCCAGATTCACACCGCCGGTGTAGGCCACATTGCCGTCAACCACCACAATCTTGCGGTGGTCGCGGTGGTTCATCACCAGCGAGACAAGCGGCACCACCGGGTTGAAAGGGATGCAGCGGATATGCGCCTTCTCCATGCGGATGACAAAATCACTGGGCAGGCCCAGCAGGCTGCCAAAATCATCGTAGATCAGCCGCACATCCACGCCCTGGGCGGCCTTGCGGCGGAGGATCTGCTCCACACCGTCCCACATTTTGCCGGAACGGAGGATAAAAAATTCCAGAAAGATAAATTTTTCCGCCTTTTCCAGATCTGCCAGCAGCTGGGGATACATCTCCTCCCCGCAGGAAAAGTAGTGAGCAGCGGTATCCTTCCAGGCCGGATACGGCCCGAACTTTGCCACATAGCGGCTCAGGTTCCGGCTGGAGATATCCAGCGCATCGGTCTGGCCCTCGGGCTGGGCAAGCTCAGTCTGATGAACCTGTTCCACCTTCTGCATCCGCTCCCGCAGATACTTGGCGGGGGCCTTGTTGCCAAAAGCCAGATAAAGCGCGCCGCCCAGCAGGGGCAGAAGACCGATCAGAACGATCCAGCCGATCTTATAAGCACTGTTTTCATCCTTGCGCACCAGATACAGCACGATCATGATGCTCAGCGCCTTCAGGGCACCGTTCAGCCAGACCCGCCCCGCCGTGAACGACCAGAACGCCCAGAGCAGCCAGAGCACCTGTAGAGCCACCAGCACCACTGTGATCGTGACACGGTTGAAGATGCGGTTGAAAAACTTGACGATAGGCAATCTGAACATGTGGTATCCCTCCCCTGCCGCCCACGGCGATTTTTGATGCTGTTAGTATAGCGCAGAGCGGAAGATTTTGCAAACAAAAAAGCGCCCACAACGGCTTTCCCCGCTATGAGCGCCTATTCAATCGTGGGCAGAATTTTTCCGAGGGCCGTTCGCTTATGCTTCCGCGTCCTCATAACCAACCAGCAGACCGCCCAGCTCTGCATAATAGCTGCACAGACCACCGCATTCGCTGATGTCCACCTTTGCTCCATCAAACACAGCCTTTACCATGTGCTTCAGGCGCTCGGCGGCGGCGGGATTGCCGCAGTGAGAGATATGGAGCCTGCCGTTGGTGTAGCCGTGCTCCTTGAGTTCCAGCACGATGCGTTCCAGCGCACCATGCTCGCCACGGGTCTTGCAGAGAACATCCAGCTCTCCGGCCTCACTTGCCTGACCGATGACCCGGATGCCCAGCATCCGCGCCACAGCGGCAACGGCAGGCTTCACGCGGCCATTGCGGGCCAGATTGGCCAGCGATTCCAGCGAGAAGAGCAGGTGGGTGTGCTTGTGGTAACGGAGCATCTCTTCACAGACCTCGTCAAACTCCTTGCCCTCAGCCAGCAGATCCCGCAGATGCTCGGCCAGCAGGCGCTGCTCCGGGCCGGTGGAAAGGCTGTCCAGCACGAACACCCGCTTGCCGGGATTCTCCTGCTGGTATTCCTCGGCGGCCAGCTGGGCGGCATTGTAGCTGCCGGACAGAGTGCCCGTGATGGTGATGGCATACACCTCGTCGGCTCCCTCGTAGGCGGCCAGCCAATCGCTGACGTTGGGGCAGGAGGTTGAGGTCTTGCCCTTATAGGTGCGCAGGGTCTGGGCCATGCCCACGGCATCCATCGTGCCGTTGTCCAGATATTCGGCATCGTCGGTGATGATCTTCAGGGGAACGCATTCAAAATCCACGCCCTGCAAGGTGTACAGGCTGGCGGAGGAATCCACAACAATCTTGGTGTTCATAAGCATTTATCTCCATTCCGGCGGCAGCGGATGCCGCAGTTTTTCCTGTTGTCTGAATCACTATATCAGTTTTTCAAAACCCTGTCAACTGTTTTATTGAATTATTTCAAAAGTTTTCAATTTCCTGTTGACCGCATTTCCAAAACATGGTATACTGTCCGCATGAAATTAGAATCAAACCGCCGCGTTGCGGCCTGCGCCGCAGGGTTTGCCCTGCCCCGGTATGCAGAACTCCCCACCGTAGGGCTTTATCTGGATCAGAGTGTACAGTTTGTCAACGGGTGTTTCCGCACATTTCAGGGGGTGGAGCTCACCGCTTCCATGGTGAGCAACTACGTTAAGAAAGGGATCATCAGCCACCCCATCAAAAAGAAGTATACCCGGGATCAGCTGGCCTGCCTGATCTACATCGTAGTTTCTAAAAATGTCCTGTCCATGGAAAACATCGACAGTCTGTTCAAGATGCAGCGGGCGCATTATACCTCCGCGCAGGCGTATGATACCTTTTGTGATGAGCTGGAGAATTACCTGCCCTATGTGTTCGGCCTGACCAAAAGCTTTTCCGAGCTGGAGCCGGATGTTGATGATGCACGCAAGCTCCTGCGCAGCACCATCATCTCGGCTGTAAACAAGATCTATCTGGACTGCGTTTTCACCGACCTGCGGCAGGAGCAGGCTCTCTGGCCCGATATCCTGCCGGATCTGGCATAATAACAAAAAACGACCCTCTCTGTCACGCTTTGCGAAGCATTGACGGAGAGGGCCTTTTTTCTTAAAATGTAAGCGCGGGGCTGATTTCATTGCGGCGCTGGGCCTGCACGATGCAGTCCTTTTCCGGCACGACACCTGCCGCACCCAGGGTGTTGAACATGGTCTGCAAAGCAAGCGCCGGGGTGTTATTCTCCTGCGAGAGATGGCAGAGGGCAAACTTTTTGCATCCCTCCTGGATCAGCTCCAGCAGCTTTGCCGAGCACTCATCGTTGGAAAGGTGGCCCCGGTTGGACTCGATGCGGGAGCGCAGGTAGTAGGGATACCGCCCGCTGCGGAGCATGTGGAGGTCGTAGTTGCTTTCCAGCGCCACCAGGTCACAGCCGCTCAGGGCCTGATGCACCGGCGGGGTCAGGACTCCCAGGTCGGTGGCAATGGTCATGGTCTTGTTGTCCGGGGTGCGGATGCGGTAGCCCACGCAGGGCACGTCGTGGCTGGTGGGGAACATCGTCACACCGAAATCTCCCACATCCTCTTCCCCGCCGGACAGGGTGCGCAGCGCACAGCTGGCGGGCACGATACCGTTTGCATCCAGGAAATCCAGCGTATCATCTGCACCATACACTGGCAGTGGATTCTTTTTGAGAAAGGTGGTCAGCCCCTTGACATGGTCAGAGTGCTCGTGGGTGACCAGAATGCCCGCACAATCGCTGATGTTCAGGCCCAGTTCCTTGAGTGCCGCCGAGGTGGTGCGCACACCCTTTCCCATATCGATGATGATGTACTTTTCCCCCGTGCGCACCACGCTGCAATTGCCGGAGGAGCCAGAGTATAACGAGATGAATTCAGACATTTCAAACCTCAAGAAACGAACCTCTCCGTCATGGCTTCACAAAAGCTCCCTGTCAGGGAAACTTCTGCGAAGCAGACTGAGAGGTTCTGAATGATTACATTGCCGATTCCAGTGCAGCGGGCATCCGCTCCACCTTGCTGATCTCAGCGCCCAGGCCGCGCAGCTTTTCCACGATGTTCTCGTAGCCGCGCTCAATGTGGCCGATCTCCTCGATCTCGCTGGTGCCGTCTGCCATCAGGGCAGCAACGACCATGGCCGCACCGGCACGCAGGTCAGAAGCGCGCAGGGGGGCGGGATTCAGCTTGTCCACCCCCTCAAACACGGCCACCTGACCGTCCACCTGCACCACTGCGCCCATCTTGCGCAGCTCGTCCACATAGCGGAAGCGGTTGTCCCACACGCTCTCGGTGATGGTGGAGGTGCCCTTTGCCACGCTGAGCAGCACACCCATCAGGGGCTGCATATCGGTGGGAAAGCCCGGGTGAGGCATGGTGTTGATCTTCAGCGGCAGGATATCGCCCTTGCGGGAGACGCGAACGGAATCATCGAATTCCTCCACATCCACACCGGCACGGCGGAGCTTTGCCGTAATGGGTTCCAGATGCTTGGGGGTGACATTTTTGATCAGAACGTCGCCGCCGGTGGCAGCAGCGGCAACCATGTAGCTGCCCGCCTCGATCTGGTCAGGGATGATGCTGTAAGTGCAGCCGTGCATCTTTTCCACGCCGCGCACCTTGATCACATCGGTGCCGGCACCGCGCACATCCGCGCCGCACATATTCAGGAAGTTTGCCAGATCAACGACATGGGGCTCCTTGGCGCAGTTTTCCAGAATGGTCTGGCCCTGTGCCATCACAGCGGAGAGCATACCGTTCATGGTAGCGCCCACACTGACCTTATCAAAGAAGATATGGGCACCGTTCAGTTCCTTGGCGCGGACGGTGATCATACCGTAGTCCACGCTGTCCTCTGCACCCAGCGCGCTGAACACCTTGAGGTGCTGGTCGATGGGGCGGGGGCCCAGATTGCAGCCGCCGGGCATGGCCACCTGTGCCTTGCCAAAGCGGGAGAGCAGTGCACCCAGGAAGTAGTAGCTGGCACGCATCTGGCGGGACAGATCGTCCGGGACGTTGGTGCAGTTCAGATGGGTGGTGTCGATCTCGTAGGTATTGCGGTTCAGCATCTTGATGCCGGCACCCAGGGTGCTCAGGATCTTCAGGCTGACTGCCACATCACTGATGTCCGGCAGGTTTTCGATCACACAGACATCTGCCGCCAGAATGGTGGCAGGCAGAATGCCCACAGCCGCATTTTTTGCACCGGAAATGGTGACTTCGCCATGCAGGGGCTTGCCGCCCGTAATAACAAACTTTTCCAATTTTATAATCTCCTTGTCGCAGGCCCGCCAGCGGCAGGGCCACTCAGGGTTCTTACTTGATCTCTCCGCGCACCGCCGGGTACACACCCTCACGATACAACTATCTTATTATACACAACTTCGGGCAAAAAGCAAAGCCCCCTTTTCCCCTGCCGGATTATTTTCTGTTTTGCCCAGAATCTGCGGAAATATTCGATATTTTTGTTTCTTATTTCAAAAATTTTACAATCAGCGCCCCTTACCAGACGCAATCCTCGCTGCAGGTCTCCTTGATCCAGCCCAGCTGATAGGCCTTGACCAGCTGTTTCAGGTCATGCACCCGCTCCCGCAGGATCTCGCCCTCGTCCGTCTCTTCCACCAGAATGCGGTGGTTCTCCGTTTCCAGAATGTTCTTCTGCGACACGATGTCGATGTTTTCGTTCACGGCCTTTTCGGCACTGACAAAGGGCTGATGGGTCCGCAGGGACATGGTGCGGCTGGAGTACACCAGCGTATACCCTGCAATGCCGGTCTTTTCATGGTAGGCGCGGCAGAACCCGCCGTCAATAACGACCAGACGGCCCCCGCCCTTGATGGGGCTCTCGCCGCTCTTCTCCCGCACCGGCACATGGCCGTTGACGATGTGGCTGGTGCCGGGCAGACCGAATTCCGCCAGGATGCGGCGGCAGGCGGCCTCTTCATTGTACCATGTATAATAGGGGTCCTTGACTTCCTCGTGGGTTGCGGGGTCGGCAATATACAGCCGCTCAAAGGTGGTCATGGCGCTGCGGCCGAACAACGGCGACAGCTTGCCGCACCACAGATACCACAAAAAGTCCTGACCGCTCCGTCGGGCAGCGCTGCCCTCGGGGGCAAAGTAACCGCGGCGTGCCCGCTCGTCACAGTAGTCCATCAAGCCGCGGCCCGAGTAGTTGTGTCCCTCGAACCGCTCCACGGCAAAGCTGCCGTTTTTGGTCATGGGCACCACGCCGTGGTAGAGCAGGTTGCCGTTCTCGATGTGGTAAACGCTGCCCTTGGCGTACAAAAATTCCACATGCTGCTGCAAGCGCTCACTCTGCCGGAAGGATTCCACCAGCTTGCGAAGCACCAGCCGCTCATCATCATTCAGGGCGGCGGGGTCTGCCGGGTCCACGGTGGGGAAGCTGGTGTCCCGCAGGGGTATACCTGCCCGTTCAGGGTCACGGTCCCCTTTTCCCAATCGATGTGCCGCAGGAAATCCCTTCCCTGCATCTTGAAATCCGGGTTGCCGTCGATGACCTTGCACTCCATCTTGAGCATCAGAATGGTCACGGCCTTGTGCATCACGGCACAGCGGTGGAGCATTCCCTCGGTGTAAGGGCCGCGCGCCGCGTCGGTGTGGGGCATCCAGAGGGTCAGATCGTCATTTCCGTAGAACTGCTCGGCCATCCGCTGCAGGTGCCGCAGGTTGATGCCGTAGCAGTCCTCGAGCATGGCATGATTGTGGTAGGCCAGTGTCGTTTTGAGCACAGTGCAGACGCAGATGGGGCTTCCGGCGGCGGCACCCATCCAGACCACGTCATGGTTGCCCCAGCTGGATATCCACATGGTGGTGGCGCATGAGCCGGTCCAGAATGATATCAGGCCGGGGGCCGCGGTCAAACAGGTCCCCCACGATGTGCAGCTTGTCCACAGCCAGCCGCTTGATGAGCTCACACAGCCGGACAATGAACCGGTCAGCGCGGCCATTTTCGATGATGCTGCCCACGATCTGCCCATAATAAAGGTCCTTGTCGTGGTCCTCAAAGTGGGCATGGAGCAGCTCATCCAGAATATACCCGCAGCTGGACGGCAGGCAGGAGCGCACATGCTGCCGGGTATGCTTGGAGGACACCAATCGGCAGATATCAATGAGCTGAAGCAGGGTCTACTGTGTACCAGTGGTCAAGCGCTTCCTCATCCGTGCACTCGGCTTGAGCTGAGGCAACTTCTCGTTGGGATAATAGATGAGCGTTGCCAGCTCGGCACGGGTCTAGCTCCGGCACACATGTCCCCCAGCACGATATCCACCTTTTCCCGGATGACACCCGAAGCCGAGTTCAGGATGTGGACAAAAGCCTCGTTTTCACCGTGCAGGTCGCTCATGAAAATGTTCGGTGCCCTTGGGCAGCTTGAGCAGGGCCTGGGTGCTGATGATCTCACTGGCGGCGGCTGCCTGCGAGGGGTAATCCCGTGCCAGCAGGGATGAGATATTTCAAATGATCCCGGATCTCCTCGTTTTCGGTGCGCATGACATCCTCCGTCTGATATGTAGTATTTTTGCATGATATATAATATTCTATCATAGTATACCACATTTCATATCATAAATGGTATAATAAACAAGAGTAATTCTGTCAAATCTTTTGCAAAGGACTTGGATATTATGCCCAAAACCATTTCTGTTGCCGTGCCGGAAGCCTGCACTCTCTGCCCCCGGCAGTGCAAAGCCGACCGGGCCGCCGGGCAGACGGGCTTCTGCGGGGCGGGCCGCACCCTGAAAGCGGCCCGCGCGGCCCTGCACTTCTGGGAGGAGCCCTGCATCAGCGGCACCCGGGGCAGCGGCACGGTGTTTTTCTCCGGCTGCACCCTCAAGTGCTGCTTCTGCCAGAACTACCCCATCAGCGCCGAGGGGCTGGGCAAGGAGATCACCGTGGAGCGCCTGGCCGAGATCTTTCTGGACCTGCAGGCGCAGGGAGCCCACAACATCAACCTTGTCACGCCTGGGCAGTGGCGGCCCTGGATCATCGCTGCCCTCGACCTGGCCCGGGCGCAGGGGCTGCATCTGCCCATCGTCTGCAACACCGGCGGCTACGAGACCGTGGAGAGCGTGCACGCCTGGCGCGGCTTCATCGACATCTGGCTGGCCGACCTGAAATATGTTTCCCCTGCCCTTTCGGCAGAGCTTTCCGCCGCGCCGGACTATTTTGCACAGGCCAGGCCCGCCATTGAAGCCATGATGGCTCAGGCCGGACACCCCGTTTTTGACAGCGAGGGCATCCTGCAGCGGGGCGTGATCCTGCGCCACCTTGCCCTGCCCGGCCATGTGGACGACAGCTTTGCCGTGCTCGATCAGATGGCGGCTTGGAACAAGGCCGACCCCGGGTGCTTCCTGCCCAGCGTGATGAGCCAGTACACCCCCTTCTATCAGGCGGCAGACCACGGCATCGGGCGGCGCATCACCACCTACGAATACCGCCGGGTGGTCAACTACGCCATGGATCTGGGCCTCAGTTCTGGCTATATGCAGCAGAAGA
>ENA-OQDT01000300-OQDT01000300.1-human-gut-metagenome-genome-assembly--contig:-NODE-300-length-32837-cov-4.469031_pt1 | contig 32837 bp, 28 predicted proteins | sample MGYA00242786_ERZ504617 | MGnify/ENA primary metagenome ERZ504617 (study PRJEB26092, sample SAMD00036337) | human gut metagenome | host: Homo sapiens | study: EMG produced TPA metagenomics assembly of...
GTGCAGAAACATCGAACACGCAGGGCAGCTGCTCAGCAGCGATCTTGTACATGTTGGGGATCATCAGCAGCAGGCCCTGAGAAGCGGTGAAGGTGGTGGTAACAGCACCTGCACCCAGAGAGCCGTGGACAGCACCAGCGGCGCCGGCCTCGGACTCCATCTCAACGACCTTGACCTGGTTGCCGAAGATGTTCTTCTGGCCGGCTGCAGACCACTGGTCCACAGAGTCAGCCATCGGAGAAGACGGGGTAATGGGGTAGATGGCAGCCACGTCCGTGTAGGCATACGCTACATGGGCGGCAGCGGTATTGCCATCCATAGTTTGCTTTGCTCTAGGCATTTTTCTTCCTCCATTATTCAGAATTTGGTACCTTTTGCGCGGGGCAATATGCCCGCTGGGACCGGAGAACCCCATAAAAGGCACTATTGCTTGTATACTATAATAGCAGATTCCGGCAATAAAGTAAACGCAAACCGCCCGACAAACGCACCAAAAATTAAGAAATTTTTAGCGGTTTTGTACTTTCTTTAGTGCGTTAAAGCAAGCAGTGATGCAGATTTTCGGTTTTTGCCCACCGTCGCTTCCAGAAATTGTGATTTTTTTCGCAAGAGGGAACTCCCTCCCCTTGTATTTATCATATCTTTATTGACAACAAACCGCACTTTGCCGTAAACTGAGAGCATAAAACCGGCGTAGCGCCGGAAAAGGGGCGTAAGGCAAATGAACGATACAGTACACTTTGAAAAACTCTCTCCAGCGAGACTCTGTTACGAGGGGCGGGTCATCACCCTGACCAAGGACACCGCGCTGCTGGAAAACGGCAAGACCGCTACCCGCGAGGTGGTGCATCACCACGGCGGTGCCTGCATCCTGCCTTATTTTGCAGACGGCACCATCTGCATGGTGCGGCAGTTCCGCTATGCCATGCAGCAGCAGCTGTGGGAGCTGCCCGCCGGTAAGCTGGAAAAGGGCGAGGACCCCTTTGCAGCCGCCAAGCGGGAGCTGGAAGAGGAGTGTGGCCTGACCGCCGACAACTACATCTCGCTGGGCGAATTCTACCCCACCGTGGGCTACGATACCGAGGTCATCTATACTTGGGTAGCCACCGGTCTGCACGAGACCAAGATGCACCTTGATGCGGACGAGTTTTTGACCCCCGACCGGGTGCCGCTGGAAAAGGCATATCAGATGGTCATGAGCGGCGAGATCAAGGACGGCAAGACCATTGCGGGCATCCTGAAGCTGAAGGCTCTGCTGGCTGAGGGCAAGCTGTGATCTTATACGAGGACGCCGCCCTTGTGGTGCTGGACAAGCCTGCCGGGCTTTCCAGCGAGGAGGGCGTGCCCGCCGCGCTGCGGGCGCACTGGAACGCACCCGATGCCTTTGTGGGGGTGGTGCACCGGTTGGACACCGGAGTGTCCGGGTTGATGGTCTATGCCCGCACCCCGGCAGCTGCCGCCGCACTGAGCCGTCAGGTGACCCAAAGTCAGGACGCCTACGCCGTGCAGGATGGCCGCGCCGAGGGCAAAGCCGCCGCGCCGCAGTTCGTCAAGCAGTACCGCGCGGTCCTCGCCGGGGTGCCGGACGCGCAGCTGCCTGCCGCCGGGGTGCTGCGGGATTACCTGTTCAAGGACAGCCGCAAGGGCAGGGTGTTCCCGGTCAGCCGTCCCCGCAAGGGGGTGCGGGAAGCGGTGCTGGAATACCGCATCCTTGCCACTGCAGGGGAGAGCAGCCTTGCCGAGATCACCCTGCACACCGGGCGCACCCATCAGATCCGGGTGCAGTTTGCCAGCCGCAGGCACCCGCTGTACGGCGACGGCAAATACGGCAGCCGCCAGAAGGGCAGCATTGCCCTGCAAAGCTGCGGCCTGCGCTTTGTGCACCCGGACACCGGCAAGCCCATGGCCTTTTCTCTGCCCCTGCCTGCCGCCGCACCGTGGAAGGAGTTTTTGGAATTAGGTGAGTGATATGGAACAGCAATACAAGACTGATGCCGAAATTTACGCCGTGCTGGAGCGGGAGATCATCGACCTGACCATCCGTCCCGGCTCTTCGCTGAGCGAGAACCCGCTATGCGCCCGGTTCGGTGCGCCGCGCTCCCTGATCCGGGTAGTGCTGCAAAAATTGCAGGAAAACGGGCTGGTGCGCATCGTGCCCTACAAGGGCACCACCGTTACCCGGCTGAACCGGCGCATCGTGGACGAACTGATCTACGAGCGCACCGCCGTGGAGGGGCGCATTTTGCGAGATTTTGCCCCCAACGCCACCCCGGCGCAGCGGGCGCAGATCCGTGCGCGGGTGGACGCCTACGAGGCGCTTGCCCGCGCCGAGAACCCGGACTTCAACAAGCTGTACGAGATGGACTGCCGCCTGCACGAAACATGGTTTGCCGCCATGGACAAGATGTACCTGTGGAGCACCTTACAGAATGCCCACGCCGATTACAGCCGGTTCCGTATGCTGGACACCATGACCACCGGCGGGCTGGACGAGGTGATCGCCGACCACCGCAACCTGCTGAACGCCATCGAGCGGTGCGACCTTGCCGCCTTTGAGCCGCTGGTGGAGCGGCACCTGTACGGCGGCATCCGCCGCCTTGGCAGCAAGCTGACCAAGGAATACGCCGACTTTTTTGAGCCGGAAAACGTGAAATAAGTCAAATTGTTCCACGGGGAACAAAAACGATTTAGAATGCCCTCCGCGCTGCTTTGGGCATCTTCAGCGGAAAAATTATTTTTATTTGCGAAATGGGAAAATCTGCGGAGCTTGTCGGGACAAAGTCCCTCCATCTGCTGCGCAGACCGCTCTGCCGCTTAAAAGCCCCACTGGGGCTTTCATTGCTGCGCAAACGCGGATTTTCCCATTTCGCTTTTTCACGGAAGTAATTATAAAGGGGTATCCATCACAGGCAAAAGCCCGGAGTGTCCGCAGACGCTCCGGGCTTGTTATATTCAGAACACTCCGGTGATGAAGATTTCCAGACCGATGCCAATGAGGATGACACCGCCCAGAATATTTGCCTTGCCGGAAAGCTGTGTGCCGAACTTTTTGCCGATGCGCAAGCCTGCCATGCAGAGGATGAAGGTGACCACCGCAATGATGATGGCGGCGGTAAGTGCCATCAACCAGCCGTATTCCGAGATGGTGAAGCCCACCGAGAGGGCGTCGATGCTGGTGGCAATGCCTTGCATGAACAGTGCTCCGGCGCTGAGCTGCGCCGCTTCCTCGGCTTCCTCGCCCCGGATGCCGTCCAGCAGCATCTTGCCGCCGATGTAGCCCAGCAGTGCCAGCGCGATCCACGGGATCAGGGTCTCAAAGGACGCAAACAGCTCCACGATGGTATGCACGCACACCCAGCCGATCATGGGCATTGCGGCCTGAAAAATGCCGAAGGTGCCCGCGATCTTCACCATGCTGCTTTTCGTCATCTTTGGGTCGTGCAGACCGTTTGCCATGGACACCGAAAACGCATCCATCGCCAGCCCCACGCCCAGCAAAACGCTGTTGAGAAAAATACAAAACTCCATTCCATTCTGTCTGCCTCCTGTTTGTTGACCGTAATCCAAACCAAAACAAAACCCGGCCCCGGGCGCGTTGTACGTCCGGGACCGGGTGATTTTTTGAGTTCCACTCCATGTGCACGGGCGCAGCAAACACGCACCAAAACACATGAGTCTCGCAAATGAAAGCAAGCCAGACCGAAACAGTCATTATGTTGACTTGCTGCGCTCTGCAAAGCGCCTGCTACTCCCCCACGGGTATTGTGATTTCGTTTATTCTAGCACAGTTTCAAGGGGAAGTCCAGACAAACCTGACGGAGGGTCATTCAATTCCTTCTCCTCGGGGGTCTGCCTCCGGGGCTTCGGTGGCGGCGGCTGCGTCGGCGGCTTCCATCTCGGCCAGCTGCTCGGCGGTGGGCTCTGCATCGGCCTCAGAAGCGTCGATCTTCTCGGTCTGTGCTTCATCGTCGTGGTCGGTGCGTGCCAGCACCATCACCTTGTCGTTCTCGCCCAGACGCATCACCCGCACGCCGGAGCCGTAGCGGCTCTGCAGCGGGATCTCGTTGGCGTGCAGACGGATGATGATGCCCTCCTGGCTGCTCAGCAGCACGTCATCCACGTCGTCCACGATCTTCACGGCGGCTACCTTGTCGCGGCTCACATCGTAGTTGCGGATGCCCTTGCCGCCGCGGGCAGTGATGCGGTAGGTGTCGATATCGGAGCGGCGTCCCTTGCCGTTCTCGGTCACGGTCAGCACCGTGCCGCCCTCGCGGCAGATGCACACGCCGACAACTTCATCGCCCTCTGCCAGACGGATGGCGCGCACGCCGTGGCCGTTACGGCCCATCGGGCGGGCATCCTCCTCGTTGAAGCGGATGGCCTGACCGTTGCGGGTGGCAACGATGAGCATATCGTGGCCGGAGGTCAGGCGGGTCCATGCCAGCGCATCGCCCTCGTTCAGGGCAATGCCGATCAGGCCGCTCTTGCGGATGTTGGCGTACTGTTCCAGCGGGGTGCGCTTGATCAGACCCTGCTTGGTGACCATAGTCACATAGCCGCCCGACTGCTCAGCATCCTTGCTCTGGCAGATCATGTTGGTGACCTTTTCGCCCTCCGCCAGCTGCAGCAGGTTGACGATGTTCATGCCCTTGCTGGTGCGGCTGCCCTCGGCGATGGTGTAGCCCTTAATGCGGAACAGGCGGCCACGGTCGGTGACAAAGAGCACATAGTCGTGGGTGGAGCCTACGAACATCTCCTGCACGATATCCTCTTCCTTGCGGGTCATGCCGGAGATGCCACGTCCGCCACGGCGCTGTGCCTGATAGGTGGCCTTGAGCTGACGCTTGATATAACCGGCCTCGGTCAGGGTGTAGACGCACTGCTCCTCAGCGATCAGATCCTCGATATCCACCTCACCGGTCACAGACTGGATCTCGGTGCGGCGCTCGTCGCCGAAGCGCTTCTTCATTTCCAGCAGCTCGTCCTTGACGATGGCAAGCACCCGGGCGTCATCGGCCAGAATGGCTTCCCAGTCCTCGATCTTGGCCTGCAGGCTTGCCAGCTCTTCCTCGATCTTCAAAATTTCCAGACCAGCCAGACGGCCCAGCTGCAGCTTGACGATGGCGTCTGCCTGCGGGTCGTCAAAGCCGAACTGCTCCATGATGGCAGCTTTGGCTTCTGCCATGCCGCCCTTGCAGGCGCGGATGGTGGCGATCAGTTCGTCCACGATGTCGGTAGCCTTTTTCAGACCTTCCAGAATGTGGGCGCGCTCCTTGGCCTTTTTCAGGTCGTACTGGGTGCGGCGGCGCACCACCTCATCCTGAAACTCCACATACTTCTGCAGCATCTGCTTCAGGGTGAGCACCTTGGGCACCTTGTGGTCGATGGCCAGCATGATAACGCCCACAGTGTCCTGCAGCTGGGTGTACTGGTACAGCTGGTTCAGGATGACCTGTGCATTGGCGTCCTTGCGGATATCCACCACGATGCGCATACCCTTGCGGTTGGTCTCATCGTTCAGGCCGGTGATGCCCTCGATGCGCTTTTCCTTGACAAGGTCTGCCATGTGCTCGATGAGGCGCGCCTTGTTGACCATATAGGGGATCTCGGTGATCACGATCTGGGTGCGGCCGTTCTTAGTCTCCTCAATGGTGGCGCGGCCGCGCAGGGTGATCTTGCCGCGTCCGGTGGCGTAGGCGGCGCGGATGCCGCTGCGGCCCATGATGATGCCGGCGGTGGGGAAGTCCGGGCCCTTGATGTGCTCCATCAGGCCGGGCAGGTCGATGTCCGGGTCGTCGATATAGGCGATGCAGCCGTCAATGACCTCGCTCAGGTTGTGGGGCGGGATGTTGGTAGCCATACCAACTGCAATGCCCTGACTGCCGTTGACCAGCAGGTTCGGGAAGCGGCAGGGCAGCACGCTGGGCTCCTTTTTGGTCTCGTCAAAGTTGGGGTCCCAGTCGATGGTGTCCTTCTCGATATCGGTCAGCATTTCCACCGCCATGCGGCTCATGCGGGCCTCGGTGTAACGGTAAGCAGCCGGGGGGTCGCCGTCCACAGAACCAAAGTTACCCTGACCATCCACCAGCGGATAGCGCAGCGAAAAGTCCTGTGCCAGACGTACCATGGCATTGTAGACCGATGCGTCGCCGTGGGGGTGGTAAGAGCCCAGCACCGCACCAACGGTATCGGCGGATTTGCGGTATGCATGGCTGGGGTCGTTGCCGCGCTCATGCATGGTGTACAGGATGCGGCGGTGGACGGCTTCAGGCCGTCCCGCACATCGGGCAGGGCGCGGGACACGATGACCGACATGGAATAATCCAGGAAGGCCGTTTCGATCTCCTTTTTTGACGTCGCGGATGATCGTTTTTGGTTCCGCTGCCCGGTATCATCACATAATCTTCTTCCATTTGTTCCTCCGTGTCTTACACGTCCAGCTTTGCGTACTGGGCGTTGGTCTCGATAAAGCGGCGGCGGGGCTCCACCTGATCGCCCATCAGGATGGTAAAAGCTTCGTCAGCCTTTTCGGCATCCTCGATGGTGATCTGCACGATGACCCGGTTGTCCGGGTTCATGGTGGTCTCCCACAGCTGCTCGGGGTTCATCTCACCAAGGCCCTTGTAGCGGTTCACCTTTGCGCCGGGCATCTCCTGCGAGAGGATGGCCATTTCCGCGTCGTTATAGGCGTACTTGATGGTGTTGCCCTTCTGCACCTTGAACAGGGGCGGCTGTGCCACATACACATGACCCTGCTCGATCAGCGGGCGCATATAGCGGAAGAAGAAGGTCAGCATCAGGGTGCAGATGTGGGAGCCGTCCACGTCCGCATCGGCCATGATGAACACCTTGTCGTACCGCAGCTTGGAGATATCGAACTCGTCGCCGATGCCGCAGCCCAGTGCCAGCACCACCGGCATCAGCTTGTCGTTGCCGTAAATTTTATCGGCGCGGGCCTTTTCCACGTTCAGCATCTTGCCCCACAGCGGCAGAATGGCCTGAATGGCAGAGTCGCGTCCCATCTTGGCAGAGCCGCCTGCAGAGTCACCCTCGACGATGAAGATTTCGGTGCGGCTGGGGTCTTTTTCGCGGCAGTCTGCCAGCTTGCCGGGCATCCGGCTGGTCTCCAGCGCGCTCTTGCGGCGCACCAGTTCGCGGGCCTTTTTGGCGGCGGCGCGGGCGCGGGCGGCCTGTGTGGCTTTTTCAAAAAATTGGCCTTTGCCACGCCGGGGGTTCTCCTCAAAGAACTCCATCAGCTTAGAGTAGACCATGTTGGAAACGAGGGTGCGGATTTCGGTATTGCCCAGCTTTGCCTTGGTCTGGCCTTCAAATTCGGCTTCCTGCAGCTTGACCGAGATGACGCAGATCAGACCCTCGCGCACGTCTGCACCGGACAGGTTCTCGTCCTTGTCCTTCAGCAGGCCGTGGCTGCGGCCGTAGTCGTTGAACACGCGGGTCAGGCTGGCCTTGAAGCCCTCTTCGTGGGTGCCGCCGTCCGGGGTGTTGACGTTGTTGGCAAAGCTCAGAAGCAGCTCGTTGTAGCTGGAATTGTACTGCAAAGCGATCTCCGCCACGCCGCGGTCGGTCTGCCCCTTGAGGTAGATGACGTTGGGGTGCAGCACTTCCAGCTTGCGCTTTTCGCCCAGATAGGTGACAAAGCTCTTGATGCCGCCCTCGTAGCACATGACCTCGGAGCGGTAGCAGGGGTCGCCCTCCTGCCCATCCTCCAGCACGGGGGTGTACAGCTGACGCTCATCGGTCAGGGTGATCTTGACACCGGCGTTCAGGAAGCTTTCCTCCCGCAGGCGCTTTTCCAGCGTGTCGAAGTCGTAGACGGTGGTGTCCTTGAACATCTCCGGGTCGGGTTTAAAGGTGACCCGGGTGCCGGTGACGCCCTCGGCTACCGTGCCGATGCACTTGAGGTCGCCGTCCGGGTCGCCGCGCCGGAAGGTCTGCTCATACTCCTTGCCGTCGCGGCGCACATTGACAGTGAGCCACTCGGAGCAGGCGTTGACCACCGAAGCGCCCACGCCGTGCAGACCGCCGGCCACCTTATAGCCGGAATTTTCGCCGCCGAACTTGCCGCCGGCGTGCAGGATGGTGTACACCACGGTGACGGCGGGCAGACCGGTATCGGCCTGAATGTCCACGGGGATGCCGCGTCCGTTATCGGTGACCTGAATGATGTTGTCCTTCAGGATCTTGACCTCGATGTGGTCGCAGTAACCCGCCAGCGCCTCGTCAATGGCGTTGTCCACGATCTCGTACACCAGATGATGCAGACCGCGCTCACCGGTGGAGCCGATATACATACCCGGGCGCTTGCGCACCGCCTCCAGACCCTTCAGCACCTGGATCTCGCTGGCGTTATACTCGTGGTCGGTTACGGTATCGGCATTTGTACTGGTAATGATTTCTTCTGCCATATCCTTTCTCCCTTTTGTTCATTTTTGCGTTTGTTTTTTCAAATTATAGCAAAGCGGGAACCGGTACACCATGGTGTACTTTTTTCTCGCCGTTTTGTTGTGTTTTCACGCGCTGCCCGCAACGGGCGTTCCGGCTGGCACGGTGCGGCTTTCCGGGCAGTTCCGGGGCGTTTTCCCATCCCTCTTTTTTTTGTGGATCTTCCGCCCGTTTTCCGCAAATTTCACTCCACCATCTTTTGCGCTCTGCGGCGCATGGCGGCGCTGGACAGCTCCGAAAGATACACCGCATCCACCAGCCCTCCGTCTGCCAGCACATAGCACTGGGGCAGCTCGTCCGAAAGGCTGACCACCGCCCCATTCTTCTGGGCGTAGTTCAAAAACTCCCGCCCCCGGGGGGAGGTGGTGGTGGTCTCCAGATCAAAGATACCAATGATGTCACGGTCGTTCAGAACATCAGTCCCGCCCCAGATGAATATACATTACTGTATTTTTCTCCCGTGTCTTTTGTTTGCATAAAGCCCACGAAAATGCAGCTTTTTATGCAGTATTGCTTACAACATTTATCCATGCCATCAGACCCGGTTCAGCACCCCGCCGTCCATGCGGTACACCTCGCCGTCAGTCTTTAAAAAGTCCGTGTCATCGCAGCTGGTCACAAAGGTCTGCTTTTCCTTCATGCGGGTGAGCAGATACTGCTTGCGCCCTTCGTCCAGCTCGCTCAGCACATCATCCAGCAGCAGTACCGGGTGCTCCCCGGTGATCTGCGCCGCCGCCGCGGCTTCGGCCATTTTCAGGCTCAGCACCACGCTGCGCTGCTGTCCCTGACTGGCATACACCCGGGCGGGCTGGTCGTCCAGCAGCAGCTCCAAGTCCTCGCGGTGGATGCCGCACAGGCTCTGCCCGGCGCGCAGCTCCTCCTCCTGCCGCTGACGCAGCAGGTCGGCAAGCCCGCCCGGCGCAAACTGGGCGGCATAGCGGATGCTCATCCGCTCCGCCCCGTGGGAAAGCTCCGCGTAGTTGGCACAGGCGCGGGGAGCCAGCAGTTTCAGATACTCCCGCCGCCGCTGCTGCAGAGCCTCACCCTGCGCGGCAAGCTCGGTGTTGAGCACCTCCAGCAGGGTGCGCTTTTCCGCGTAGGGGCGTTCCTGCCCGTTTGCAGAGTGGCGCAGCAGCGCATTTTTTTGCTGCAAAACCCGCACATAGCGGCGGTAGCTGGCCAGATACCCGGGGTACAGCTGACACAGCGCAGCGTCCAGAAACTTGCGCCGCCCTTCCGGAGCCCCCTTGACAAGGCTCAGGTGGCCGGGGTCGAACACCACCGCCGGAAAGCTGCCTGCCAGTGCCGCCGCCCGCTTGGGCGCTGCGCCGTTCACCGCCGCATAGCGCCCGGGCTTTGCGGCTTCCGGGGTGCCCACGGTCATGCGGATGTGGGCAGGCTCGGCGGGCTCACAGCCTTCCGGCCGGTCCCGCTGGGTGTCGGCTTCCAGCACCGCAAATGCTTCTCCCCGGCGCACAAGCTCGGCATCCTTGCCGCCCCGGAAGCTTTTGCCGCCGGTCAGCAGCCAGATAGCTTCCAGAAGGTTCGTCTTGCCCTGCCCGTTGTTGCCGCAGATGACGGTAAGCTCCCGGCCGGGCTCCAGCCGTGCCGCACAAATATTGCGATAGTTCTGTACTTCCAGCGAAAGCAGACGCATTTACTGACCCTGCCCGATCTCTACGCTCTGCCCGTCCAGCTCGATGACGTCTCCGGCGCGGCACTTTTTGCCCCGCATGGTGCACACCTCGCCGTTCACCTTCACAGCACCGCCCTGCACCAGCTCCTTGGCTTCGCCGCCGGTCTCACACAGACCGGCAAATTTGAGCAGGGCATCCAGCTTGATAAACTCGGTATGAATAAGAATCTTCTGCATAAAACGCGCTCCTTAGTCGTTTTTAAAGCGTACCGGCAGTACCAGATACAAAAAGTCGTTGCCCTCTACCGGCAGCACCTTCACCGGGCTCAAAGGTCCGCTGATCTCCATGCGCACCTGCTCGGTGCGGGCGTTGCGCAAAGCATCCAGCAGATAGCGGTTATTGAAGCCGATCTCTACCTCATCGCCCTCGCAGGCGGCGCTGAACTCGTCCACCACGCGGCCGAGGTTTGTCTGGCAGCGCACCACAACTTTACCCTCTGTAAAGGAGATGCGGAGGGGATTTTTTAAACGCTCTGTAATAATCAGGGAAGCGCGCTCGATGGTGGAGATGAAGTCCTTGGTGTCGATGGTCACCCGGGTGCGGCTTCCGGCGGGGATGACGTTGCGGTAATTCAGGAATTCGCCCTCGATCAAACGGCTCATGATGGTGTAACCGGCGGTGGTGAAAACCACATAGCGGCGGTTTGCACTGATGTGCACATCCTCTTCGTCATCGTTGGCCAGCAGATGGGACACCTCGGTCATGGTCTTGCTGGGCACGATGATGCGGATATCCTTCACGGCAGTGATGGGGCGCTCCACAATAGCCAGACGGTAGCCGTCCAGCGCTACAATGGTCAGCTTGTCCAGTTCGATCTCGAACAGTTCGCCGGTGTGGGCGGGTTTTTTCTCGTCCTGACTGACGGCATACAGGGTGCGGTCGATCATGTCCCGCAGCACGCCGGTCTTGATGGTCAGGGTCTGCTCCGCGCCGGTGTTGGGCAGATCCGGGAAATCGGTAGCCGGCATGGACTGGATCTCGAACTGTGCCACGCCGCTCTGGATGGTGGTCTTGCCGTTATCGGCAGCCACAATGCTGATCTGACCTGCCGGCATCCGGCTGATCATGCTGCTGAGCAGTTTTGCATTCAGCACGATCTCGCCGGGTTCTTTGATGTTGGCTTCGATGGTGGTCACGATGCCCATTTCCAGATCATAGCCGGTCAGGGTGAGCTGAAAGCCCTCGGCCTTCAGCAGAATGCCCTCCAGCACTGGGATGGACGAGCGCATGGTGACAGCTTTGGAAACGCCGTCGATGGCTGCACTGAGCAGCGTTTTATCGCAGACGATGTTCAAAACAGTATCTCTCCTTTTTTCACACTTCCGGCTTGATCCCTGCCCTTTGGGCTGCTGCCGGAAGGCAGTAATATATTGAACTTGTTGTAGTAACCGTAGTAGGGGGTGGGGAAGATGTTGAAAACCCGAAAATGTCTTGCCGGGAAGCGGGGCTTTGGCTTTCCACCGGGATGTGGAAGGCTCGTGAAGGAAATGTTGAAAGGTGGGGAACGGTGTTTCTTTCCACAGCCGATGTGAAGAACTGATGTTAAATGTTGAAAACTAAGTGGAAAGTGTGGAAAGCTTCGCCTTTTTGCCACAAGATATAGGCTTATTTTCCCCTTTTTGTTCCGTTTTCTCCCCATATTTTGGGGTCACACCCTGAAATGAGTATGACTTTTGCCCGGTTTTCCCCGGTTTATGCCTTCACGTTTTTGATGATATCGCTCACGGTCTCCCGCAGATGCTGGTCGTTCTTCATGTCCCGCTCCATGGTCTTGAGGGAGTAGACGATGGTGGAGTGGTCGCGGCCGGAGAATTCCCGCCCGATCTCCTCCATGCTCATGCCGGTGACCTCCCGCAGGATATAGATGGCAACGCGCCGGGCGGAAGCCACGTTGGCGTTGCGCTTGGTGCCCCGGATGTCGGCAGGGGAGACGTTGAAGGTGCGGGACACCTCGCCAATGATCTTTTCGATGGTCACCGGCACCGGCTGGGTCTCGTTGAGGATATCCTTGATGGCGTTCTGCGCCACGCTGATCACCGGCTGGATGCCCTCCAGCATATAATAGGCGTTCAGCTTTTTCACTGCGCCCTCCAGCTGGCGGATGTTGTTTTTCAGGTGGTTGGCAATGAACTCTGCCACGTCCTCGGGCAGGTCCAGATGCAGCAGCTCTGCCTTGCGCTTCACGATGGCAACCCGGGTCTCAAAATCCGGCGGCTGCACATCGGCGGTCAGGCCCCACTCAAAGCGGGTGCGCAGACGCTCTTCCAGGCTCTTGATCTCCTTGGCCGGGCGATCAGAGGCGATCACGATCTGCTTGTGGGCATCGTGCAGGGAGTTGAAGGTGTGGAAGAATTCTTCCTGCGTGGACTCCTTGCCCGCGATGAACTGGATATCGTCCACCAGCAAAAGGTCTGCTACACGGTACTTCATGCGGAAGTCCTCGGTGCTGCCGGCGCGGATGGCGGCGATCAGCTCGTTGGTGAACTGCTCACAGGTGACATACATGATGACGAAATCGGGGTGGGTGCGCTTGATCTCGGTCTGAATGGCGGTCAGCAGATGGGTCTTGCCCAGACCGGAGCCGCCGTAGATGAACAGCGGGTTATAGGCCCCGGAGGGGTTTGCCGCCACAGCCTGCGCAGCAGCAAACGCAAACTGGTTGGACGGCCCCTTGATGAAGTTTTCAAAGGTGAACTCGTAGTTGCCCTGCGGGGAGGCAGGGTTTGCCTCGTACTGCTGGGCCAGCACTACTTCGTGGGGCGGGGTGCTGGGCACCACAAGGGTGATGTCCACATCAAAGCCCAGCACGGACTTGAAGGCCTCCTTGAGCAGGCCAAGGTACCGGTCGGTGACGATCTTGCAGATGAAATCGTTGCGCACCGACAGGGTGATATGGCTGGAGTCCTCAAAGCTGATGGGCTCCAACCCGTCGATATAGAGATTGTACGTTGGCTCGGCCATCTGCGCCTTGCAGTACATCTGGGCCGCTTCTAAAACGTCCTTGAAAGAATCCATAAAACATCCACTCCATTGAATCGGTCGAAGTTTTCAACAATGCTGCTGATACCACGTTAGTATACCACAAAAAACTCCCTGCGTCTATATTACTATAATGTAATTTATAATACATAAGATAAGCCCAACCAGCAGCCTTGTGGAAACACGCCAAAAAGACCACAATATCTGGTAGAAAAAAGTTTTCCACAGCAAAATGGTGAAAAAGTTGAAAAGCTTTTAACAGAAAAATCAGAAAAAAGTTTGCAGAAAACTGAAAAAAATGCTTGACAGAACGTCATACTATGCGATATACTGTTGAATTGCAAGCCTGTCCCCAATCTGGGACCGATCAAGACCCCATACCGGGGATAAGTTTTTACGGAGGATACAACCATGAAGAGAACTTTTCAGCCCAAGAAGCGTCAGCGCAAGGAAGTTCATGGCTTTCTGACCCGCATGAGCACCAAGAACGGCCGTAAGGTCATCAATGCTCGCCGTGCAAAGGGCCGCAAGAGCCTGACTGTCTGATCTCTGCCTTGCAGGTGAGATCCGGCGCAGAAATGAATATGCGCACAAAAGACCGCTGATATCCCATTGGCGGTCTTATTTTTTTACCCGTCAAAAGTTTTTTCGTAAAAATGCCCGGATGGGCTTTTAAACTGCAAAAATTTTTGATATACTGGCTAAAGAGTGCACCTATGTGCACCCGGACGAAAGGAGGTGCCGATGTTATGCGTTATCGTCCGATCCGCCGCAACAGCGAGTTTGGCCGTGTGTACGCCCGCGGCAAGTCCTATGTGAACCCGGCACTGGTACTGTATGTGCTCAAGACCCGGGGCCGCAACACCCGGGTGGGTCTGACCGCCACCAAAAAGATCGGCCACGCCGTGCAGCGCAACCGCGCCCGCCGCGTGATGAAAGCTGCGATTGACGAGCATCTGGATTACAATATCGGCGGCTACGATCTGATCTTCGTGGCCCGGGGCATGACCCCCAAACTGAAAAGCTGGCAGCTGAGCAGCGTTGTGGCAAAGCTGTTTGCCCAAGCCGGTCTGCCGGATAAGGCAAAGCGCCCGGACGCAAAGCCGCCCGCCACCGTGCCCCCTGCCCGCAAACAAAAGCCGGAGTCCCGCGTGTGAACCGGCTGCAAATGCTCTGCCGCAGGGCGCTGTGCGTGCCCATCCGCATCTACCAGTATACCCTCAGCCCATGGATCGGCCGCAGCTGCCGGTTTTCGCCCAGCTGCAGCAACTACACCATGCAGGCCATCCTGACCCACGGCTGTGTAAAAGGCATTTTGCTGGGCGCATGGCGCATTGCGCGGTGCAATCCGCTGGGCAAGTGGGGCTACGACCCCGTGCCGCCGCCCGGCCGCTGGCAAAGCCCTGCCCGCAACTTGCAGCCCGCAAAGCTGTTTGAAAAGCGGCATAGGGGATAAAGTTTTCGCTTCTTGTGACGCGCTGCACTGTGGGCGGCGTGTCCTACGATAAAAAAATAATGCGTCCCGGGCCACAGCCGGGGCAGAATGGACAAAGGTATGAACTTTATTTACATCCTGAGCGGTCCTCTCGGCTATGTCATGGAGTGGATCTACAAGCTGCTGCCGAGCTACGGCTGGGACATCATCCTCTTCACCCTGCTCATCAACATCGTCAAGATCCCCCTGCAGACCAGCCAGCAGAAGAGCATGGCAAAAATGTCCGCCTTCCAGCCCATGATCGCGGAGATCCAGACCAAGTACAAGGACAAGCCCGAAAAGCAGCAGGCTGAGCTGATGAAACTGCAGCAGGACTTTGGCTATAAGCCCACGGCCGGCTGCCTGCCCATGCTGCTGAATTTCCTTGTCATGTTCGGCGTTATCGGTGTGGTGTATAACCCGCTGGAGCGCATCTTCCACATCAGCGCCGCCGCACTGGCCAGCGCTGGCGAGGCGCTGACCACGCTCGGCATCGCCTTTAACCCCATCACCCGCGATACCAACATCATTGCACAGGTGGTTGCAGGCAACAGCGCCGTGCTGGGCTGCTTCAGCGCCGAGCAGATCACTACCATCACCGAGTTCAGCCAGCACATGAACTTCCTGGGCATCGACCTGACCCGCATCCCGAAGCTGGGGCTTTCTCTGGATATCGTGCTGCCGCTGCTGTCGGTCATCACCATGTTCCTGTCCACCCACATCAGCATGAAGGCTTCCGGCCAGCAGATGCAGGGCAGCATGAAGCTGACCATGTATATGATGCCGCTGATGTACCTGTTCTTCTGCTTTACCTACCCGCTGGCATTCTCTCTGTACTACGTCATTTCCAACATCGTCATGACCGCACAGACTCAGGTCATGCGCAAGTTCTACGACCCTGAGAAGATGCGCAAGGACGTGGAGGCCGAGATCGCCGCCAAGCGCAAGCAGGAAAAGCGCGGTGTGAAGAACACCACCATCACGGTGACCGACCCCAAGACCGGCAAGAGCGTGGAAAAGAACCTTTCCGCCAGCGAGATGAACAAGCGCCGGCTGGAGTATGCCCGTCAGCTGGACGCCGAGCGCTACAAGGACGAGCGCACCGTGCCGCTGAGCGAGCTTGACAAGCAGGATAAACAGTAACAAGGGAGGTAAACGGTTATGATCCGTACACAGGAATCCACCGGCAAGACGGTGGACGAAGCCTTTGCCAAGGCCTGCGCCCTGCTGGGTGTTCAGGCTGAGGATGAGAATGTCAGCCGTGAAGTGCTGGAATATCCCCAGAAGACTGGGTTTCTAGGCTTAAAGACCACCCCCGCCAAGGTGCGCGTGAGCGTGGAACTGCCGGATGCCCCCGCCGCTGTGCCCGCAAAGCCGGTGGAGGTTGTGGCAGAGCAGCCTGTTGAGACTGTCGCCCCCGTGCAGGAGAATGCTCCCGTGGCAGAGGAAGTTCCCGCTGCTGTGGCAGAGCCTGCCGCTCCCGCCGCAGAGCAGACCCCCGCTGCCCAGCAGCCCGCCGAAGCTGCCGAGGAGGCAGAAGAGGTGGAAGAGCCCATCGTCATCGAGGAGAACGCCAAGGTGAAGGCCGCCGTGGACTATCTGCGGGAGGTCATCACCCTGATGGGCGTGGAGAACGTGACCTTCAGCGCCGTGCAGAAGGGCGAGGCCACCATCATCCGTCTGGACGGTGAAAAACTGGGTGCCCTCATCGGCCGCCGTGGCGAGACCATGGAGAGCCTGTCCTATCTGGCAAGCCTTGTGGCAAACCGTCTGGAGGGCGATTACATCAAGCTGGGTCTGGACGTTGCAGGTTACCGCGACAAGCGCGAGAGCGACCTGACTGCACTGGCACAGCGCATCGGCGCCAAGGTGCGCAAGACCGGCCGCAGCTTTGCCATGGAGCCCATGAACCCCTACGAGCGCCGCATCATCCACTCTGCCATCAGCAAGATGGAGGGTGTGCGCAGCGAGAGCAAGGGCGAGGGCCGTGACCGCCGCGTGGTCATCTACTCCACCGCACCGGATGCTCAGACTGAGAATACCTACGGCGAGCGCCGTGGCCGTGGCGGCAACCGGAATGGCCGCCGTCCCGGCGGCAGCCGCAGCGGCGGTTATCGCGGTGAGCGCCGCAGCAATGGCGGCTACCGTGGCAACCGCAGCGGTGCACCCCGCGGCCCGCGTCCGTCCAGTGTGCCGGAGCGCACCTACGCCCCCCGCGACGCCGAGAGCGCAGCACCCGTAGCACCCAAGCGCACCGAGCGCGTGGACGATTTTGCAGATTTCAGCTTCGGCAAGATCGAGCTGTAATAGCGAAAATATTTTTGAAGCAACAGGACCGGACAGCCCGCAGGCTGTCCGGTCCTGTGTTTTTAAAGTCATTCTTCTCAAAATTTGGAGAAACTGCCTGTTTTTTGCCGAAATCTTTCTCTCAAATGGCAATTGTAAAACAATTGGTCAAGGATTTATACTGTAGTCAGGAGCGTTCTGTTCGTGAAGAACAGACAGAATGATGAAAAGAGAGGTAATCGACTATGTCCCAGAACAAGATTTCCCGCCGCAGCTTCCTGCGTGGTGCAGGGGCATCCGCGACCATCGCAGCCGCCAGCTGCATGGCACCCTCTGCAGCCGCCTGTGACATCAAGTCCCTGTGGAGCATGGATCTGCAGATCCTTGCCACCAGCGACACCCACGGCAAGTTCGACCCCTGGGATTACGCCGCCAACAAGGCAGATGCTTCCGGCAGCGTGGCCCAGCAAGCGACCGCCATCAAGCAGTGCCGCACCCGGAACACGCTGGTGGTGGATGCAGGCGATACCATTCAGGCCAACTCCGCAGAGCTGTTCCTGAACGATGACCTGCATCCCATGATCGCTGCCATGAATGCCATCGGCTATGATATCTGGACCACCGGCAACCATGAGTACAACTACGGCATGGATGTGCTGAAAAAGGTCATGGGACAGCAGAAGGCCAAGGTGCTCACCGGCAACGTTTACGCACCGGACGGCACCCCGCTGGCCGACGGCTACACCATCATCAAAAAGGGCACCGTCAAGATCGGCGTCATTGGCATGGTCACCCCCAACATCATCCGCTGGGATGCCAAGAATCTGGAGGGCTGGAAGGTCACCAACCCTGTGGACGAGAGCCGCAGGATCATCGATAAGATCAAGGATCAGGTGGATGTGCTGATCGGCGTCATGCACATGGATACCGAGAACGAGTACGGCGTCTATGGCTCCGGCGTCACCGATCTGGCAAATGCCTGCCCCGAGTTCGACGTCATCGTGGGCGGCCACGGCCACAGGAGCATCCCCAACATGATGATCAACAATGTGCTGGTGGTGGAGAACAAGAACGCCGGTGCCACCCTGTCCGAGATCCACGTCTATCTGGAGCGCCAGCTGGACGGCAAGTGGAAGGTCGTGAACCGCACCTCGGAGAACCTGCAGATCAAGGAGTACGAACCCGATCCGGAGCTGACCGCTCTGCTGGCTCCCTACGACACCCGCGCCAAGGAAGACGCTGTCACCCCCATCGGCGAGCTGAAGGGCGGCGATCTGGCCCCCGAAAACGAGATCGACTGCCTGCCGCAGGCCATGGTGCAGGACACCGCTCTGCTGGACTTCATCAACGAAGTGCAGATGTACTACACTGGTGCGCAGGTCTCCGCAACGGCCCTGACCTCCATGACCTCCCAGATGCGCGCAGGCACCATCCGCAAGTGCGATATGGCCAGCATCTACACCTACCAGAACACCCTGTACAAGCTGCAGATGACCGGCGAGCAGCTGCGCCGCTTTATGGAGTGGTCCGCAGCCTTCTTCAAGACATGGAAGCCGGATGAAGTGACCATCGCCTTTGACCCCTCGGTGCGCTACTACCTGTACGATGCTTTTGAGGGCGTCAACTACGAGCTGGACGTCTCCAAGGAGCCGGGCCACCGCATCAAGAACCTCAAGTGGCCGAACGGCAAGGCCGTGCAGGACACCGACACCTTTGTTGTGGCAGTGAACAACTACCGTGCCACCACCCAGCTGCTGACGGCTGCGGACATCTTCCTGCCCGGTGAGGATCTGCCCAAGCTGCTGGAGATCGATGTGCGCGGCGATGTGGGCGGCATCCGCGAGCTGCTGGGCGAGTACATCCGCACCGTGAAGGGCGGCACCATCGAGCCGCACGTGAACAACAACTGGAAGATCGTGGGCAACAACTGGAAGGCCGCCGATCACCAGAAGGCTGTGCAGCTGCTGCGCGAAGGCAAGCTGGCCCTGAATGAGAATGCCGATGCACGCACGCTGCCCGGCAAGGCCATCACCACGGCAGAGATCGCCAAGTTCTAAAAATCAGTTTCCTGTAAAAAGGGGCTTTCCGTGTTGGGACGGAAAGTCCCTTTTTTGTGTGAGAAACGGGGGAATTTTCAACCGTTTCCCGGGAATTGGTTGAAAAAAACAGTACCATTCCGCAGCATTTCGTGGTACAATGAAACTGTATTGGTCTCGCTGCTGTGGGCAGATGGGAGCAAGCGGCCAGACCGGGCGCGGAAAGGAAGCCAGAAAAAAACCATGCAGGAAGCAACCATTGCAGCAATTGCAACAGCACCGGGTGCAGGCGGCATTGCCGTGGTGCGGCTCTCCGGTGCGGAGAGCTATCAGGTGGCGGCCCGGGTGTTCTGCCCGGCCAACGCCGCAAAAAAAAGTGGAACAGGCCAAGGGCTATACTGCGCTGTTCGGGCATTTCGTGGACAGGGAAGAAGCCTTTGACGAGGGCGTTGCCCTGTTTTTCCGCGCGCCTCACAGCTATACCGGCGAGGATGTGGTGGAGCTTTCCTGCCACGGCGGAAATGCGGTGGCCCGCCGTCTGGTGGAAGTCTGCCTTGCCGCCGGTGCACAGCCTGCCGCTCCCGGCGAGTACACCCGCCGCGCCTTTTTGAACGGCAAGCTGGGTCTGACGCAGGCGGAAGCGGTCATGGACCTGATCTCGGCAGACGGGCGGCAGGGGGCAGCGCTGGCAAACGCCGCGCTGGGCGGTGCGCTGGCGAAAAAGATCAACGCCCAGAAGGCCCAGCTGACCGCCCTGCAGGCGCATCTTGCCGCTTGGGTGGACTTCCCGGAGGAGGATGTGCCGGAGCTGGACCCCGCCCACCTGCGCACCGTGCTGGGTGCAGTGCGGGAGGAACTGGACGCCCTCATCCGCAGCTACGATGCCGGTGCCGGTGCTGCGCGAGGGCGTGGACTGCGCCCATCGTGGGACGCCCCCAACGCGGGCAAGTCTACCTTGCTGAACCTGCTGGCTGGGTTTGACCGTGCCATCGTCACCCCGGTGGCGGGCACCACCCGCGACGTGGTGGAGCAAGCGGTGCAGCTGGGAGATATCCGGCTGAACCTCTTCGACACCGCCGGTCTGCGGGAGACCGAGGACGCCATCGAGGCCGAGGGCATTCGCCGAAGCTGGAAAAACTGGAAGAAGCTGGGCTGATCCTTGCTGTCTTTGACGGCTCCGAGCCGCCCAGCCGGGAGGACTTGGCGCTGGCGCAGCGCTGCGCGGGCCGTCCCGCCATCGCCCTTGTCAACAAGGAGGACAAGCCCACCCGGTTCGATGCGGAACTTATGCCCCTTATTTTGCCATGGTGCTGCCGGTCTGCTGCCGGGAAGAGGGGAGCCGCAAGGTCATCGCCGCTGCGGTGGCGCGGCTGCTGGGCACGGGCAGCATCGACCCCCACGCCGCCAGCCTGTCCGGGCAGCGGCAGCTTTCCACCGCCCTCCGCGCCCGGGACGCCGTAGCCGGTGCACTGGATGCCGCCGCCGGCGGCTTTGGGCTGGACGCCGTTTCGGTCTGCGTGGATGATGCGCTGGATGCGCTCTGTGACCTGACCGGCGAAAACGCCTCGGAGGCCGTCATCGAACAGGTGTTCGAGCGGTTCTGTGTGGGGAAATAAATTCAAATCATTGATTAGAGGAAACCCGAAAGTATATGAACCACTTAGGAGAATATGATGTCATCGTCATCGGCGCTGGCCATGCGGGCATCGAAGCCGCCCACGCAGCTGCTGTGCTGGGCGCAAAAACCGCCGTCTTTACCATGAGTCTGGACGCCATCGGCAATATGCCCTGCAACCCCAGCATTGGCGGCACTGCCAAGGGCACGCTGGTGCGGGAGGTGGACGCGCTGGGCGGCGTGATGGGTCTGGCGGCAGATGCTACCTATCTGCAAAGCCGGATGCTGAACAAGGGCAAAGGCCCCGCCGTGCACGCACTGCGGGTGCAGACCGATCGCCGCCGCTACAACGAATACATGAAGCACGCGCTGGAACAGACCCCGGGTCTGGCCATCCATCAGGCTGAGGTGGTGGCGCTGGAAGTCGAGGACGGCCATGTGAAGGGCGTTGTCACCCAGTTGCACGGTGAATACACCGCCAAGTGCGTGGTGCTGGCCACCGGCACGAACCTCGGCGGCAAAATTTTTGTGGGTGATGCGTGGTATGCGTCTGGCCCGGATGGGATGCATGCCGCCAACGCCCTGACCGACAGCCTGAAAACCGCCGGTCTGCCGCTGCGCCGGTTCAAGACCGGCACGCCCGCCCGGGTGCACCGCCGCAGCATTGATTTTTCCAAGCTGGAATGCCAGCCCGGCGACCCGGACAGCGAATTGCAGCCCTTCAGCTTCCTGACCGATGCACCCATGCACAACAAGGTGGAATGCTGGATCGCCTACACGAACCCCGAGACCCACAAGATCATTCTGGATAATATCCAGCGCAGCCCGCTGTACGGCGGCATGATCGAGGGTGTCGGCCCGCGCTACTGCCCCTCCATTGAGGATAAGGTGGTGCGCTTCTCCGGCAAGGACCGTCACCCGCTGTTCGTCGAGCCCTGCGGCGAGAACACCGAGGAGATGTATTTGCAGGGTGCGTCCAGCAGCCTGCCGGAGGACGTGCAGAACGCCTTTTACCATAGCATCAAAGGCTTTGAGCATCTGGAGATCATGCGCCCCGCCTACGCCATCGAGTACGACTGCGTAGACCCCACCAGTCTGGAAGCCACGCTGGAAAGCAAGGTGGTACGGGGTCTGTACGGGGCAGGGCAGTTCAACGGCACCTCCGGCTACGAGGAAGCCGCTGCGCAGGGTCTGCTGGCGGGTCTGAACGCCGCCCGCAACGCGCTGGGCTTAGAGCAGCTGGTGCTGCCCCGGCACACCAGCTATCTGGGCACGCTGGTGGACGACCTTGTGACCAAGGGCGTCATGGACCCCTACCGCATGATGACCAGCCGCAGCGAGTATCGGCTGACCCTGCGGCAGGACAACGCCGACCAGCGCCTGACCCCCATCGGCAGGGAATACGGCCTTGTGCAGGATGACCGCTGGGCAAAGTACCAGCACACCCAGCAGATCTTGGAAACCGAGCGCCGCCGCCTGCACGAAGCACACCTGCGCACCGCCGACCTGCGCGCCGCCATGGAAGCCGCCGGTCTTGCCCCCGCCGCCGAGGGCGGCATTGCCGAGGAGCTGCTGCGCCGTCCCGAGATCAGCTACCCGCTGGTGGCGGGCATCATCGGCTGGGGAGAGGAGATCACCCCCATGCTGGCAGAGCGACTGGAGACCGAGATCAAGTACGCCGGTTACATCGCCCGACAAGACCGGATGATCCGGGAGGTGGCACGCCACGAAAAGACCCTCATCCCGGAGGATTTTGAGTATGCCGCCCTGACCGGCCTGACGCTGGAAGCCCGGGAAAAGCTGGCCCGCATCCGTCCCCGCAATCTGGGGCAGGCGGGGCGCATCCCCGGCGTTTCGCCCTCCGATGTGGCGCAGCTGAGCATCGCACTGGCAGGGAAACAACAAAAATAATACGAAGTTGCGATAAAATAAACGATTGCGCTACCCCAACCACCTGACAGAAAGGAAAAAACTATGATCGACAAACAGCGGTTGGAGGAAAAGTGTTCCACATGGAACATTGCCCTCACCGGCACCCAGCTGGATCAGCTGGATGCCTTTGCCCAGATCCTTGTAGACTACAACCAGAAGGTCAACCTGACCGCCATTACCGACCCGGAGGGCATCGAGGACAAGCACTTCCTTGACAGCCTGCTGTTTGCCAGCCAGCCGGAGGTTGCCGGGCGCATGGTGGACGTAGGTGCCGGGGCAGGCTTTCCGGGCATCGTGACCAAGATCTTCAAGCCGGAGCTGGAACTGACCCTGATGGAACCCACCGGCAAGCGGGTGGAGTTTTTGAAGTACGCCTGCGCCCAGCTGGGGCTGACCGGGGTGGAGTTTGCCAAGGAGCGCGCCGAGGAAGCCGCCCGCAAGGTGTGGCGGGAGCAGTTTGATCTGGCTTCTGCCCGCGCCGTGGCAGCCCTGCCCATGCTGGCAGAATACTGCCTGCCGCTGGTGAAGGTGGGCGGCAACTTCCTTGCCATGAAGGGCGCCTCCGGGGAAGAGGAGCTGACCGCCGCCCGGGGCGCTATCAAAAAGCTGGGCGGCGAGTACCGCGAGACCCGCACTTTGCACCTGCCCGGCGGCGACACCCGCACGCTGATTTTGTGCAAAAAGATTTCGCAAACTCCGACAGCATACCCCAGAAACGGCGGTAAAATTGCAAAAAGCCCGCTGAAATAACGCATAACTTGACGCAACCTGTAAGACCCTGCCGAACGAAATTTCTGGCGGGGTCTTTCTTTGTGTGCTACACTGAAGCTGAACAGGTTTTCCACGATTTCCCGGAGAAATGTGGAAAAACCGAAGGCTTATTTCACAGGAAAGGGGCAGCATCATGTTTGAACGCAAGAAAACGTCCGGGAAATTACTCTCTCTGCCCATCGACCAGATCCACCCGTCGCCCTTTCAGGCGCGGAAAAGCTTTGACGAGCAGGAACTGACGGCGCTGGCACAGAGCATCCGGGAGAACGGTCTGCTCCAGCCGGTCACGGTGCGCAGGGCGGCAGAGGGTTACGAGCTGGTGGCAGGGGAGCGGCGGCTGCGCGCCTGCCAGCTGGCAAAGATGACCACCATCCCCGCCATCCTGTGCAGCTACGCCGACGACCGCACCGCTGCACTGGGTCTGCTGGAAAACATCCAGCGCGCCGACCTGAACCCCTTTGAACAGGCGCAGGGGCTGCGGGATGTGATGGTGCTGTGGGACTGCACCCAAGCCGAAGCAGCCAAGCGTTTGGGCATGGCGCAGCCCACTTTTGCCAACAAGCTGCGGCTGTTGCAGCTGACCGCAGACCAGCGGCAGTTTGTGCTGGACAACAACCTCACCGAACGCCATGCCCGCGCGGTGCTGCGCCTGCCGGAGAACCGCCGCAGCGAGGCGCTCATCACCATTGCCAAGCGCCGCCTGAACGCCCGTCAGACCGACAGCTACATCGAGCAGCTGCTGAACAGCCCGCCCAAGGCCGGGCACCGCATCTCCATGGTGCGGGACGTGCGCATTTTTGTCAATACCATCGACCACGCCATCCGGCTGATGACCGACAACGGCGTGCCCGCCACCGCCCACCGGGAAGAGAAGGACGGCTACATCGAGTACACCGTGCGCATCCCCACCGCCGCCGCGGAGAAGTGAATTGTTCCATGTGGAACAGGGGGGACGCCCTCTCAGTCAAAGCCGTAGGCTTTGACTGAGAGGGCGCACGCCGTTAGCTCTGTCACTAATGTATCAAAGGCAACGAGAAACCTTATCGCTACCGCCAAAAGCCGTCCCCTTGGGGAAGGTGGCATCGCCGGAGGCGATGACGGAAGGGGTGATTTCCACTTTCCCACCCTCAAAAGTTAAAAATCCAGCTGAAAAACGCTCCAGATGGTTCAAAAAACAATTTGGATGTGTTATACTAGAAGCCAAGGTGCCTGTCGGACGGGGAAACCGGCGGGCACGACTGCGTGTTCCATGTGGAACAAATCTTTCCCCGGGAGGAAGAAAAGCGCGTGGCAAAAATTGTAACGATCGCAAACCAGAAGGGCGGAGTGGGCAAAACCACCACCGCCGTCAATCTTTCGTCCTGCGTAGCGGCATTGGGCAAAAAGGTGCTTATCGTAGATCTCGACCCGCAGGGCAATACCACCACTGGCTATGGCATCCCAAAGCGCAGCGTAGAAGCGGGCACTTATGAGGTGCTTATCGGCAGGGCAACGGCGGCGCAGGCCATTCGGCACACCGAGTACCGCACCGATGTCATCGGCTCCAATACCCGTCTGGCCGGTGCCAGTCTGGAAATGATCGACCTGCCCGGCCGCGAGGGGCGTCTGCGCAAGGCGCTGGCTGAGGTGCAGAAGGACTACGACTTCATCTTTATCGACTGCCCGCCCAGTCTGGATCTGCTCACCCTCAACGGCCTGAGCGCCTGCGACAGTGTGCTGATCCCGGTGCAGTGCGAGTACTATGCGCTGGAAGGTCTGTCGGAGCTGATCAGCACCCTCAAGACCATCCGCAAAAAGTATAACCCGTATCTGGATATCGAGGGCGTGGTGTTCACCATGTTCTCGCTGCGGTACAACCTGACCGTGCAGGTGGTGGAGCAGGTGCAGAAGTACTTCGGCTCCAAGGTGTACAAGACCACCATCCCGCGCTCCATCCGCATTTCGGAGGCGCCAAGCTACGGCCAGCCCATCAATTTCTACGAGCCAAAGGGCAAGGGCAGCGAGGCCTACATGGACTTGGCCATCGAATTCGTCAAGCACAACCGCCCGCAGGAACCTAAGAAGTCCCGCGCAAAGGCTGCACCCGCCGCAGAGCCGGCGAAAAATGCTCTGGAAGATTAAAACAGGGGGAACAAGGTAAACAATGGCAAGAGGAAAAGGAGGGCTCGGACGCGGGCTGGACAGTCTGTTTGAGGACGCAACACCGGTCTTTGAGTCAGAGCACGCAGCGGTGGAAACGCTGCCGCTGCGCGAGATCGAGCCGGACCCAGACCAGCCCCGCAAGACCTTTGAACAGGAGACCCTCAGTGAGCTGGCTGCCAGCATCGCCGAGCACGGCTTATTGCAGCCCATCGCGGTGCGGCCAAGACCCATGGGCGGTTACAGCATCGTGGCAGGCGAGCGCCGCTGGCGCGCCTCCCGCATGGCGGGTCTTACTGAGGTGCCGGTGGTCATCAAGGATGTGTCCGACGAGCAGGCCATGGAGCTGGCGCTGGTGGAAAATTTACAGCGCGAGGATCTGGACCCGGTGGAAGAAGCTGCCGGTATCCGGGAGCTGATGACCCGCTGCGACCTGACACAGGAGCAGGCCGCCCGCAAGCTGGGCAAGAGCCGCAGCGCATTGGCAAACAGTTTGCGTCTGCTCAACCTGCCGGAAACGGTGCTGGAACTGCTGAAGAGCGGTTTTATCAATACCGGCCACGCCAAGGTGGTGCTGGGTCTGCCCACACCGGAATTGCAGGTCGAAGCCGCGCAGATCATCGCGGACAACCAGCTGAACGTTCGGCAGGCCGAGGCGCTTTGCAAAAAGATGGCAAAGCCCGCCAAGGAGCCCCGCGAACCCGCCCCCCGCGGCACTTTGCCGGTAGAGGTGGAGGAGAGCCTGAAACAGGTGCTGGGCAGCGAGGTGAACGTGGCCTACCACGGCGGCAAGGGCAAGCTGACGGTGCATTTTTACTCCGACGAACAGCTGCGCGCCTTTGCAAACCTGCTGGGACAGTACCAGATGGAAACCGAATAATCATGCGATCCAAGGCGGGAACTGCCGCCTTTGAACGGCAGCGGAAAGCCGCAAGTGCGCCGCTGCAAGCCCAATAGAGTTAAGGAGAGTCAATCATGCTGGATATCAAATTTGTCCGCGAGAACCCGGACGCCGTTAAGGAAACATCAAAAAGAAGTTTCAGGATGCCAAGCTGCCGCTGGTGGACGAGGTCATCGAAAAGGATGCCAAGTACCGTGCAGCCCTGAAGGAAGTGGAGACCCTGAAGGCCGCCCGCAACAAGCTGAGCAAGGCCAACGGCCCGCTGTTCGGTCAGCTGAAGAAGTGCACCGACGAGGCACAGAAGGCTGAGTTGCAGGCACAGATCGATGCCAACAACGCCGCCGTCAAGGCGGACGCCGACAAGATGGCAGAGCTGGAGAAGGAAGAGGAGGAACTGTCCGCCCGCATTCAGGAGATCATGTACTCCATTCCCCAGATGATCGACCCCAGCGTGCCCATCGGCCCGGACGATACCTATAACGTGGAGGCCCAGCGCTTCGGCGAGCCTGTGGTGCCGGATTTCCCCATCCCGTACCACACCGAGATCATGGAGAGCTTTGACGGCATCGATATGGACGCCGCAGGCCGCGTGGCCGGTAACGGCTTCTACTACCTGCTGGGCAACATTGCACGCCTGCACGAGGCTGTGCTGGCCTATGCCCGCGACTTTATGATCAACAAGGGCTTCACCTACGTCATCCCGCCCTTCATGATGCACGGCAACGTGGTGCAGGGCGTCATGTCCTTCCCCGAGATGGACGCCATGATGTACAAGATCGAGGGTGAGGACCTGTACCTCATCGGCACCAGCGAGCACACTATGATCGGCCGCTTCATCGACCAGACGCTGGACGAGAGCAAGATGCCCCTGACCCTGACCTCCTACAGCCCCTGCTTCCGCAAGGAGAAGGGCGCACACGGCATCGAGGAGCGCGGCATCTACCGCATCCACCAGTTCGAGAAGCAGGAGATGATCGTGGTCTGCCGCCCCGAGGAGAGCGCCGACTGGTACGAGAAGCTGTGGCAGATGTCCGTGGAGCTGTTCCGCAGCATGGAGATCCCCGTGCGCCAGCTGAACTGCTGCTCCGGCGATCTGGCTGACCTGAAGGTCAAGAGCTGCGATATCGAGGCCTGGAGCCCCCGCCAGCAGAAGTACTTCGAGGTCTGCTCCTGCTCCAACCTGGGCGATGCACAGGCACGCCGCCTGCACATCCGCGTCAAGGGCAAGGACGGCAAGACCTATCTGGCCCACACCCTGAACAACACCTGCGTGGCTCCTCCGCGTATGCTGATCGCCTTCCTGGAGAACCATCTGCAGGCCGATGGCTCCGTGACCATCCCCAAGGTGCTGCAGCCCTATATGGGCGGCCTGGAAGTTATGGTTCCCACCCACAAGAAGGGTTGAGCCTGAGCTTTTCCACAAAGCACTCATAAAATGTTGAAACCCCCGCCGTCCGCGTGATGCAGACGGCGGGGGTTTGTTGTGTAGAAAAAACAAAAAGAAAAAAGCTCCTGATTTTTCAATCAGAAGCTTTTTGATGACCCGTACGGGAATCGAACCCATGTTACAGCCGTGAAAGGGCCGTGTCTTAACCGCTTGACCAACGGGCCTCAAAAACACAGAGCTTCGCTAAAACCTCCGACATCCATCATCCACTACTGCGGACGACCGTCCCCCTTATCTTAGCGAAACTCTGTAACGTGGTAGCGCTGCCATTGCAACGACTTTTTGCCTGTGGAATAAGTGGATGAGGTGAGGGAGCCGTTGTCGTTGTCCAACAGTTTTAGGTTGCTTTTGTTGATTAATGCGTAGGTGCCGTCCACCACGGGTTGCACGTCATCGCCCCACGTGATGTTCACCACGGTTTCGGCATTGGTCTGCCCGTCTTGGTAACTTCCCGGTGCTCCGCCCGGAAGTTCCATGACGTATTCCCGTTGCGGCCCGTGTCCGTCGAAGAACACGTCGCGCTCTTTAGAAAGGAAGCGGTAGGAGGTGGTGACGGCTTGCCGTTCGGATGTCCCGCCGAACGCCTGTACCTTGCCGTCCGGTGCACGGTAGACCGACGCTGCCGTCCAGTTGGGACGATGCTCCGCGTAGGCCAACCGTTCACCATGGCTCGCCTTGCAGAACTCGCCACGTGTGTATTCTGCCCATCCCCACCATATTCCGGTTTGCATGCCGTATTCCAAGCCTACCATGGCTTCCATGACGTTGTGCATCTCGTCACCGGTGGCATGTTTGCCGTCTTCTCTCACCGTGGTGAAGAATTGGGCGAAGTTGTCGAAACTTCCGGCCAGTTGGTGCGTGTTTCCCTCATCCAGTTGGTCTTTCAAGTAATTGTACCACGGCAAGGCCTGGTCGGAGTTCAGCGTGTTTCCGCCACACATGCGGATATTATTGAAACGTTCTTTTTGCTTTAATTCCGTGATGATTGCGGCAAACTCGGCTTTTCGTTTTGCCTCATTGGGTGAACCTTGGTTGTTGTACAGGTAATCCGGTTCGTTGAACGGGGCGACAGAGACGACCTCGTAACCGGCATCTTGGTAATATTGGGTGGAAAGGTCTATGATTTCTGCCCAATGGGCGGCGTTGGCTCCGTTCTCGTCCGTGTAATAAGTGCTCATGAAAGGCGCGTCACAATTAATCATGAGTTTGACATCGGGTTTGACCCATTTGAACATGTTGACGCGCATTTGCAGTGTGTCGATTGTCCCCTGTTGCATTTTTCCGTCCACGATGGGCAGGTCCGGTTGGAAGGATGTGCGTACCACGTCAAGGTTGTCCTTGCCCATGAAGGCGGCACTGCGTCGCAGGTTGTTTTCATCAAGCCATGCAATGTCTGCCCCCCATTCCACATATTTATGGGTGATGCCCTTGTCCGAAAGCCGGAAGGGTACGACGCGGTCTGCCGTGGGTTGGGGTTTCAGGTTGCTGCTTGAGCTGAAATTTTGTGCGAGGGCCGGGAATGTGCTGCACCCGGCTAACAGGATTGAAATCAGGTGTAATGTTTTGTCTTTCATTGATTGAAGTATATTGGATTGCTGTGGCAAAGAAAAAGATTTTTGCTGATTTAGGCAAGCGAATGGCCGTTTTTTTATGGGGGAATGGAAAGCATTGTAAAGGAAAGCCTCGTCCGAAAATCATTCTGCGCCAAACGGGAAATCAATCTCAGGAGATTGAAAAATCGTTTGGCGCAGAATGGAAAATCAATCTAAGCCAAACGATTTGCTTGTTTCATTATGTTGGTATACAGAGCGTTATAAGGAAGTGCTTTTCTTTTCGGTTGTCATTTTATTTCTTGATAGCCTTTTCGGTGTAGCTGTGTTCCGGCGTGTCCACCCTCACCACGTAGATGCCGGGTGCCCAAGCAGACGTGTCGATGTTCCCACCACGGTGCTGGCGATACAGGATTTGCCCGTTGCAAGCCGTGACACTGGCATAGCGGATGTCTTCGCTGCAAGAAAGATGGAGCCTGTCACAGAAGGGGTTGGGATGTATGCGTAAGTTTGGGGACGTACTTTCTTCCACACGGTCGGGGGCTTCCCTTTTCCATGTCGAACTGGTAGGTGCCCGATTGCAGTTCTATCACGGCCTTTCCGTCTACTATGCCTTTGAAGTCCACGCCTTCTGCTTCTTTCAGGTCTTTTCCACTTTCAGTGATGTTGTCTGTCTTTTCCATTAGGGGCAGATAGAGTGTGGCTGTAGTGTTGGCCGGTACGGTGGCCGTATAGCTGATGCGTCCGTCCTCTTTGTATTGGCCATTCACTGCTGATACGCCCGTATCCGGACAGATGAGATGCCTTGGCCTGCGTGATGCGTTTTTGTCCGGTGGGGGAATGCCGTCCTGAAGTCCGGAGTGGGTTGCAGGATGATGTGTTTGAATCCGGGTTGTGTTTCGTCTGCCTCGATGCCGCCCACGTAACGGAACATCCATTCCGACACCACACCGTAGGAGTAATGGTTGAAGGAGTTCATGATCCACGGGTGCTTGTTGAACCCGCCTTCCTTGGTGTAGGAGTCCCAACGTTCCCAAATAGTCGTGGCTCCTTGGTCTACGCTGTACAGCCACGATGGGTTCTCGCGTTGCAGCAGCAGGTCGTAGGCCAAGTCATCCATGCCTTCCGCGCTGAGTGTCTGGTTTAGGATGCTCGTGCCGAGGAATCCGGTGCTCAGTTTTGTAACCGTTGTCTGTGAATTTTTTTGCGCAGCACTTCGCGGGCTTTCCCTATGGCGGTTTCGGGTAACAGGCCGAACTTCAAGGCCATCAGGTAAGAGGCTTGCGTGGATATGTTGGGCAGGCCGTCGGAATTGAGATACCTGCGTTGGAATTCTTCCTTGATGTTTTCGTAGAGAGTGCTGTATTTCAGTGAATCCAAATAGAAACGGTCGGCCTGTGCCTCGCTCAGCACTCCTGAAATCTTGCTCATCAGTTGGGCCACGTAGGCATAATAGCATACGCTGACGTAGCGTCCGTCCGTGGTCTCGTAAGAGAGCCAGTCGCCTGTGGCCGTACCGGCACCGTTGTACTTGAAGCCTCCTCCGCTTTGTGTGGAGAGCCAATCCATGTAGAGGCTCATGGAAGCGTAGCTTTCGCTCAGTACACTTTGGTCGTCGGTCATGAGATAGACGGTCCAAGGTACGATGACTCCGGCATCGGCCCATCCTGAGTTACCGAAGCCCCAGAAGTTGCAGAACGGTGCGATTTCCGGATATGCCCCGTCTTCGCGTTGGCTTTGGCGCAGGTCATTCAACCATTTACGGTAGAAGGCACGTGTGTCCGTATTATAGGAAGCCGCACGGGCGAACACTTGTGTGTCGCCCGTCCAACCGAGGCGTTCGTCGCGCTGCGGGCAGTCGGTGGGCACGCTCAGGAAATTGTCGCGTTGGCTCCAGATGATGTTGCTGTAAAGTTGGTTTATGTCCGGATGGCTAGTTTCAAAAGTAGCCAGTTCTTCGAGGTCGGAACCGACGAATTCTCCCGTAAGTTTGCTGATTTCCACATCCGAGGTGGTTGTTACTTCGCAGTAACGGAAGCCGAAGAAAGTAGTGGAGGGTTGGAATGTCTCGCCCTCTTCCGTTCCTTTCAGCGTGTAGTGGAGTGTGGCTTCCGCCGTGCGGAGATTGTAGGTGTAGAGGCTTCCGCCCGGTCCGTCATTGGCGCGGTCGGCTGCTCCCGTGTCGTTCAGCATTTCCCCGAACTTGAAGCGGAGCTTCGTGCCGCGTTCTCCTTTGGTCGTGAACCGTATCCATCCCGTCATGTTTTGTCCGAGGTCGAAAAGGGCGGTTTCACCGGCTTTCAGCCGGAGGGTTTTCCGTGCCTTCCAATGTACGGACCACATTGATGGTGTCGTAAGTGGTGCCGGAGGCTTTCGTGCCTTCATATACGGTGATGGTCTGGGGCCGTGCGGCGCAAGAAGTCGCGCACCTTGACCGTGGGGCCGCAGAAGGCTGTGATTTCTCCGTTGAATTCTGTGTTTTCAGCTGTGGCGAACCATTCGGAGGTATCATATTCCGGCATGCTCCAGTCGCTTTCGCGGCGTGCGTCATACGTCTCGCCGTTGTAGATGTCTCCTGAAATGACGGGGCCGCAGTAAGAACAGCTCCAGTCCGTTCCGGTTACGATGTTTTCTATCGTGCCGTCTTCGTATTCAAGCCTTAGTTTGGCGATGAACCCGAGCGAGGGGGAACCGTACATGCCATGTGCGATGGCTCCGCCCCACCAGCCGTTACTCACTTGTGCGCCGACTGCGTTTTCGCCTTCTTGTATAAGAGGGGTCACATCGTAGGTCATGTAGTTGATTTCTTTCCGGTAGTCGGTCCAGCCCGGTTTCAGTTCATCATACATGGTCGTACCGTCTTGTCCGACGCGCTTTCCGTTATGAACAAATCGAATACCCCAAGAGCGGATGCGTAGATTTTAGCCGATTTCACCGTGCTTTTTGCAGTGAAAGCCTTGCGGAAAAGAGGGATGCCCTTTTCTGTACCGGTCTGCATGGCACAAGTCTCTTCGTAAGTGGAGTGTACGCACAGCATTTTGCTGCCTTTCTTCGTTATCACGGTACCGTCGCTGAATGCCATTCCGGCTCCTTCGAAATCTTCGGAGAAAGTCACGGTACCTTGCGTGCCGTCCTCTTCGTCGTAGGTGGTCACTTTGATGTTATCATAATACGCCATCTCGTCCATGGTCAGGTCGTGGTAGGTGCGGAAGCCAATCAGGCCGTTTTTCAACCGGCCGGACGTGTCGGTATAGGTGTCCACAAGTGTCCCGTCGATATAGGTTTCCACAGTCGTGCCATTTACCTTGAGGGTCAGATGGTGGAGCGAGCCGGTGAGTTCTGCCTTGGTGAAGAACTTGCCCAAATCGGCATCGCTGGAGCTGAACGCACCGTTTGTTTTTACGTGGCGGCGCAAGAACGGTGTTTCTTTGTCGCGCACATTGATGCCCCACAGGTGGAAATTGTCCGTGTCGTAGCCTGAAAAGATTATGCCTGCGTTGTCGCGTTCGATGAGGAAATCCAAATCGAGTGCATATACCGTTGGAGT
>ENA-OQDT01000301-OQDT01000301.1-human-gut-metagenome-genome-assembly--contig:-NODE-301-length-32818-cov-3.882016_pt1 | contig 32818 bp, 39 predicted proteins | sample MGYA00242786_ERZ504617 | MGnify/ENA primary metagenome ERZ504617 (study PRJEB26092, sample SAMD00036337) | human gut metagenome | host: Homo sapiens | study: EMG produced TPA metagenomics assembly of...
GCATCCCGTCGGTCTATACAGTTGAATCAGTAACCGAATTAAAAGGAATAAAATATGGAACAGACAAAGGAACACAAGGAACGCAACAAGGGAGGTCGCCCCAAGAAGGAAGCAACCGAGAAACTGAGCGTGTCCGATGGTACCAATGTTACAATGTGGTTTTGTTCTCTCAAACTTAGCCTTTGCCATTTTAAAATGTCCTCCTTGATTAGTTGGCTCATTCTCTATTAAAATAGAGCGCCATATCGGTTTTAAACTTGCTATCCTTGATTATATTGCAAATCAAGGATATTTGCAAGCTTTTTATTATTTATGCGAAACCCTAATTCAGCTTAAAACCAAATCAGTCTTTCTTTGCCAGAACTTTCTCCTGAACACTCTTCGGAACTGGCTCGTATTTCTCAAAGAACATGGAGTAGTTACCACGTCCCTGAGTTCTGGAACGAAGATCTGTTGCATATCCGAACATCTCGGAAAGCGGAACAAATCCACGGATCATCTTACCGCCGCCGATATCATCCATACCTTCGATACGACCACGACGGGAGTTGATATCACCGATAACATCACCCATGTAATCCTCTGGTGTGGTAACCTCAACCTTCATGATAGGCTCAAGAAGGATTGGAGCTGCCTTCTGCATAGCATCCTTGAATGCAAGAGAACCTGCAATGTGGAATGCCATCTCAGAAGAATCGACTTCATGATAAGATCCATCGTATACATTTGCATGTACACCAACAACCGGATATCCTCCAAGGATACCAGCCTTCATAGCCTCTTCGATACCTTCTCCTACAGCCGGGATATATTCCTTCGGAATAGCACCGCCGACAACAGTAGACTCGAACTTGTACAGTTCTTCGCCGTTGGCATCCATAGGCTCGAATTTAACTTTACAGTGACCATACTGTCCACGACCACCGGACTGTTTTGCATACTTGCTGTCTACATCAACAGCCTTGGTGATTGTCTCTTTGTAAGCAACCTGAGGAGCACCTACGTTAGCCTCTACGTGGAACTCACGAAGAAGACGGTCAACGATGATCTCAAGGTGAAGCTCACCCATACCAGCGATAATGGTCTGTCCTGTTTCCTGATCTGTATGTGCACGGAAGGTCGGATCCTCTTCTGCAAGTTTTGCAAGAGCCTCACCAAGTTTGCCCTGTCCTGCTTTTGTCTTAGGCTCGATAGCCAGCTCGATAACTGGTTCCGGGAACTCCATGGACTCGAGGATTACTGGATGCTGCTCATCACAGATTGTATCACCAGTTGTGGTGAATTTGAATCCGATAGCTGCAGCAATATCACCGGAGTAAACCTTATCAAGCTCCATACGCTTGTTAGCATGCATCTGAAGGATACGGCCAACACGCTCTTTTTTGCCCTTTGTAGAGTTATATACATAGGATCCGGAATTCATTGTTCCTGAATATACACGGAAATATGCAAGTTTTCCAACGAATGGGTCTGTCATGATCTTGAATGCCAGAGCGGAGAACGGCTCTTCATCAGAAGAATGTCTCACGGTCGGGTTTCCATCCATGTCAACACCATCAATTGGTGGAATATCTGTTGGAGCAGGCATGTACTCCAGGATAGCGTCCAGAAGTTTCTGAACACCTTTGTTTCTATATGCAGAACCGCAGCATACCGGAACAGCTGTACACTCGCATGTACCTTTTCTCAGAGCTGCTTTCAGTCTGTCTGTGCTTGGCTCTTCGCCCTCAAGATATTCCATCATGAGATCGTCATCCAGCTCACAGATCTTCTCGATCAGTTCTGTATGATAAAGCTCAGCATCCTCTTTCATGTCTTCCGGGATATCGGTGATAGTAATATCATCGCCCTTCTCGTCATTGTAGATGTAAGCTTTCATTTCGAATAAGTCAATGATTCCCTTGAAGTCATCTTCTTTTCCGATTGGCAGCTGCAGGCAGATTGCATTTTTACCAAGACGAGTCTTGATCTGCTCTACTGCGCCGTAGAAGTTTGCACCAAGGATGTCCATCTTATTGATGAATGCCATACGTGGTACATTGTAGGTATCAGCCTGACGCCAAACGTTCTCAGACTGTGGCTCAACACCACCCTTTGCACAGAATACGCCGACAGCGCCATCCAGTACACGAAGGGAACGCTCAACCTCAACAGTAAAGTCTACGTGGCCTGGGGTATCAATGATGTTGATACGATGCTCCAAAGCGCCTGGCTTCGGTTTGCAGTTCTCTTCCAGTGTCCAGTGACATGTTGTTGCAGCGGATGTGATTGTGATACCACGCTCCTGCTCCTGCTCCATCCAGTCCATGGTAGCAGTACCTTCATGTGTATCACCAATCTTGTAGTTGACACCTGTATAGTACAGAATTCGTTCTGTAAGAGTTGTCTTACCTGCATCGATATGAGCCATAATACCAATGTTTCTGGTTCTCTCGAGCGGGTATTCTCTACCTTCTTTTCCAGCCAATGGATTTTCCTCCTTGATTAGAAGCGATAGTGAGCAAATGCTTTATTTGCTTCAGCCATCTTATGCATGTCTTCTTTCCTCTTTACAGATGCTCCGGTGTTATTGGCTGCATCCATAAGCTCGTTAGCCAGTTTCTCTTCCATGGTCTTCTCGCCTCTCTTGCGGGAGAACATGGTGATCCAGCGAAGAGAGCCATGGCTTAGAAGATTAAGAATAGCAAAACAGGGCGTATCTCTTTTTATGGGATGCGCCCTGTTCTTTTATGCCTGTTTTTTCTGTGCTTCTGCAAACATCCGGGCAATCTCCGTGCCGGATTCCTGCATTCCACGATTCATCCACTCATGTACCCAGCCATATAGCATATAACCGATGGCAGAATTCAGATAAGCCAACCCGTTGGGAATCTCCGGCGAACGGTCAAAATAGCCGAGGATCGTTTCCAGCATGATATTGGAAAGCCCTGCATGGTACAATGCAAGGTAAAATTCAGCATGGTCCTTGTAAAAATCCAGCAAACTGACGAGCCATAGATTATCCTGACCCGGTGTGCCATCAGGATGCTCATGGTCAAAATTTGTCTTCCATTCATTGGTCAGACGCACAGACTCCTGCTGTAATACGTCCTCTTTGCTTGCGAAATTACGGTAAAAAGATGCCCGCCCAACACCGGCAGCATCCACCAGCGCCTGAATGCTGATGGACGCAAAGTCCTGTGTGTGCATCAATTCCAGCAGCGCAGACAGAATGTGCTGCCGCACATAGGTGTTCTTTTCCTGATTGTTCATGTTCTTCATGGGATGATACAAACGCCCTTCTTTGTCTCATTTTGGCTGAGACGATTGACTCAGCACTGTTTTGATGATACACTCGTCCCATCGAAAAGTCAAGAAGAAAGGAGTTCACAATGAATTTGACGAAAAAGCGATTGTTGATTTTGTTCATCGTCATCATTTTCGGAGCAGTCTTAGGGCGGCTGGCTGTTCGCGCTGGGCTGAATCTGCTGCTGGGCGGCACGCTGTTTGGAGGGAATATTCTGTGAAAACACTGAAATGGGGGATTGCTCTATACTGCTGCGTTTCTTGCGGCTTTTGTCGGCTCTGCTTTGCTCAAAATGAACAGCGACCCGACCCACGGCAAATACAACACCCGTTGGGATGAAACAGTTGGCAAGGTGTACACCGACTTGCCTTATGGAGAGGGTGCCGCCAACAAGTTTGATCTTTATGTACCGGCTGACAAAAGTCAGGATGCATACGGTCTTGTGGTCTATCTTCACGCCGGTGGATTTACCGGCGGAGACAAAGCCGGTGACGCCGAGATGCTGAAATGGCTGTGCAGCAAAGGCTATGTGGCGGCAGGAATCAACTACACATTGTTTACGGAAGAAAACCCGGATGCCAGCGTATACAGCCAGTCGGAGGAGATCAAAGCGGCCATGCCCTCTGTGGTTGCAGCAGCCGAAAAAACTGGGGTATAAACTTGACCGGATGGCTATTTCCGGCGGCAGCGCAGGTGGATGTCTTGCGCTGATCTATGCCTACCGGGATGCCGACACCTCGCCGCTTCCGGTCAAAATGGTATTTGAAGCAGTCGGCCCCGGCAGCTTCATGTGGAGGATTGGGGTATCTTCGGTCTCGACCAAAGCCCGGAGGCCGCCGCAGGACTGTTCAGTGTAATGTCCGGTCAGGCGCTGACCCCGGAGGATATCACATCCGGTGCCTATCTGGACGCAGTCAAACCGATCTCTGCTGACCGCTGGGTCACAAAGGATACGGTGCCCTCTGTCCTCTGCTACGGCGCACACGACAAGATGCAGCCCTTTGCCGCATCTAAACCGTTGGTCGCCGCACTGGAAAAGAACGGAGTAGATTACCGGTATTTCGTAGCGAAGCATTCCGGCCATGGGTTGCAAAACGACAATAAGGTCTATATGGAGTATCTGGATGCCGTAGTGGAATATCTGGACAAGTACATGAAGGACTGACCTTGTGTAAAGGATAACCGTTCAGGAGGCTGCCATGCAAAAGAAAGATCTTCTGGTAGTGGCAATTATCGTGATTGCCGCCATCGTTTTGGGGGCAATATGCGGAAAGCTGCTATTGGATAACATCATATGAGAAGGAAAGCAAAAATAATCGTGTACACCGGAATATTTGTTCTGGTGTTTCTTGCTGCTGCATTGGCAAGGGTCTATCTGCTGGGAAGTGCACCGGAACGACTGGTAAAATCGCTGGGGCAGGATCTGACCGGCACGGTTTTCAGAGATCAAAACTACGAAAACGAGAATGGAAACCGGTACGACCTTTATATTCCCGCCGAACTGGACAGGATGCAGGATCAGAATCTGATTCTCTATATCCACGGGGGAAGCTTCAATTCCGGTTCAAAAGCTGACGGTGAAACATGGTGCAGATACTATGCCGCACAGGGGTACATTACTGCTTCCGTGGATTACACCTTGCAGATGCACGGAAAAGATGCGTCCATTTATCAGATGAACAAAGAAATCGAAAACGCAGTTCGGGCAATTCGGCAAAGGACGGAGGAACTGGGGTATCATATTGCGGGAATGGCTCCGTTTGGGGTGTCCGCAGGCGGGACCTTGGCGATGAATCTGGCTTATAGTGGAAATTCTGCGATCCCGGTCAGATTTGTTTTCCAAGTGGCTGCCCCCACATACTTTGAGCCGTCCGAGTGGCCTCTGCTCATGAAGGTGGACAAACTCACATCGGCGCACGACTTCTGCAGGATGATGACCGGAAAGGAATTGGAGGATTATACACAGGAGATTCGGAAAATCTCTCCGACAGGCATCGTGAAGGATGATTCTGTGCCGTCGTTGATCGCCTATGGCCGAATCGACCATTGTGTCCCTGTGAACCAAAAATATTATCTGATGGGAGCGTACATTCTGCACAACGTTCCATACGACTATATTGAATTTCCGAAGTCCAACCATGGGATGTATAATGATCCGGATAAGCTGCTGGAATTTCTGGAAAAGTCTTTGGAATATGCCGAGCGTTATTTCACCGATTGATCCGCATGGGCTGAGGAGGAATTGTGTCAATTTGACACAATTCCTCCTCGTCCGTTCTAAGCAGGGTTTGGGGCAGGCACGCCCCAACAAGATCACATCAAAACTCGCAAGAGTTTGAGAAGTGAAGTCCCGATGGAGCACAAGATTTTCAAGAATTGAAAATTTGTGGCCACGGGACGGTTCTTGCCCTCTACCGCTGCGCTCAAAACTCATTTTCAACAAATGTTTCCGAATTGTTAAGACGCAAAAATAAGTAGAGAGTTCCGCTGCTCGTGTATGTTGATCGCCGTTTGCTCCGAACGAAGTTCCTGCCCCTGTTTGTGCAGCGGCGTTGACGGAAAGTCGGTATCACGTCCAGTCGGCTCATGAAATTTTCAAGGTACAACTCCCATAAAGAAAAATACCGCCCACGCAGCGCAGCGATGATTTTGTCGGGTGAAGTAAGCGGCAAAATGAATCGGGTGTGTTGCGGGGCGGTTAATCTTTTAGGGATAATCCACGGTGAGGCAGTGTTCAAAATGAACACGACCACATCTTGTGAATGGCTTTTGACCAATCCGCAAAATCAGTGGGATTTGTGACAGAGAATATCATGGTTCGTGGGGTGCGTCAAGATGGTTTTGCAAATTTTATTGCAGTAAAGCGGCGATAGTAGGACTTATATTTAACACACGGCAAGAAACAATTTCCGTTTCGCACATTGTAATGTTCGCAGAAAAAACTTATAATGCTTTTGAACCTGTAGGACGCACAAAATGCAGAAAAGAGAGGGAATCATGAGAAAACTGTTCCTTTTGGAAGATGATCTGAGCCTGATCAGTGGGCTGACCTTTGCATTCAAGAAACAGGGCTTTGCACTGGATACAGCCCGGACGCTGGCAGAAGCCGAGGTGCTGTGGTCAGACAGAAAATATGACCTGCTGGTGCTGGATGTTTCCCTGCCGGATGGCTCTGGCTTCGATTTCTGCCAGAAGGTGCGGCGCACATCCAACGTGCCGATTCTGTTCCTGACCGCTTCGGATGAGGAAATGAATATCATCATGGGGCTGGAACTGGGCGGGGATGATTACCTGACCAAGCCGTTCAAGCTGGGTGTCCTGCTGTCGCGGGTCAATGCACTGCTTCGCCGTGCAAATGCGTCCAGCGCAGGAGAACCTGTACTGGAATCGGGCAGCATCACCGTCCGATTGTTGCAGGGGCAGGCATACAAAAACGGAACCTTGCTGGAACTGACCGGCGCAGAGTACAAGCTGCTCTGTTTCTTTATGCAGCATCCGAATGCCGTGCTATCCAAGGAACAAATTCTGGATGCACTGTGGGACTGCGATGGGGATTACATTGACAGCAGTGCCTTAACAGTGTACATCCGGCGGCTACGGATGAAGATTGAGGACGACCCCGGCAAACCGCAGATGCTGCTGACTGTCCGCGGCATGGGCTATAAATGGAATGGGTAAAGGTGCCATATGAAAGTATTCGCAAACCGGGAGATCCGGATTTTGTTCCGGACAGTGCTGGCGGTCTGGGCGGTGGCATTGGCTCTCACGCAGGGCGTTGCATGGCATACAACGCACGCATTCTCTTTCGGGTCACTGTTTGTTTTTGCTGTTGCTGGGCGGCTGCCTCTGGGGCATTCTTTTCTGCTATTTTCAAAGGCAGAGCGCGCTTCTGGAACAGGCAGTCCAGCAAATTCCAAAGCTGTCTGGATGGCAACCCGGATGCACGGCTGGGCTGCGACCGGGAGGGAGAACTTTACCGTCTGTTTCACTCCGTTAATGCATTGGCGGCAGTTCTGAGCGCACACGCAGACAACGAGCAGCGGGAGAAGCATTTTTTGAAAAATACCATTGCAGATATTTCGCACCAGCTCAAAACACCGCTGGCGGCGTTGAATATCTACAACGGTCTGCTTCAGGACGAAGCTGTTTCGCCGTCGGAGGTCAAAGAGTTTGCAGACCTGTCCGAACAGGAGCTGGACCGCATCGAAACGCTGGTGCAGAATCTGCTCAAAATCACCCGGCTGGATGCCGGTTCGGTCGTCTTGGAGAAGAAAAACGAAAATGTTGCTGAAATGGTGCAGGACATCGCACGGCAGTATCACTATCGTGCCAAGCAGGAACAGAAAAAGCTTGTTCTGTCCGGCTCAGAGACGGTTACACTTTGGTGCGACCGTGACTGGATGCAGGAAGCTGTGGACAATCTTGTAAAGAATGCCCTTGACCACACAAAGAGCGGAGATACGATTCAGGTAGAGTGGAATGCACTGCCGTCCATGGTTCAGATCAAAGTACGCGACAACGGCAGCGGCATCCACCCGGAAGATTTGTACCATATCTTCAAACGGTTTTATCGCAGCCGATTTTCACAGGATACACAGGGCATCGGGCTGGGCCTGCCGCTGGCAAAAGCCATTGTGGAAGCCCATCACGGAACCATTGAAGTAGACAGCGAGCTGGGAAAGGGCACGACCTTTACTCTGAATTTTCCGATTCCTACAAAATTGTAGGCTGGGTGTAGGCTTGCAGTAAGGTTGACGTGTTATCCTTTTCTACACAGACAGAGAAGATCCGTCTGAATCGAAGGAACCTGCAAAGTGAGGGATACACTATGGAACTATTAGAAGTCAACCATCTCTGCAAGACCTACGGCAGCGGAGAAACTGCTGTCCATGCGCTGAAAGATGTCAGCTTTTCCGTGCCGAAAGGCGAATATGTGGCGGTCGTTGGCGAATCCGGCTCCGGCAAAAGCACCCTGCTCAATCTGATCGGCGGACTGGATACGCCGACTTCCGGCAAGGTGCTGATTGACGGCAAGGATGTTTTTGCCATGAAAGACCGGGAACTGACGATCTTCCGCCGCCGCAATATCGGTTTTATCTTTCAGGCATTCAACCTCATCCCGGAGCTGACCGTGGAGCAGAACATCCTGTTCCCGGTGCTGCTGGACTACCAAAAGCCGGACAGGGCATATCTGGAAGAACTGCTGACCGTGCTGAATCTGAAAGACCGTCGGAAGCATCTGCCAAGCCAGCTTTCCGGTGGGCAACAGCAACGGGTAGCCATCGGCCGCGCCCTGATGACCCGCCCTTCCCTGATTTTGGCGGATGAGCCGACCGGCAATCTGGACACCCAGAACACCAGCGAGGTCATTGCCCTGCTGAAAGAAACGTCCCGAAAATACGAGCAGACTATCCTGATGATCACACACAACCGCAGCATTGCGCAGACGGCAGACCGGGTGCTGCAGGTATCGGACGGCTGCCTGACCGATTTTGGGAGGTGCCGGGAATGAGCAGCACAGAAATGAAAAGCTATCTGAGCCTGATCCCGATTTCTGCCAAGGTACGCAGACGGCAGAACCGCATGACGATTTTGTGCATCGTCATTGCAGTGTTTCTGGTCAGTGCTATTTTCAGTGTAGCGGATATGATGCTGCGCACCCAAATGAATCGCGCAGCAGGAAAAGATGGCAGTTGGCATTTGCAGATTGCTGGAATTACACAGAGTCAGGCAGAACAGCTGGCACAGCAGCCGGACGTGGTGTGCGCAGGTGCAGGAGCGGTGTTCAATGAGGGCGGAGAAGAGGATTACCGCCTGAACGGAAAACGGGTGGTTCTTTACGGTTGTGATGCGCAATTTCTGCGTGTGAACCGTTCCGCAGCCTTTGAGGGGACTTTTCCGGAACAGGACGGAGAGGTGCTGCTTGGAAAAGGTGCCGCCCGGATTTTTGGTGTGGCAATCGGAGATTCGGTCACGCTGAAGCTGCCGGACGGGCAGAACCGGACACTGACTGTGACTGGAATCGGCGGTGTGGACGAAAGCTATTACGAAATGCAATTTGCACTGGTGGATATTTATCTGCCGCAGGAGACATTTGAATCGCTTCTGACTGGGCAGGGAGAAGCTCTGCCGCAGACTGTGTACGATCTGCAGTATACCAGCGCTGCCAAGGCGGCAAAAGCTCTGCCGCAGCTACAGCAGCAGTATGGCGAGGATGCCGTGCATGAAAATTTGAATGTGATGGGTTCTGCCGGACAGAGCAACAGCACTGCGTTCCGGACGGTGTACAGCATGGCGGGCGTGCTGTTTGCTCTGGTGTTGCTTGCCGGTGTGCTGATGATCTCCGGTACCATGAACAGCAATGTTGCGCAGCGCACCCGTTTCTTTGGTATGATGCGCTGTCTCGGAATGAGCAAACAGCAGGTCGTTCATTTTGTCCGGATGGAAGCACTCAACTGGTGCAGGATTGCGGTCCCGATCGGCCTTGTTCTGGGGACATTTTCCAGTTGGGCGGTGTGCGGCGCACTGCGGTACGGCATTGGCGGCGAGTTTGCGACAACGCCAGTATTACGGTTGAGTACGGGCGGTCTGTGCGCCGGTGTTGTGGTGGGCGTAGTAACGGTGTTGCTGGCGGCACAGGCTCCGGCCAAGCGGGCTGCAGAGGTCCCGCCTGTGGCGGCGGCTTCCGGGAGTGAACAGGCGGCAGTTGTGCATCATGCAGCGAATCTTGGCTCCGGTCGGACTGAAACTGCACTGGGCATATACCATGCCACCGCAAGCAAAAAGAATTGGTTCCTGATTACCGCAAGCTTTGCATTAAGCATTGTGCTTGCACTGGGATTTATCGTTATTTTGCAGTTTGCTTCTCTGCTGTTGCCAAGTTTGGCACCATGGCAGGCGGATGTGATATACACCGGTTATGACAACGAACGGGTGCTGCCGGATACCATGGCGCAGCAGTTGCGAAGGATGCCCGGTGTTGCACGTGTATGGGGCTGTACGGGTCTTGTCCATGTACCTGCCAGCAGCGACCGGAACAATGTCGAGCAGGTCACATTCTGTTCGTACGATGACTTTATGCTGGAATCCAGCAAAAGCATGGTGGTCAAGGGAAGAATGGCAAAAATTCCGGTGCAGACAATGAAGTGATGACGATGTACAACAAAACAAACCCCATCCGTGTCGGGGATACCATCACGGTGAACGGTGTGCCGCTGACGGTCGTGGGCGCATTCTCACAGGGAATATTTCCGGACGATGTGACCATTATTGCGCCTGAAACGCTGTTCCGCCGTGTAGCAGGAGAACAGAATTACAATATGATCGGGGTGCAGCTGGACCGCACCGCCAGTGACGAGACCGTGCTGGCGCTGGCGGCTTTTTCCAGTGATCAGATCGTTGTGCAGGATTTGCGGGAAAGCAACCGGCAGGACCGTGGGACTTATTATGCGGCACGGATCGTACTGTATGGATTTCTTGCCATTATTGGCGGCATTTCCCTGCTGAACATCATCAACAGCATTTCCATGAGCGTGTCGGCACGAATGAAGCAGTATGGCATCCTGCGTGCCATCGGGATGGATGATGCACAGCTGAAACGCATGGTCTCTGCCGAAGCTGGCACCTATGCAGTGTCCGGCCTTGTGGTGGGTATTGCGCTGGGTCTTGTGCTGAATCGGAAGCTGTATATCCTGCTCATCACCCATTATTTCGGTGCAGCGTGGCAGGTGCCGTGGGGCTGTCTTGCCGTGATTGTCGTAGTCGTGCTGGCGGCTGTGGTGCTGGCAGTATATAACCCGGTCAGGCGAATCCTCATGCAGCCCATTACTGCAACCATCAGTGAATTATAAACCAGAACAACAGATGCCCACCATCTTATGGCGAAAACCATAGGTCGGTGGGCATCTGATTTATGAAAAGAATGAAATGCTGTTCGCTGATTTTCCCATTGCAAACCGTTGTAAAATATGGTATATCTATTATACGAAAAAATACTTTGAAAGAACACTCCACCGTTCAATGATGTAGAATGAGAGGTGCTTGCCATGACCGCCGTGATCTATGCCCGCTATTCCAGCGACAACCAGCGTGAAGAATCCATCGAAGGTCAGATTCGGGAATGCACGGCCTATGCCGAAAAGAATGGCATCACCATCGTCAAGCACTACATTGACCGTGCTATCTCTGCCAAGACAGACAACCGCCCGGAGTTTCAGCAGGTGATCAAGGACAGTGAGCGTGGCATCTTTGACATCATCATTGTCTGGAAACTCGATCGTTTTGCCCGGAACCGCTACGACAGTGCCCGGTACAAGACTCAGTTGCTTTACTGCACCAAGAGCAGCACCTTATGGAGTGCTGCTTTTTTTGTTTTGCATGGATTTTATGGAGCAGTAAAAGAGCGGATTCGAATAGCCCGTGCCCCGCGCTTTGCGTCCCGCGGGGCAGAAACGCCCCGGTGGGGCGTTTCTAGGGCGCGGCTTGGCAAACCCCTTCGAGCGCACAAAAAAAGCGCATTGCAACGTACTTTTACAATGCGCTTTTTTATTCGGATTTTAGAATAATTTTAGTAGCATATCATCTGCCGCATCGGTGTACTGTCCTTTTGACAGCCGTTCATTTCTCAGTTGATTTACAGTGGTACGCATAAGACGAATTTCGTCTGGCGAGAAGTTTGTTTTCTTATCGGCTGAGAGAGAATCAATTTTCAGTATTAGCTTTCCCGATTCCTGTGTGCTACGACCAAGCGCTTTTTCTCGGTAGTAATAAGGTGCAAGTGCTTTCAGCAAAATAATTTTATTGGCGCGCGTCAGCTTGATTTTTCTCATAATCCTATCGCCTTTCCCAACTTTTCCTGCGCCTTGCGCTTGTTCTTGTCAAAGGCATGGGCATAAATGTCCAGCGTTGTACTGGCCTGTGCATGGCCCAGTAGGCTAGCCACCGTTCGTACATCCACGCCCTGCGAAATCAGCAGGCTGGCATTGGTGTGCCCTTACGGTATAATTACGACAAACCGGAAAAGCCCCGTATATCAAGGGTTTTCGGTTATCTGGCAAGGTTTTTCATCCTTTTCCAAACCGAAAAATCGAGCCGCGAAGTAGTTATATCGTAGGGGGTGTTATAGTAACGACAAAAACTAAATACCGTTTGGGCAGGCTGTCAGCCTGTCCAAAAAATCAGGACATTTCCTCTGCAAAGAAGAAATGTCCTTTTTTTGTACCCAAAATCAGATGCCGACAGGAGGAACACAATGCCTGAAAAAACCGTGCAGAAGGAACCGGGCAAAAAGCCCGCGCCATCCAAAAAGCCGAAACCGCAGCAGGAAGTAGTTGTTCAGATTCCGCTCTCTGAGCTGCATCCGTTCCCGGATCACCCCTTTCAGGTGCGGGAGGATGCGTCCATGCAGGAAACCGCCGAAAGCGTCAAGGAATACGGCGTCCTCGTCCCTGCGCTGGCACGGCCACGGGAGGACGGCGGTTATGAGCTGATTGCAGGCCACCGCCGCAAACACGCCTGCGAGCTGGCTGGGCTGGCCACCATGCCCGTCATTGTCCGCGACATTGACCGGGACGCTGCCACCATTATCATGGTGGACAGCAACCTCCAGCGCGAGAATATTCTTCCATCCGAACGCGCCAAAGCCTACAAGATGAAGATGGAGGCCATCAAGCGGCAGGGCGCACGAACGGATCTGACTTCGCCGAAAATTTCGGCGAAGTTCCGCAGCGATGATGAAGTTGGTCAGGATGCCGGTGTGAGTGGAGATACCATCCGCAACTACATCGCCTTGACGCAGTTAGTCCCGGAGCTTCAGCAGATGGTGGACGAGAAGAAAATCGCCCTCAGTCCCGCCTATCAGCTTGCGGCGCTGACACCCAAGGAACAAGGGCTGCTTCTGGAAACTATCGACAGCGAACAGACCACCCCCTCGCTCTCGCAGGCGCAGCGGATGAAAAAGCTCAGTCAGAGCGGCGAGCTGAACGAGGACACCATGCTCTCCATTATGATGGAGCAGAAGAAACCGGAGAAGAACGACATCACCCTTTCCGGTGAAAAGCTCCGCAAATATTTCCCACGTTCCTATACCCCGTTCCAGATTGAGAACACCATTTTCAAATTACTGGACGCATGGCAGAAAAAGCGCCAGCGCGACCAGAGCCGTTGAGCGGACAAGCAGTTTGTTTGTCCGCTATTTTCATGCCAAAAGGAGGACGCCATGTATATCAACACGTTCAAATACACGCCCAAAGATGTGAGCTGCCAGCTCTGTACCGAGTATGTGAAAAAGCTGGGCTGTACCGCCCTGCGCTGCCCGTGGTTGGCCGAGCGCATTGAGGCCGGTGTGGTCGGCTACCGCGAGGCAGTCTTAGAGACATTTCCCCATGAACGCCGCCTGTTCCAGCGCCTGAACCTGCTGATCAAGCACTATCCCGGAAGCCTTTGGAGCAACGAGCAGCATGAGCGCCGAATGCAGTATCAATGTGCCGTGCAGGGCTACCGCCGCCGCAGGGATACCAACGCCTATTATGCGGCCATGTACCTGCTGACCTCTAACGACGACATTTACCGCCGCACGGCAAATTGCTTCTGCAAGGACGGGATCGAGTTCGGCTATGCGGTGCTGAAAAGCACCTCGCCGCACAACTACGCGCTGTTCATGGCGGCGCGTGACCTCTGCGACAAGATGGAGGCGGTCACGATGGCGGACTTAGCGGAGCCGGAGGTGATTGACCCGGAGGCGCTGCGTCTGATCGTCAACGCCACTCTGATCGCCCGCTATGGGCTTGCCACCTTTCAGATCAGAGCGCGAGGTGCCGAATATGAACGCTGATGATTTTGTCGGCGGTCACAGCATCCTTGCGCTGGAGCGCTTTATGGGCGAAACCCGCCACATGATTATTTTTGATGTCCTGTCGTGGAAATCCCCTGTGGGTGAAAAGGGCGAACGGCTGCGGCTGTTCCTCTCCGACGTGGGATATGCCAAGGCGCAGGCATCTGAGAGGCGCGGAGAAATCAAAATCCGCAAACACGCCGCCGTCATTGAGGGGCATATCCTCCCTGACCGGAAAAAGCGGCGTCACTAAAATGATTGGAGGAATTACCATGAGCAGAGTAACAGAGCTGGAAAAAGCGCTGACCGCGCTGTTCCGCAAGGGTACGGAGGTCGGCTACACGGAAACGGAGATCGACGAGTTTCTGGAAAACATTGACTATAAACAATATGATTGACATCATTTTTTCATGACAAAACGGGCGTGGTTTCCGGCTTCCCCGGACAAATAGATGGCTTTGAACATGCGGATGGTAACGGAGAAATCCACTACTACCGGCTGTTTGACGGCGTGGGAATCATGCTGCTGCGGCTGGAAATGGAGGCGTACACAGAAATTCGGACACAGATCGGGAGGCTGGAAGTCAATTTCTGCGTGAACGGACGGTTTGAAACCAGCTTTTCCATGCGGGATCGTGTTCTTCTGAAGCCGGGCGACATGGCGGTCAGTTGCTACGATGGCTTTCACGGAAGCAGTTCGGCGTCCTGCTTTCCGCTGGGCTACTACAAGGGAATCTGTCTGGAGATCGAACCGGCCGCCGCGGGAAATTGGATAAAGCAGAACGCACCTGCGTTTTCAGTGGATTTTGCCGCATGGAAGCAAAATCTTCTGGGCTGTAAATGGTATATGGTCGGCGCTGCGGGGCCGCGCTGTGAGCATGTATTCCGGGAGCTTTACGAAAGTGCGTTCTATGAAGATCCCGGCTTTTTGCAGCTCAAGACGCTGGAACTTCTGATGCTGCTTGGGCGTATTCCACAGGAGAATACGGCGGGGTTATATTGCTCGTCCGAGCAGACGGTTCTTGCGCACCATCTCCGGGATCACTTGCTGACAAACCGGGAGGGATACATATCCCTCGCCAGCCTTGCGGCGGAGCATGAGATATCGGTATCGCATCTGCAAAAGCTCTTCAAGCAGGTCTATGGCGTGCCGATCTACCGATATATCAAGGAATACCGCCTGGAGCAGGCGGCAGTGGAGCTGGTTCGCAGCGGGAAGTCTGTTACGGAGATCGCGCAGCAAGCAGGCTATGACAACGCCAGCAAATTTTCAGAGAGCTTCAAAAAGCGGTACGGAAAAACGCCCTCACGCTATCGTGCTGACGCAAAGAAGAAAGCAAAACAGAGCAGCGAAACCAAAATGGAGTAGTCTGCAAAACGGAAGTATGATACAGTACACAGTGGTTATAGATAACTAACCGAGAATACAGGAGGTACTTTATGCTGACCAAAGAAAAACTCCCTGCCTGCCCGGTAGCCACCACCGTCCAGATGATCGGCAGCAAATGGAAGCTGCTCATCATGCGGAATCTGCTTCAGCGCCCGTGGCGCTTCAATGAGCTGAAAAAGGACCTGGAAGGGATCAGCCAAAAGGTGTTGACGGACAGCCTGCGCTCGATGGAAGCCGATGGTATCATTACCCGTACCGTCTATCCCGAAGTACCGCCGAGGGTGGAATACGCCCTCTCCGACCTAGGCGAATCCATGCGTCCCATTATGGATGCAATGGAGATTTGGGGGACGGAATATAAAAAATCGAAGGAATAAAAAGCATCAAGCCTGTCGGAGCAATTCGACAGGCTTGATGTTTTCATGCTTTTTATATCATTCCCAAAAAAGCGGAAGCGGACGATGGGCTGATGCGAATCAGAAGCCAAGATATAGCACCGGAGCTGCCAGAGGGAACAACTTCCCAGCAAGGGGTGCTGCCGTGCCTTTTCACAGATCCTTTCCGTTCGTTTCAGCTACCTTGGCATACCAGGCAGCACTGTCCTTGGGGGTTCGTTTGCCGGTTGCATAATCGAGATAGATCAGGCCAAAGCGCTCGTTATAGCCCTCGCTCCATTCAAAATTATCCAGCAGCGACCAGTGGAAATAGCCGCGCACATCCACGCCGCTGTCAATCGCGCGGTGCAGCGACAAAAGATAGCGATGGATGAAGTCGATGCGCGCAGGGTCATGCACCTTGCCGTCCAGATGGATGCTGTCGGTGCAGGAAAGGCCGTTCTCAGTGATGTAGATAGGCAGACCGTATCGCTCCCAGATAAAGCGCGTCCCCCACTCCATCGACTCCGGGGTGACGGGCCAGCCGATGGCCGTGCGCGGGTGCCCTGCGACCCGGGGGCAGAATTCCGGCTTGCCGTCTGCCCCGGCGCGCACCATGACGGAGTTGTAGATGTTCATCCCGATGAAATCCAGCCTGCCCAGCGGCAGAGCGTCCAGCTGCTCCTGCGGGATGGCATCTACCACACGCTGGGTCTGACCGCCCGCGATCTCAGGCCAGCCGCGCCCGCACAGCGGGTCAAGTGCCGGGGTATAGGTAAAGGTCCAGTCTCCGTCCGCCAGCGCAAAGGTTGCTTCGCGGGCCGCCGCAATATCGGCGGGGTCGTCCGTTGCCGGGGTGCAGATGCGCCCGGTCGGGGCCATGCCGACCCAGGCATCCGGGTCAGCCCTGCGGATTGCATCAGCCGCAAGGCAGTGGGCGTAGATCGTATTGTGCCAGGCCGTAAACACCGAGCCGTCATCCAGACGGAAACCGGGTGCGTGTACACCGCTGCTGTAGCCCAACCCCACGCTGCACTGCGGCTCATTGAGGGTAAAATAGTACCGCACCCGTCCCTTAAAGTGTGCGGCGACCGCGGCGGCATACCCGGCAAAGGCTTTTGCCGTATCGGCATTCAGCCAGCCGCCCTTGTCCTGCAGGGCCTGCGGCAGATCCCAGTGGTAGAGCGTGACATAGGGCTCGGTCCCTGCCGCAAGCAGTGCATCGACCAGCCGGTCATACCATGCAAGGCCCGCCGGGTTGATTACTCCTGTGCCCTCTGGGAAGATGCGCGGCCAGGCAATCGAGAACCGGTACGCCTTCAGATGCATCTCTTTCAGCAGTGCAATATCCTCTGCCCAGCGATGGTAGCTGTCGCAGGCGATGTCCCCGGTATCGCCGTTCCTTGTTTTGCCCGGCATATGGCTGAAGGTATCCCAGATGGACAGTCCCCTGCCATCCTCCTGCACTGCGCCCTCGACCTGATAGGCTGCGGTCGCCGCGCCCCAGACGAAATTTTTCCTGAAATGACATCGTGGATTCCTCCGTATTCTTTCTTTTGCTTTTTCCGCACAAACACCTAAAAAGGTGCAGCGCAAGCGCACTGCACCTCCGTAAGTGTAATTTTACCCTTTCACGCTGCCCAATGCAACGCCCCGCACAATATATTTTGAGAGGAGCAGATAGACGATCATAACGGGCAGAATCGCAATGGTGATCATCATATATACCTTACCCATATCGAACTTCAAAAAGTCCGCGCTGCGCAGCTGTGCAACCAGAATGGGCACCGTTTTCCACTTGGCATCGTTGATGATCAGCGCCGGGATAAAGTAGTTGTTCCACGCGCCCACAAAGCTGAATATCGCCTGCACCGCCATGGCGGGCTTCAGGATAGGCAGAATGACTGTGTTAAAGGTATGGAACTCCCCCGAGCCGTCAATGCGCGCCGCGTCAATAATGTCGCGCGGCAGGCTCGAATCCATATACTGCTTCATGAAGAAGAACACCGTCGGCGCGGCGATGCTCGGCAAAATCAGCGGCCAAAGGGTATTGGTCAGCTTCATCTTGTCCATCAGGTTCAAAAAGCCCAGTGCCGAAACCTGAGTCGGCATCGTCATGATGAGCAGAATAACGGTGAATGCCAGCTTGCGCAGCTTGAAGTCATACGCATAGATGGCGTAGGCCGTCAGTGCGCTGAAATAGACCGACAGCGCCGCGCAGGCAGCCGACACGATCAGGCTGTTGCGCAGACCGGTCAGGATCGGTACATTGGCATCATGGGTGGTGTTGAAGAAGTTGACGCCAAAGCTGCCGCGGGGCAGCGGGTCAAACCCCTGCTGGATGGTAAAGTTGTTGTGCGTGGCGTTGACAATCAGCACATAGAAGAAGAACAGGCAGATAAAGCAGAGGACAAACAGCACGATATAGGCCACTGCACGCTGCAGGGTCAGCATAGGGTCGTGAATTTTGCTTGCCTTTGCGGTAGTGGTGGCTGCGGTTTGGGTCTTGTTCGGCATACTGTTCACGCTCCTTCCTTAGTGATGCTTAGCGGCTGCTTTGGCTGCCTTGATGCGGGCTTTCTCAGCCTTGCGCTGCTCACGAGTCAGGCCGTCATCCTCCTGCGTGAGGGTAAAGTAGATGATGACGCAAAGCACCGCGCAGAGCAGGAACATCAGCACCGAAATAGCACCGGCTGTGCCGTAGTTTTTGCTGTACAGATGCTGGTTCAGGTACATGATAATGGTGTTGGTCGAGCCGTTCGGGTCTCCCTTGCCGTTGGTCAGAACCTGCGGCACATCAAACATCTGCAGGCCGCCGATGAGACTGGTGATCAGCGTGTAGACAAGCAGCGGGCGGATCAGCGGAATCGTGATGCGCCAGAACATTGTGGTCGAGGATGCACCGTCCAACTGGGCGGCCTCATACAGGCCGGGGTCCACACCCATGATGGCAGCCATCAGAATGATGGTCGTATTGCCGAACCACATCAGGAAGTTCATCAGCCCAACCAGACCGCGCGCTGTCCAGACATTGGAAAGCCAGCGCACCGGCTCGGCCACGATGCCGAGCTTGAGCAGGATCGAGTTGATCGGCCCTGTCTCCGCGTTTGAGAACAGGGTAAAGAACAGCATGGCGAATGCCGATGCCATGATAAGGTTTGGCATATAGATGACCGTCTTGAAGAAGCCCTGAAACCGCAGCTTCAACCGCAGATCGGTAAACCACGCTGCCAGCACCAACGATACAATGATCTGCGGGATAAAGCCCATCAGCCACATGATCATGGTATTGCTGAAGTATTTCGGTACCTCCCGGATCATAGCCGCATAGTTTTTCAGCCCTACAAAGTTGGGGCCGATGATCTTTAAGCCACTGCGGAAATATTCAAAGAAGGAATAGTAGATGGTCGTTGCCAGCGGCCAGAACTGGAAGATGAAAAAGGTGATAAAGAACGGTGCCAGAAATATGTAGCCCCATTTGGCGTAGCTCATGCCTTTACTCTTTGTTTTCATAGGTCTCGCCCTCCTTAGCTGCGTGGGCATTGCCCTGCTGGGGGCAGAGCCTTTCAAAATCTGATAAAAGCAAAACCAGGGGCGGGCGTCTCTCCCCGCCCCTGGCATGGCGTTTGCGGTTCAGTTCGTTTTGTTCAAGGTAATACCGCATAATTCTAAGTGCCGATACGGCGAGCGAGGTGCGGCAGCTGCTAAGCTAAAATCGCAGATAATACTTGATGTTTTATCGAGCATTTTGGCAACGCAGATGCCGTGCCGCAGCCGCCGGAGCGGTGCTTAAGCCGTCAGGCGGGAATTGTGCGGTGTTGCCTTAAGGTCACGCAGGTATTTATGCGGGCCATTCGACGCTGCTCAGCTCAGGATACTTGACCTTGATCTGATCCTCGAAGTTCTTCTTCGCGGTCTCAAGGTCAACCGTGCCGTCAAAGTAATCCTTGAAGCAGCTCTGGAAGGTCTCGTTGCAGCCCTGATCATACGGACCGGCGTTGGACATATCAATGGTAGGTGCAACCTCTGCAAAGAGGGCAATGTGCTTCTGGCCGCCGAGGAATGCGGAGCCGAAGTTCGGGTCAGCTGCGATGGAATCCATAGCGCTCTTGCAGTTGGTGTAGTCCTGCGTATCCTCGGTGATCTTGGTCATGATGTCGGCATCGCAGGTCAGAGAGTACATGACATCCTTGATCGTGGGGATGTTGTCAGTGCCGGCTGCTGCGCAGATCCAGGTGCCGCCCCAGTAATAAGGCTGAGGGCCCTGGCAGACTGCGTAATCGCCGAAGATACCGTTGCCGACTTCCTGCTTGCCTCCCTCAGACTCAGGCGTGGCCAGAGAGTTGCCCAGCAGGGTGAAGTTGATGCCCCAGGTGGAGTAGAAGAAGCCGAAAACCTTGCCGGCAGGGCCCTGATCGGCGGCCCACTGGTCGCTCCACAGGCTGGTCTTGTTGTTGTAGCCGTTATCGGTGTAGGTCTTGGTCTGATCGACCCAGTTCATAATGTTGGGGTCGACCTTGACGGTCGTGCCGTCCACCCAACCGGCGGAAACATTGTTGGAGAAGGTGCGGTAGGAATCATCGTAGCCGGAGAGCATCTTGTAGCCCTTGGCAGCGGCCTTCTCAGCCACATCGTTGAACTTATCCCAATCGCTCAATGCGGCCTGGACCTCGGTCGGATCATCGGTGCCCAGCACATCTTCGGCGATGGAACGGCGGTAGGCAAACAGGCCCGGGGTTGCCTGCCACGTGGTGCCCTTCTGCACGCCATCCACGGTAACGATGTCCTTGGTGTACTGGTACTGATCCTTGAGGTCATCATCGGTCAGGCCGACATCCTTCTTGACATCCAGCGTATATTCGGAATCCACATACTTCAGCGCGTAGTCTGCCTCGATCAGGAAGATGTCGATCTTGTCATCGGCAGCGGCGCTGTCCTGCTTGAGCAGGGCCTCGTCCAGCTTATTCTGGTAGTTGTTGTTATCGTTGGGGTTGATGGTCCACTTTACGGTGACGCCGTTATCCAGCGTTGTGGTGGACTTGTCGTCGGCGATCTCCTTGACGCCGGGGTAATAGTCGTTGAAGCGGGACTGGAATTCATCGTTCCAGCACCAGATGTTCAGGACCTTGCCCTCCTCTGCGGCTGCATCGGCGGCGGGCTCTGCGGCCGTGCTGCTGGCTTCGGTAGAGGTCGAATCAGCGGCGAGGGCTGCGGACGAGCTTGCGGCGCCGCCGCAGCCTGCCAGCAAGGTGGCTGCCATTGCAGTGGCGGTCAATAAACTCATTGCCTTTTTCATAATGTGTTTTCCTCCTTTTTAATAAAAAGAACTCATGTATGAATCAGATATTGTGACCCGCATCCTTGCGGGTTTGAACCTATGGATTGGGGACATCGACGGACTGCCCTTTCAGCAAACTGCCGGAGATCAGCTTCTGCTCCGGCAATGCCGTGCGCGGGGATTCGATCTGCTCGATAAGCAGCTCTGCCGCGGCGCGGCCCAGCGCTTCGGTGTCCTGCCGGTAGGTGGTTAGCTGCGGGGACATGATCTGCGAAATCAGGTTGCCGTCATAGCCGACCACCGAAATATCCCGCGGAATCAGAAGTCCTTCCTCACGGATGGTCTGGATGCCTCCGATGGCGGAGAAGTCATCCGGGAAGAGGATCGCGGTGGGGCGCTGCGGCAGTGCCAGCAGCTGACGGGTCACTGCGGCGCAGCTTTTCGCATCGCGGTAGGCGCTCGGCACGATGTAGGCATCCGGCACCGTGATCCCATGGGCGGCGCAGGCGCGATAGAAACCGACCAGACGCTTCTGGGTGACTGCGCTGTGATTCTCACCGTGGATATAGGCGATCCGCTCATGCCCTAAGGCGGCAAGCTGATCCACCAGCTTGTGAATGCCGTCGGTATTATCGGAAAGTACGGCAGCCCGGTTGTTAAAGACATGGTCGACTGTGACGATCGGCAGGTTGCTGTAGGCCAGCTCAATGACCTCCGGGTCATCGAACTTGATGCAGGCAGCGATCACACCGTCAACGCCGCGGTAGCGGCAGTGCTCTAAATAGCTGGAATGGCCGTGGCCAATGTTGTGGTTGATAAAGGTGATATCGTAGCCTCTGCCCTCGGCGTGGCGTTTGAAGCTGTCCAGAACAGCCGCGAAGAATTCATGCGTCAGACCGCTTTGTGCCTCGTCCACAAAAAGGACGCCCAGATTATAGGTACGGTTCGTTTTTAAGGCCCGCGCTGCGGAGTTTGGCATGTAGCCGATCTGCCTTGCAGCCTCGCGCACTTTTTCTTTGGTGGCCTGACTGATATCGTTGTGACCGTTCAGAGCCTTGCTCACGGTAGCCACCGAGACCCCGCATGCCTTTGCGATGTCTTTGATGGATGCCATGATATCGCCTCCTTGCATTTTCCTTAATCGTTTTCGCATCTTTACTATACGACATGTCAACTATAAAATCAATGCCTTTTTGGCATTTTTTGTGCATTTCGATTCGATTTGGCGATTTGCAAAAAGCGAAAACACCTGTTTTGGTTATTTCGTTTGGAGTTTCGCTGAAAAAGGGACACAATTTGCGCCACGGCTTGCCGTTTTTACGCTTTTCGGCCCGGTGATGCAGACCCAAATTTGCTTTTTATGGTGCCACAGCCGGAAAACACTCTTATATAAAATAGGTGATATTCGATTTTCGTGCCAATTTTCGGTTTGCAAAATTGTGAAACTTGCCAAATCATCGTTAAATTCAGCTGCGGCCCTTGCAATTATCCGAAAAGCGCGGTATTGTAAGGGTAATAACTTAATCGTTTTCGACTTGAACTGACGATTTTATCTGCTTTCCATAAGTAAGGAGAGGGTCTCTATGAAGTTCGGTCATTTTTCCGATACCGCACGCGAATATGTCATCACCACGCCGCGCACGCCGCTGCCGTGGATCAACTATCTGGGCAGTGAGGCATTCTTCAGCCTTGTTTCCCACACGGCCGGCGGGTACAGCTTTTACAGGGATGCCAAGCTGCGGCGTATCACCCGCTACCGCTACAATAACGTACCAGCGGACTCTAACGGTCGGTATTACTATATTAAGGACGGCGATACCATATGGAATCCCGGCTGGCAGCCCACCCAGACCGAACTGGACAGCTATGAGTGCCGCCACGGCCTCGGGTACAGCATCATCACCGGCAAAAAGAACAGTCTGACCGCAAAGCTGGAGCTGTTTGTGCCGGTAGGCGACAACTGCGAGATCGACCGTCTGGTGCTGACCAACGAGAGTGATGCACCGAAATCGTTTACTGTATTCAGCTATCTGGAGTTCTGTCTCTGGAATGCTGTGGACGATTCCACCAACTTCCAGCGCAATTTCTCTACCGGCGAAGTCGAGGTCGAGGGCAGCACCATCTACCACAAGACCGAGTACCGCGAGCGCCGCAACCATTACGCATTGTTCACCGTCAACACGCCCATTGACGGCTTTGACACGAGCCGGGACGCCTTTTTAGGCGCATGGCGCAGCAATGCGAACCCCGAGGTCGTGGAAAACGGCCGCTGCACCAACTCTGTTGCCCACGGCTGGGCACCCGTTGGCGTGCATCAAGTCAATGTCACCCTGCAGCCCGGCGAAAGCCGCAGCCTGATTTTTGTTTTGGGCTATATAGAAAACCCAGAGGACGAGAAGTGGGCCGCGCCTGGCGTCATCAATAAGACCCGCGCCCAGGCGATGGCTGCCCGCTATGCCACGGATGCGCAGGTCGATGCGGCGCTTGCCAGGCTGCACGACCACTGGAACAACCTGCTGTCCACCTACTCGGTCAAGAGCAGCGATGAAAAGCTCGACCGCATGGTCAATATCTGGAACCAGTACCAGTGCATGGTCACCTTCAACATGAGCCGCAGTGCCAGCTATTACGAGAGCGGCATCGGCCGCGGCATGGGGTTCCGGGATTCCTGTCAGGATCTGCTCGGCTTTGTGCATCTGATCCCCGCCCGCGCGCGGGAGCGCATTCTGGACATTGCTGCCACCCAGTTTGAGGATGGCAGCGCCTACCACCAGTACCAGCCCCTGACCAAAAAGGGCAACATGGACATCGGCTCCGGCTTCAACGATGACCCGCTGTGGCTGATTGCCGCCGTGTACGCCTACCTGGGCGAGACGGGCGACTACTCGATTCTGGACGAATCGGTGGACTTTGACAACGACCACAGCCTTGCACAGCCGCTTCTTGAACATCTGCGCCGCAGCTTTGGCTACCTGCGCACCCACAAGGGTCCGCATGGTCTGCCGCTGATTGGCCGTGCCGACTGGAACGACTGTCTGAACCTGAACTGCTTCAGCAAGGAGCCTGGCGAGAGCTTCCAGACCACCGGCCCGAGTGACGGCCTGTGGCCGAAAGCGTGTTCATTGCCGGCATGTATGTCAAATACGGCAACGCCTTTGCCGAAATTCTGGATGCCACCGGTCACGCGGACGAGGCCGCCGCCGTGCGTGCCGAGGTTGCAGAGATGGAACACACCGTGCTGACTGCCGGTTGGGATGGAAGGTGGTTCCGCCGCGCCTACGATGCTTACGGCCATGTGGTTGGCGGCGAGGTGTGCGGCGAAGGCAAAATCTTCATTGAGCCGCAGGGCATGTGCGTGATGGCGGGCATCGGCGTAAAAACCGGCGAAGCCGTGACGGCTTTGCAGAGTGTAAAAGAAAAGCTGGACACGAAGTACGGCATCGTGCTGCTGCAGCCCGCCTACACGAAGTACCATCTGGAACTGGGCGAGATTTCCAGCTATCCCCCGGGCTACAAGGAGAATGCGGGCATCTTCTGCCACAATAACCCCTGGGTCAGCTGCGCCGAGACTGTTGTCGGCCACGGCGACCGTGCGTTTGAAATTTACAAAAAGACCTGCCCGGCGTACATCGAGGATATCAGCGAGATCCACCGCACCGAGCCGTATGTCTACAGCCAGATGGTGGCAGGCTGTGATGCCGCGACCTTCGGCGAGGCGAAGAACAGCTGGCTGACCGGCACCGCCGCCTGGACGTTTGTGGATGTGAGCCAGTCACATCCTGGGCATCCAACCCACGCTGGCCCGGGCTGAAGATCGACCCCTGCATCCCGCACGAGATGGAGCGGCCTTTACCCTGCAGCCGTGTCTGGCGCGGGGCAACCTATGAAATACGTTGTGGAGAACCCTGACCATCTGGAAAAAGGCGTCAAAGCTATGACCGTGGACGGCAAGCCGGTAAGCAGCAACATTCTCTCCCCTGTTCCCGCCGGCTCGACCGTACAGGTCAAGGTCGTCATGGGCTAATTGCCCGCCTTCTGCTGCAAAGGAGCTGTTGCACAAGGAAAAAACAAGTGTAGCAGCCCCTTCACGGATAAATATTTCCCAAAAGCACCAAAACACTCGCCATAGGCCCCCTAATTTTCAAAAAACAGATAACGCAAACAGGCCCTTCTGAATAACGATTGTTTTCCAGAGGAGCCTGTTTTCCAATTTTTCAAAAATCAGAAATTCCGGTATGCTTTAGGCTGAATCAAATGCAGATTTTGCAGTCCGCTGTTGCACTTTGCCAGCAGGTGAGCAATGTTTGGGAAAGCCCCCAAAACAGAAGCTCCGCCAGGACTTTGACCTTACCGCCCGTAAGGAACAGTTTAAAATTCCGATTGATCGGTGCATTGCGCTCTTGCCAGTCGTTCATTTTTCAATTCGTTTGCAGTGGCTTGCCTGAGATAAATTTCTTCTGCAGCAAAGCCCTTGACCTTTTTGCCGATGTGCAGTATACTTTTCCGTAGTTAGCCGTGTATAACCGCTCGGGTGCTTTATGATGCGGGAGCCTTCTTCGGAATCTCTGAAAGCGCCTAAGCTTCTTGACAGAGATAACATCAGGGCGTATTATTGGGCTAGAAGGACCGCTGAGAAGCGGCTTTTTATAAGGTTGAAAGTTAGTTTTATCTAACTTTCAGTTCTGCCCTCCGCCTAGAAATGTGTCCTTGCTTACAGGCAGAAAACAAAAAGATCGAAGCCTACCTCAAGACCCGCTGCGGTGGTCACATCCGGGCAGCCTACGGCTGCTCGCTGGGCGGATCGTTTGTTGGGTTGTTGGTGGCACGGCAGAATATCCACATAGTCTACGGCATTCTGGGCAGCTCTGATTTGGATCAGGCATCGCCGCTGGCGGCAAAACTGCAGGCTGATTTTCTGCTGCCGTTGATTGTCCCCGTGGTGCGGGATGGAAAGCTCAAGGTGAATTTTCTTCAAAAGCGTCTGGATAAACATGCCAGAGAGTTGGGGGATTGTGTCAAGGCCTTTCTGAAAATGTTCGGCGAGGCCCGCCCGTATATGACTGGACGCAAATTATCAACGGTATGACCATCTACACGGATACTGCGCTGAAAGCATATCTGGAACAAGCAGGATTTTGTAAGATGCAGCGCCACAAAAACAAAAATGGCTGGCTGCGCGTTACGGCGCAAAAGCGGTGAAATAGCGTAAGGAGGACGGAACATGGAACGAAAAGAAGCGATTCGCAGCGCCTATCGGCTGACAGGCGGCAACAATTTTTATGACGGTATGATCACCTGCTCGACCTTTAGCGGAAAAGCGGTATGCCGCTTGGTGTGGGATATGAACAAGGCGGAAAGCGATGCCTATCTGGAAAAGGCGCTGTCCGGCATTCCGGAGAATTTCTCCGGCAGGCTGCTGGAGGTACCGGTGGGAACCGGTATTCTGACCATGCCGCTTTACAAGACGCTGCCCAAGGCGGACATTACCTGTCTGGATTATTCAGCGGATATGATGGGGCAGGCGCAGGAGAAGACGGAACGTCTGCATCTGCAAAATGTGACCTTTCAGCAGGGAGATGTAGGGGCGCTGCCCTTTGCGGACAGCGCGTTTGACTTGGTTTTGTCACTGAACGGCTTTCACGCATTCCCGGATAAGGAGGCTGCTTACCGGGAGGTGTTCCGGGTCCTGAAACCCAGAGGGACCTTCTGCGGCTGCTTTTATGTGGCGGGCGAGCAGAAGCGAACGGACCGGTTCGTCCGGCATATATATGAAAAGGCGGGGTTCTTCACACCGCCCTATGAAACGACCGCCAGTTTGAAAAAACGGTTGGAAAAACGGTACGCAACCGTAACACTGGGAACCGTGAAGAGTATGGTATGGTTCGTCTGTCGGAAAGGAAATCAATGAAAGCCTGCAAGTGCTGCCTTGACCGCAGGCGGCTGTTGAGATAGTGTGTTCACTACGGAAAGGACTTACAATGAAATTTAAGACATTTGGGAAATCGGAATAATCCCGCTGTTTTGTTTTTTCATGCTATGGGTGTGACGGGGGAGAGCAGCGAACCGGTTGCGAAATACTTACAGGATAGGTATTTCTGCATTTTACCAAGCCTACCACTGCGGCCATTATCCCGTGTTTGAGGGATACGATCATATGCAATATCAGATTCGTGATCCGAAGGGCTTTGCTGAAATGCTGGCATATATCGCTGAGCATGACGGTATGCCGAAGCTCCCGTTTATCAGAAAGTGTGAGGACCCGATATGAAATACAGGATCGAGAAAAACACCGTGCAGGAGACGTTGATCCTCCCGTTGTATTCCCGGAAGCTGTGTTCGGAACTGTACCCAAACCTCTATCGGGACGAAACGGCGGTACGCCTGATTGATCAGATCGACTACGACTTTTCGGAGGCAGAGAAAAAATTCCCGCAGCCTGATGCAGCGTTTCGGTGCGCTGGAGGTCGCCATGCGGCAGAATGACCTTGCCTTTGAGGTGCAGGAGTATCTGAAAACGCACCCATGCGCGGCGGTGGTCAATCTGGGCTGCGGGCTGGACAACACCGGCAGAGCCTGCGACAATGGCAGATGCAAGATCTACAATCTGGACTTCCCGGATGTGATTGCCTTGCGGAAACAGCTTCTGCCCGCCGGGGAGCGGGAACAAAACATTCCCTGCGACCTGAAAGACCCCGCATGGTTTTCCAAAATTGATGCCTCCGGCGGCGCGGTGTTCTTTGCCTCCGGCGTGTTCTATTATTTTTTGACCGAGCAGGTCAAGGCGCTGGTACAGGCAATGGCAGATGCCTTCCCCGGCAGCATGCTGGTCTTTGATGCTGCCAACCGTACGGCGGTGAAGATGATCGCCAAAACGTGGCTCAGGACGGCGAAAATCAAGGATGTGGGAGCATATTTCGCGGTTTCAGATGCGAAAAGCGAGCTTTCCTCATGGGACAGCCGTTTGCAGGTATCCAGCTGGGGCTATATGCTGGGTTACAGCGACCTGAAAGACCCTTCCGTCAGCGGCTTTTTCCGGTTTCTTGCAAGGGTCGGGGACGGCGGGATGAAAATGCAGATCGTGAAGATTGGATTTGGGGGCAAGCTATGAAAATTCTGGTATATGGTGCAGGCGTTCTGGGGTGCAATTTAGCAAGAAATCTGTTGCGCGCCGGAAAGGATGTCACTCTGCTTGCACGGGGAAACTGGGCAGCAGAGATCAGGCGGAACGGCCTGCGGATCAAGGATAAGTTTTCGCCCTGCGTATCAGTCAGCTGTATTCCGGTGGTGACTGAGCTTGCATCGGATGCAGTATACGATGTGATTTTTGTGGTCCTGCGCTATACGCAGCTGGATTCCGTTCTGGACACGCTGCGGGCGAACCGGACGAAAAACATCGTATTTGTTGGCAACAACGTACAGACAAAAGCATTGGCGGCGGCGCTGCCGGGGAAGAATGTTCTGTTTGCCTTTGCGCTTTCGGCAGGGCATCGGGAGGCAGACCGAGTCGTTTCCATCGACCTGAAAAAGATCACTATCGGGCAGCTGCCGGGTGCAGCCTCCAACAAACAGCTGATTGAGCGAATTTTCAACGCCACAAAATGTAAGGTCGTTTACGAGCCGAACATGGAGGATTACCTGCTCTGCCATGCCGCGTTTGTGATGCCGGCGGCCTTCGCCTGCTATAAGACGGACGGCGACCTGAAAAAGCTCAGGGGAGATACCGCGTACCTGAACCGTGTGCTGGATGCCAACATCGAGGGATACCGTGCCATCAGAAATGCCGGGCACACCATTCTGCCCAAGGAGGATGCAGACTTTGAAGGGGAGAAATACCGCAAGACCTGCCTGCGCTTTTTCAAGCTGATGTGTGCCACCTCGCTGGGCAAGCTCTGCGCCTCCGACCATGCCATGAACGCCATCGATGAAATGAGTGCGCTGAACCGGGATCTCAAGAAATTTTTCGATGAGCATGGCGCAGCCTACCCGGTATGGCAGGAACTGGAAGCGGAAGCCGGGAGGTATCTGCAATGAAGTACACCGGAATGCCCTTTGGGATGTGGGCGCTGTTTGCTGGCTCCTTTCAAAAGCAGCTGACCGCTGTGCTGGGCTATGATGCAGCCACCGCAAGAGCCATCACGAAAAAGGCAAAGCCGCAATACCGGCAGATCATCCGCAGGCTGCCGGAGTTCGGAAAAAACTGACCGTTTCAAAATGAATTTGGTCAACTGCGCGATGATCGGCGCGTTCATCCTCTCCATGCCGGAGCGCCCGGAGGTGGACAGGCTGACGGAGTATTACGCAAAGGCCATGATGACAAAGCCCATGCAGTGGTTCTGCCGCAAGAGCGGAAAAAGCAAATTCACCGCAAAGGATATTGCCGCTATGAAAGCCACTGCCGCTCTGAAAGCCGCCGACCGCAACCCCTACTCGTGGAACATGGAGCTTTACGAATATCCCGACGGCAGCGGCTATGAGGGACGCTTTACCAAGTGCGGCATCTGCGTGCTGATGAAAGAACTGGGGCTGTACGACCTGACCCCTGCCCTGTGCCATCTGGACTACACCATGAGCGAAGCAGGCGGTGTGACAAATTTTGTGCGGCAGTATACCCTTGCCTCCGGCGGACCCTACTGCGACTGCGGGTACAAAAAGAAAAGGTAACGGACGATGAAGAGGAAGGAAACCTATCTTTCCCGTGATTTCCGGGAGACTGTGGCACTGCGCTTTCCCGCGCAGGCAAAGGAACTGAACACCGCTTTCGATATGCGCCTGAATGCACTGCTGGCTGAAAATGCGGGTGCAAGCAAGGAAAAGCAATACCACCTCAAGCGGCAGATATTGCCGGGCATTGCGGCCTACGAGACACTGCAAAGGGTCATGCCGAAAGAGGAGGCGCTGCAAACCGTTCACGGCTATGTGGAGCGCTTGGCGAGAACGAGCCACAAACAGCTTGCCGCCCTGCTGCACATACCGGGGCTTTACCGCCTTGTTCCCAGCGTTTTCGTCAAATCCACCCGGAGCATTTTCGGCCCGGCGGCGGGCTTTGCCCCAAAAGAACTGCAGACCGGCAACGGCGTCTGGCGTGTGGATATGATGAAGTGTCCCTATCACGACACCTGCGCAGAATACGGCTGCCCGGAGCTGTGCCGCTGCTTTTGCGACAGCGATGACATCAGCTATACCGGGCTGCATCCGAAGCTGATCTGGGAGAGAAGCATGACGCTGGGGCGTGGAAATGACCGCTGCGATTTTTGCATGAAGGTCAGATAATAGTGGGCGGCATATTGAAATGGAGATCAAACGATTCGGCAATATAGAGGGAAAGACCATGATGCTGCTGCACGGAAATCTTATGTGCTGGCAGCAGTTTGAGGATTTGATCCCGCTGCTGGAAAGGAAATTCTGCGTGTATGCCGTCAGCTTCGACGGCTTTGATGGAACCGGTGAAACGACCTACACGACTGCCCGGGATCAGGCGGACAAGTTGGCCGCTTATATTGAAAAAGAGCTTGACGGACAGTTGGATCTGCTTTTTGCAGAGTCGCTGGGCTGCGGACCGGCTGTTTTTCTGAAGGCTTCCCCAACCGTTCAAATCAATCGGATGATTCTCAGCGGGCCGGAGTATCTGGATTTCGGAGTGCTGAATCGACTGATTTTGAAGGTCATGCCGCAAAAGCAATATCGAACGGCACACGAAAAGTACATACCTGCATGGGCGCTGCGCTTTATGGGGCAGACGGAGCAGGGAATGCAGACTATGCTCCACCGTATCCCGGATCATATCAGCTTGGAATCCGTCCGGGCCACTTGGGAGGCAGGACTTTATCTCTATCGAACGGACTTTTTGGTACAGCCCGATGCAAGGGTCGCCTGTTGGTACGGAGAAAAAGAAGGGCACATGAAAAAGGCCATCCAGCGGCTGCGGACGGCATATCCGAGCCTGATCGTCCGCTGTTTCCCCGGTTTCGGCCATGGCGAGATCATCAATCATCCGGCACTGCTTGTGTCGGAGATGGAGCACTTTCTGGCAGACGGCGAGACAGTGGCAGATGCGCAGCAGAATTAGGAAGGGGAGGCACAGTGAAAGTTACAACACTGGACGAAAGATCCATCCATGATATCGGTCATGCGTTCGGCTACTATGACTACGGAGAGGAAACGGGAATGTCCGCTGCCTTTTCCGGGAAAGAAGCCACTGCAAACTATATCTGTGCTTATGTGCGCGGGGTGCTGCGGGGCGGTTTTCTGCACACTACCGGCGAGCGGGGCGAGGGCTATATCGCCTATAAGCTGCCAAAGGAGAAGATGGGCCTCAAGACGATGTGGCCCATTGCCTGCGGAATGCTGCACAACTCCACCCTGAAGCGTCTTCTGCAATTTGGTATCGCTATCAAGCGGGGCGGCGTTTCCCTGCAAGACCGCATGGACAAGGAAAAGAAACCCTACATTTTCGTTGGGCTTGTCTGTGTGCGGGAGCAATATCAGGGGCAGGGCTATATGCGAAAGGTGCTGGACCTTGCCTTTGCCGAGGGCGACCGGCTGGGCGTGCCGGTGATTCTAGAAACGGATGCAAAAAGTAAGTGCGACAAATATATCCATCTGGGTATGGAACTTGCCGGAACGCACGATCTTGGCGCATTTGGCAAGCTGTATGACCTGATCAAGTACCCGAAGCCGTCAAATGAAAACGGGACCGTGTGAGGAAAGGATGGTAGCGCAATGAAGAAAGAAGAAACGAAACAGTCCGATCTTTCCCGGCTGATGGGTTACGCCGGGAACTATCGATATTTCACCTACGCTTCGTGGGTGCTGTCTGCGGTCAGTGCGCTGGTGGCGCTGGTGCCTTTTGTGTACATCTGGAAGGTCCTGCGGGATGTGTTGAACGCTGCGCCGGATTATGCGCAGGCGGTGAACATCCCCCATTACGGCTGGATGGCAGTGCTATTCGCGGTGCTGTCTTACCTTATTTATATTGCAGCGCTGATGTGCTCCCATCTGTCGGCGTTCCGGGTGGCGACCAATCTGCGGCTGGCGGTGTCGGAGCATCTGGCACTGCTGCCGCTGGGCTTTGCCGAGAACTTCGGCAGCGGTAAGCTGCGCAAGATCATCCACGAGAGCACCGGAGCCGCCGAGACCTATCTTGCCCACCAGCTGCCCGACCAGTACAACGCCATTGCCACCCCGGTGGGGCTGCTGGTGCTGCTGTTGGCGTTCGACTGGAGGTTGGGGCTGCTGAGCCTTGCGCCGGTGGCGCTGGCTTTCCTCATTATGGCGACCATGACCGGCAAGCAGATGGTCGAAAAAATGCGGCAGTACGGCAACGCCTTGGAGTCCATGTCCAACGAGGCAGTGGAATACGTCCGGGGCATTCCGGTGGTCAAGACCTTCGGACAGAGTGTGTTTTCCTTCAAAAAATTCAAGACCGCCATTGATGCGTACGAAAAATGGGTCGTCTCCTACACCAAAGACCTGCGCCTGCCCATGATGTTCTACACCGCCGCCGTCAACGGCGTGTTCGCCTTTCTGATTGCAGGCGGGCTGCTGTTCACGACCCACGGCGTCACCCCGGAGTTTCTGCTGAACCTGCTGTTCTATATCATCATCACGCCGGTGATCTCCCTGACTTTGACCCGTATAATGTACATGAGTGAGAACAAGA